>Ga0111539_10007370_pt1 | contig 14093 bp, 16 predicted proteins | sample RhiMethybrSRZTD1_FD_79667 | JGI IMG/M metagenome (GOLD analysis project Ga0111539, IMG submission 79667) | Populus rhizosphere microbial communities from Tennessee, USA - Rhizosphere MetaG P. TD hybrid SRZTD1 (version 2) (version 2) | ecosystem: Host-associated > Plants > Roots > Rhizosphere >...
ATCGAGCAGATCGAGCACGCCGATCGGCTGAGCCTGGATTCGTTTGGAATCGGCGAGCACCACCGCCGGGAGTTCCTCGATTCCGCCCCCACCGTGATCCTCGGCGCGGCGGCCGCTCGTACCAAGCGCATCCGACTCACGAGCGCCGTGACGGTCCTGAGCGCTGCCGACCCCGTCCGCCTGTTTCAGGAATTCGCAACGCTCGACTTGCTGTCGCGCGGCCGGGCGGAGATGGTGGTCGGCCGGGGCTCGTCCATCGAGGCATTTCCGCTGTTCGGCTTCGACCTCGAGGACTACGACGCGCTGTTCGCGGAGAAGCTGGAGCTCCTCCTCAAGATTCGCGAGAACGAGGCCGTGCACTGGTCCGGCGAGTTCAGGCCTGCCCTGAGCGGGCAGGGGATCTATCCAAGGCCGGTCCAGAACCCGTTGCCCGTCTGGGTGGGTGTCGGAGGGACGCCGCAATCCTTCGTTCGTGCCGGCGTGCTCGGACTGCCGCTCATGGTGGCGATCATCGGCGGCGAAACGCGGCGATTCAGGCCGCTCGTCGACCTGTATCGCGAGGCGTGGAAGAAAGCGGGGCACCCGCCCGATCAAATGAGGGTGGGGATGCATTCGCCCGGCTTCGTGGCCGAGAGCACGAAGGAAGCCGCCGACAAGTACTTCCCGGGCTTCGCGAAGGCCGTGAGCGAGATCGGGAAGGAGCGCGGATGGCGACCGATGACACGCCGCGATTTCGACGCCCAGCTCACTTCCGATGGCGCACTCCTGATCGGAAATCCGGAGGAAGTGGCCGAGAAAATAATGAGGCACAGCGAGGCCCTCGGTGGTCTTTCGCGCGTCACGTTCCAGATGAACGCAGCGTCGCTTCCGCACGAGGACTTGATGGGAGCGATCGAGTTGATCGGTACACGTGTCGCTCCCGCCGTCCGCGCCAAGCTCGGAGCTGTCGAGACATGAGCGCCGCCGAAGTTCGGATCGTCGGACTGGCCGGGAGCCTCCGTTCCACGAGCTTGACCCGCATGGCTGTCCGCTACGCCCTGATGGGTGCATCGGACGATGGCGCACAAGCGCGGCTCCTGGATCTCTCCGCCTACGACCTGCCATTTCTCGGGCGTGAGAACGAGCGCGCGGCGATGAACGGCGTGGAACGTTTTCTCACCGATCTTCGTGCCGCGGACGGCATCGTCCTCGGCTCACCGGAGATTCACGGGAGCATGAGTGGGGTCCTGAAGAATGCGCTGGATCTGACTGACAGGACGTTGTTTGAAGGAAAGATGCTCGGATTGATTGGAGTCGCGAGCGGCCGCATGGGGGCGAGCGAGACATTGAGTCACATGCGCACCATTGGGCGATCCCTCCACGCGTGGGTGGTCCCGACCCAGGTGTCCATCGGTGCTGCGGATGGGGCATTCGATTCAAGCGGCGAACCCGTCGACCCCGAAGTAGGCGACCGACTCAGGTCGGTCGGGAGTGAGGTCGCCCACTTCGCCCGGCTGCACAAGTGTGAGAACCACTTACAGTTCCTGAAGGAATGGGAAGGAGCTGCCGGCAAGTGAACATCGGGCCTCCGATGAACATTGCGACTGGAAACCGACGTCTCTGAAATTTCTGGACGGAGGCAACCACCAGGTCTTCAATCGAAGGGTCACCCCGTGACAAAGAGCAACTCCCCGCACCCGAGGAGGCCCCGCCAACGCCGTCAGGAACCCCGGGATCGGAGTCAGCCATCGAGGTAGTCGAAAAGGGAAGCCGCTCGTCACGGTCGTCAAATCGGACGAGGAGAATGGGGGAGCCATGCCAGTCCAATCCCACCCGCCGCAGACCAGTAATCTCTTCCTGCTCGGAGACCTCGAGGATGCGAGCCGGACAAATCAGCTTCCGGAAGACGACCTGCGCGCGCTCCGCGCCGTAGCAGACTGGACCACAACCTTCGCTGCTAGACCTCACAGCGATCTCGGCCGCTCGGGGACCGTTTGCCCCTTCGTGCCTGTGTCTCTGGAACGCGAGGTGCTGTGGCTCGCCCCCGAGCGAATTGCCGACCGGAGCGCGGAAGATGTCGTCCAGCTCATCACCAGCTACAAGAGCCTCTTCCTTCACGCTCAACCTACTAGCGGTGAGGACGCGGAATACCGATCCATCGTTGTCGTTTTCAGCGATCTGCCTGCGAATCGTGCCAAGGATCTCTTGGGTCATGTCCTTCGACAACTTGCTGCGCCTTCGTACGCGGACGATGGACTCGTGCTGGGAGCGTTCTACGAAGGCAATGAAGGATCCGCGATTTACAACAAGGACTTCCACCCGTTCAGGTCGCCCGTTCCGTTCGTGTTGATCAGGCAGGCGGTCATCAGCGACTGGAAGTTCTTCATCGATGACAAGGAATGGCTCAACCTTTGGGCGCGTCGCTTTGGAGAGTCTGCAGTCGAGGCCCTTGCGGAGGAGCTGCGCCGCTTCCCTTGGCGCACGGCGCGCAACTAGACCGAGGAAGGGATCTTCAGCCATGGTTTTCAACGAGAAGGGGTCGACGCGGGTGCTTGGGTTGGCGGGAAGCCTGCGGGCAGGCTCGCTGAACAAGAAGCTTCTGCTGGCCGCGACTGGCCTGGCGCCGGCGGGTATGGAGATCGGAATCTTCGATCTCGGGAGCATTCCCCTCTACAACTTCGATGTGGAACAGGCGGGAGATCCGCCACCGGTCGCCGCATTCAAGGACGCCATCCATCGCGTGGATGGGCTCCTGATCGCGACGCCGGAGTACCAACATGGCGTTCCGGGCGTCCTCAAGAATGCGCTGGATTGGGCCTCGCGGCCCCCCGGAAAGTCGGTGCTTCAGGGAAAGCCGGTGGCGATCATGGGAGCGAGCCCGGGCTTCACGGGGACCGCGCGCGCTCAGACCCAGCTCCGCGAGTCCTTCACGTTTTCGCAGGCCTGTGCCGTCTTGCAGCCGGAGGTGATCGTAGGCCGCGCCCACGAGAAGTTCGACGGCGACGGCCGCCTCACGGACGCGACGACGATACAGCTCGTTCGCAAGCTTCTCGACGAACTCAATGAGCTTGTCGGGCTGCTGCGGCTCTCTCACTCCAAGCTGAACTCGCCCGCGGCTCCCTGAAGTCCATCGAGCCTAGTACTCAGACTCCGAGGTGCGCGAGAGTTCGTACGTAAGGGGATCCCATGGCGGGAACCGCCAGTACTGGTTGGCCGGCGACGAGTCCGCTAGGCTCGGAACATCGGCAGGGGACTCCACGGGTGAGTCAGGAATCGCTTTAGCTCCTGCTTGACGAGCCCCCCATGGAAGCCGGCATCAGGCCATTGCCTCTGCAACTCTTGCAGCCTGCTGCGGGGGATGCCGAAGCTCCGAAGCCCCAAGGTGACGTCGATCCAATCAGACTTCCGGAACGGCTCGACCAGCCAGTCGGCTCGGCCCCGGAACGGCGATATCTTGTGGTGCTCGAGAATCATGGTGGTGATTTCGGCGGTCCACTCGGCCTTTCCCACCCGGTCGAGATGGGCGCGAGCCAGCTCGATCGAGGGTTGCAGATAGTCGAACGTCTTATTCGTCCAGATGCCCATGTCGTGCAGCGCCGCGGCAATGGCGATCTTGTGCACGGTGTCGGGATCGCGAGGAGCGAAGGCGATGCACAGGTTCGCGACCCGATAGGCGTGATTCCTGTACGGGACCTCGTCGCGGCCCATGGCCGCGGCATGCTGCGCCAGCAGCTCATCGAGCTGGGGGATCGCCGTGAGCAATTCTGAACTCACTCTGCCGTGGCGAGCAGATCCTCACCCTCCACCTGCACGATCCTGGAACGCACGGGCCGGGTAGCCGGTCCGCGGATCACGGCGCCCGAAGTCACGTCGAACTGACTGCCGTGGCAGGGGCAGGTCACGGTCGTGCCTTCCAGCTGGCCCTTTCCAAGGGAGCACCCCCGATGCGTGCAGGTATCATCGATCGCGTATAGGTGTCCGTTCACATTCGCCACGCACACTTTGGTTCCCTCGACATCGAACACGTCCATGTGCCCCTCGGCGACATCCCCGGAGCCTGCAATTCGTATCATCATGATTCACCTCCCGGCCTAGCCGACGATGCCCCTGACGAACGCCAGCGCCTTCTCGGCGACCTCGCGCCATCTGTTGTCGATCGTGAGGGAGTGGCCCCGCCCCCTCATCTCGAGGAACTCGGTCATACCAGGATTCTTCTTCTGCTGGTCGTACGCCGCGTGGGCCATGGCCGGCGGAACCGATCAGCAGCGGCCCCCGTTCCGGGTTCGCAACATCGACTTGCGCCTCTGCCCACGGTCTCAGGCGTTCGCGCTCGCCTTCCATTGCATCAGACGCTCCGTGATCAAACCGGCGCGTTGCCGATCGTCCCGTCCGTCGACGATGCCCATGTCCTCGGCATTGGCGCGCACGTAAACGCCGGACGTCCGCGCGTTGAGTGCCGGGTCAGTATCCGAACGCGTTGTCCAGTAACCTGCCCCACGATCAGCAGACTCGAGCCGGATCTCTCCCGTCCCGTGCAACTCCGGTGCGTTCGCGTCCCGGGGCCGTTCGCCTTTCCAGTAGTAGAAAACGCCGGAGGGATCCCTCTTCTCCTTCACGGCTTCGCTCGAGTATCGCGCCGACAGGGTGCCATCCTCTTGCCATGACCGGCCGCTCACGTTCAGCACCCCGTCGCGATCTCGCGAGATCCGCAGGAGGCTTACGGCCGAAGGTTCCAAGATGCTGCGCTCCGTCTGGGATAGCTGCCACCACAGACCCTCGATCCGGGCTGCACGCCCCTCGTTCTCGATCGCCTTCCGGAGCTTCTCATTGACCACTCTCATCTCGGCAGCATTGATTGTTTCGCCGTAGCGCACGCACGTGAGACCGAGGAGATCGCTTGGAAGCTTGGAGCCGCTCGAATGAAGAATGAATGTTCGTCGCATTCCGAGGGCCGCACCGAAGAGACCTGCCTCGAAGACCACGTTGTCTCGCGGAGAAGCCTGGCCGGGTCCCGTGGGATTGGATGCGGGCGCGCCATTGGTCGTCCAGTCGTCGCGGGCGAACACGAACGCTGCAAAATCCACCTCCCGTGCCAGCTCCAGGAGCCGCTCCAGCGTGGTGGTCCCAGGGTTGAAGGAGGTCGTCCAAGGTTCTACGTGCGCGACGTCTTCGAGACCGCGCGTTAGCGCCTGAAGCAGCTTCTGCTGTTTTCCTGACGAGCCCAGGAAGATACGAGGCTTGTCCATCCATTCCTCCCGTCGAGTTGCGACGGCGCAAGAGCCCGGCAGGAGCAATCCTGCCGGGCTCGAGAGTATGTCAGACAGCTATCGTAGCCGACGGAGGCTTTGAAACCTCGGTCACCGTCTTGGCTACGTTCTCTGGCTTGTCCTTCAGCGCCAAGTCGGCCTGCGACACGATGCCGATGACTTGCCCCTCGCCATCCACGATGGGTATGCGCCTGACCTGGCGCTCCTGCATCAGCTGTTCGCAACGATCCAGGTCCTCGCCTTCGCGGCACGCGGCCGGATGCCGACTGAAGAAGTTCTCAATGGGCGTGCTCCGCGCATTGACGTCGTTCGCCACTACCGAACAACAGAGATCACGATCGGTAATGATGCCGATCAGCTTGCGTGAGTCGTGGTCGGTCACGACTGGAATCGATCCGACGTTGTGCTTGCGGAGTAATCCGGCCACTGTCTGCGCGCTATCGGTCGTAAGGCAACACACCGGGTTGGGCGTCATTGCGTCCCGAGCCTTCATTGACACACCTCCTTGAGTAGCGTTACTCGTCGAACGGGGCATGCATCAGCACGTCCACGGTCGACGGCGCGTTGTAGGCAGGCACGAAACGCTCGCCGAAGTCGCGCGCGAAGTTGTCATAGGTTGTCTCGGGCTTGGTCTTGACGATGCGGCAGACCGAGTCCGTGAAGCCCTTCTTCATGTCGAGCCGGGGGAACGCCGCGAGGATGCTCTTCATCTCAATGGCCGGAATGCGGTCGTACTGGAAGCCGCCCCAGTCGAGGCCGATGCCGGCTGTGGAGAGCGCGACCTCGGTCTCCTTGTACAGAGCGAGCGACGGGGTGGAATTCATCGCGACGGTGTCCCAGATCAACTGCACGCGCCGGTCGTCGAGACCTTGCCGACGCGCGAACTCGCGTGCGACGTCGGCTCCTTCGACCTCGAAGCGCCGGTGTCCCCCGGAGAAGTGCTCCGTCAATCCCAGGTCATGGAGAAGAGTGCCGACGGCAAGGACTTCGGAGTCGTGCGTGATGCCCTGCAGCTGCCCGAGCCGGACGGCGAAGAGCCAGGATCGGACGGCGTGATTGAAGAGGACCGGCTCGGAGTATTCCCGGGCGTAGTCCAGGGCTCGAGTGACGAGCGGCGAGTCGACGACCGTGATGCCGGCAAGGACCCGAGTCGCTCGGTCCGCGACTGTTGACGACTGCGCATTCATGGGATTTCGTCTCCCTGGCTGCCGTGAAGTAGGAAGCGGCTCCGCGGCGTCCAGCAGTCGCCGCGGAGCCCAGGGCCGACCCTCGTCACCCCTTGAGGAATGCGAGCAACTCGGCGTTGATCTTGTCCTGGTGCGTGCCAGTGATGCCGTGCGGTGCACCCGGGATGTAGACGTCCTTCGCCCCCTTGATGAGTCGGACGGACTTCCTCGCCGATTCCTTCACCGGAACGATCTGGTCGTCCTCGCCGTGCAGGACGAGGGTTGGGACGTCGAACTTCTTGAGGTCCTCAGTGAAGTCGGTCTCGGAGAAGGCCTTGATGCTTTCGTAGGCGTTCTTCAGGCCGCTCTGCATGCTCCAGAGCCAGAACTGGTCGAGGAGGCTCTGCGGGACCTTGGTGCCGGGGCGGTTGGCTCCGAAGAACGGCGCCGCGAACTCCTTGTAGAACTGCGAGCGGTCCTTGATAAGACCCGCGCGCAGGCCGTCGAAGACCTCGATGGGAATACCCTCGGGATTGGCGGCGGTCTTGAGCATGAGCGGCGGCACGGCGGAGATCAGGACCGCCTTGGCGACCCGGCTCGTACCGTGGCGGCCGATGTAGCGTGCGACCTCTCCGCCTCCGGTGGAGTGGCCGACCAGCGTGGCCTGCTTGAGATCGAGGGCTTCGATCACCGCGGCGAGATCGTCGGCATAGCCGTTCATGTCGTTGCCGGACGTGGCCTGGGTCGACCGGCCATGCCCGCGCCGGTCGTGCGCGACGGCGCGAAAGCCGTTCTGCACGAGGAAGAGCATCTGCCCGTCCCACATGTCGGCGTTCAAAGGCCAGCCGTGCGAGAACGTGACGACCGGGCCCTTGCCCCAGTCCTTGTAGTAGATCTGCGTACCGTCCTTGGTCGTGACCATGCTGCTGGTGTGTTCGAGTGCGAGCGTGCTCATGGTGATTCCCTCCGTGGGGCAGGGCTGGTTGGGCTTGCAGCCAAAGGTGACGCGAGAGCGCTCGAGCACGGGACATGCCAGCCCCGCCGTTCTGTCGATCGGCGTCGGAAGTCGATGAGGCGTGCCGTTGGTTGCGGCCGTGGAGGGTTTGCGCCGTCACGATATTTCGTGAGGTGACGAACGGTCGTGAGGCCGGCTGACGACCGTTCGTCAGCGATCGGGGGTGTACCTAACGGGACCAGGCGGCAGCTCGACCGGAAACACGGACAGGCGACGGGCCAGCCCTAGCGGGGCCGCTTGATTCCGAATCGCTTGAGCCTGGAAGAGAGGGTCGTCGGCTTGACACCGAGGATCTCGGCGGCACCTCCGGAACCTGAAACCTTCCATGCGGCTCGGTCCAGCGCGGCGATGATGTTGTCGCGTTCGTGGCGGCTCAGCTCTTCTCGTGAGAACACCCGATTCACTTCGGCGGAGTCCGTGCCGGGTCGCCCCGGCCCGCAACGGGCCACCGGCTCGCTGGTGCCCAGCACCCGGTCGATCCGAAGAGGTCCACGCAGGGACAGGATGACGGCGCGTTCGATCACGTTCCGCAGCTCCCGGATGTTCCCAGGCCAGTCGTAGGCCGTGAGCTGCTCCAGGGCCTCGTTCGTGAGCCGCACCTCGGGACGGTTCAGCCGACGCGCCGCAAGATCCACGAAGTGGGCCGCCAGGGGCCCGATGTCTTCGGGACGGTCCCGCAACGGCGGCAGCTCGACCGGAAACACGGACAAGCGATAGTAGAGGTCCCTGCGGAACCGCCCGGATTCGCATTCACGCTTGAGATCGTGATTCGTGGCCGCGATCACGCGTACATCGAGCTGCCGCACGTGATCTTCGCCGACGCGCTGGACTTTTTGATCTTGCAGGACGCGCAGCAGCTTGCCCTGGAGCTCGAGAGGGATCTCGCCGACCTCGTCGAGGAAGATCGTTCCCCTGTCGGCCAGCTGAAACAACCCCGTCCGGTCCCGCACCGCGCCGGTGAACGCCCCCCGTACATGGCCGAAGAACTCGCTCTCGAACAGCTCTCGCGGGACGGAGGCGCAATTGACCGTGACCAGCGGCCGGTCGCGCCGCGGGCTTTGTTCATGGATCGCCCGCGCTGCCAGCTCCTTGCCGGTTCCCGACTCCCCAGCGATCAAGACCGCGGCGTCGGTCTCCGCAACCATATCGATCTGCTGGAGCACCTCCTGAAGCGCCGGGCTCTCGCCGACGATCTCGCCGAACGCCAGCCGCTCCTTGACCTGTTCGTGCAGGTAAGCGTTGTCCAGCTCCAAGCGTTTCCGCAGCTGGTCGAGCTCCTCGAACGCGCGCGCGTTCGCGATCGCGACGGCGGCCTGATTGGCAAACGACCCGAGCCAGGCGAACGCCCGGTCATCCAGGGGGTCGCGCGTCAGAGTCGCCAACACACCCAGCACCTCGTCGCGAGAAATGAGGGGATGCGCGGCGATACTGCGGATGCCCTCGCGATCGACCCACTCGGGTCGCTCGAGGTACAGGCTCTGCGTAGCGACGTCCTGGATCAGAGAGGCTTTTCCCGTGGCGCCAACCACTCCGACAATGAACGAGTTCAGGGGGAGGCGGCGGAACCGGCCGTCGAGGCGCGACCAGTCCTCTCCCGGTGAGTCGAGGGCGGTTCCGGCGCTCGCGACCAGATGGAGACACCGCGTGCGGTCCCGGCAATGATCCCGCAGGAAGCACGAATCGCAGATGTCGCCGGGTGCGTGCTCCCAGATCCGCGCCAAGGCGACGCCAGGCTGCGACGCGAGGCCCTGGACGATGGTCTGGAGTACGCCCTGGAGATTGCGTTCGGCCGCCACTGCGACCGAGAGGCTCAGTAGCCGTTCAGCTTCCATCGAGGGAGCCGCTCCCGAATGCGTCGGCGATGTACCACGATGCCCTGAACCCCGATTCTAGTCTCTTCGAGGTGCCCTGTCAGCAGCGAGGGAAGGGCAGGGAGGAGCCTGTAAGAGACGCGCTTACAAGGAGGAAGAAGAGCGGGCATTGGGGCCGATTCTGAGCCCGAGCGAGAGACAGGAGCTACGGGCCATGTTGAAGAAATTGGGACTATTCGCGCCAGGATGGGAGGAGTGATGAAGGATGAACCCGGTGTCTGGACGTATGAAGACTGCGCTCGTCGCTGGGACGTTTCCGGGTAGTCCCCTGAACATTACTATGAAATTGCACTCGCTCATCTGATGATCGTCCGTCTAGTGATTCGCTGAAGGTGAACATCCGCCGGAGGTACCGTGACTGATAAGACCGTCTGGTTCGTGACCGGTGCCGGCCGCGGCATGGGCGTGGACATCGTGAAGGCGGCGCTCGCCGCAGGGAATGCCGTGGTCGCGACCGGCCGTGACACTGACACCGTGGCTAAGGCGATCGGCAAGGCCGACCAGCTGCTCATCGTCAAGCTCGACGTGACCCGCCCGGAGGACGCCGACGCAGCCGTCGGCGCTGCCGTCGAGCGGTTCGGCCACATTGATGTCCTCGTCAATAACGCGGGCAACTTCTACGCAGGATTCTTCGAGGAACTCTCCCGCGAGGACTTCCGGGCACAGGTCGAAACGAACCTTTTCGGCCAAATGAACATCACCCGAGCCGTGCTTCCGGTTATGCGTGCCCGGCGTCGCGGACTCGTCGTGACGATCTCCTCCACTGCCGGCATCGTTGGGCAGCCCTTCGTCTCGGCCTACGCGACGGCGAAGTTCGGCGTCGAGGGCTGGATGGAGTCGATTGCCCCCGAGGTCGCGCCATTTGGCATCCGCACCATGATCGTGGAGCCAGGCTTCTTCCGAACCGAGTTGCTTACGGAGCAATCAACGAAGTATCCCGAGCCCTCGATCGACGACTATGCCGAGACGACGAGGCAGACCGTCGCCGGTTGGAAGAAAATGAGCGGCTTGCAGACAGGCGACCCGGCCAAGCTGGCCAAGGCGCTGGTGCAGCTCGCGAGCCGGGCCGAGCCCCCACTGCGCTGGCCCGCCGGCGCCGACGCGGTCGAGGCTCTCGAGAAGAAGGCCCGGGAGCTGCTCGCCCAGGCCAACGCCCACCGGGAACTGTCCTCTTCGCTCGGCCACGACGACTAGCGAGGATGGTTCGGTGGCCAAACAAAATATGGCTGCGCTCCAAGTAGTCGCGGGCGTTCTAGGTGGGACTCCAGAACCCACCGTAATCACGGGGCCCTATGCTGTGACGCCTGTCTGGCTCCCGTCCCGACTCCACTTGCACCCGCACGCGCACGAACAAGCGACCTTGAACGTCGTCCTGGAAGGGGAATACCAGGAGACGGTGAAGGGAGGCGTCCTTCAGTCTTACGGGCCGGCGACGCTCATCGCGAAACCGGCCGGCACGGTGCACGCGAATCACCTTGGATCGACTCCAGTGGACTGCCTCGTGATCGAGCTGAGGACCGACACGCTGGCGGCGCTCGGAGATTCACCGTTGGTCGACGTGCATGTGCGGCGCTCGGCGCAAATCGCACGATATGGAGGAAAACTGCGCGCCGAGCTTACGCGGCGGGACGATGTCACGCCGCTGGCCGTCGAGGGCCTCGTCTGTGAGCTACTCGCTGAATTGGCGCGCGCACCGATTCGCAAGCCGGATGCCCGCAGTCGCTGGCTCACACGCGCGCGTGACCTGCTGCACGATGAGCCTGGCCCGCAATCGTTGAGTGAGCTCGCCCGCCGAGTCGGGTTGCACCCCATCTATGTCGCCCGCGCGTTCCGAGCCCAGTTCGGGTGTGCGGTCGGCGACTACGTCCGCTGCCTGCGCGTCGAGCGCGCTCGGCGCTTGCTTCACCACACCCGACTACCCCTCGCGGAGATTGCCGACCAGGTGGGATACAGCGATCAGAGCCATATGACCCGCGATTTCCAACGCGCGTTCGACCAAAGCCCGGCCGCATACCGGAGGGTAGCCCGAGGTCATTGAGTTCTCGAGCGTCGCCCAGGTTCCGCTAATTCAAGACGTGGCAGCGCACGATGCGTACGATGCTCCCATGAAAACATTCCTGTCCATCTTGTTCGGGGCCGTTCTCCTCTTGTGGGGCACCGGAGCGTCGGCGGAATCGCCCGCAAGCCGCGACTCGATCGACGGCCGCATCGAGGCCATCTTCGCGCCGTTCGCTCGGACCGACGCCCCCGGATGCGTCCTCGCCGTCTTCCGGGCGGGGACGGTCCTCTATGCGCGCGGCTTTGGCATGGCCGATGTCTCGCACGGCATCCCCCTCACGGACACCACCAGAATGGCCATCGCCTCGACGTCGAAACAGTTCACAGCGATGGCGGTGCTCCTCCTCGCTGCCGAGGGAAAGATCCGGCTCGACGACGATATCCGCCACTACGTACCGGAGCTCCCCGTATTCGGGCGGCCGGTTACGATTCGCCATCTGCTGAACCACACCTCGGGATTGCGCGATTACTGGAACCTCTTCGACATGGCGGGGTGGCGCATGTCGGATGTCGAGACCCGGACGGACCTGCTCTGGCTGCTTCATCGGCAGGAAAGCCTGAACTACCCGACCGGCACCGAATTCCTGTACAACAACACCGGGTACGCCCTCCTCGCCCTCCTTGTCGAACGGGTGTCCGGCATCACGTTCAGGCGATTTGTCACCGAGCGAGTCTTTGATCCGCTCGACATGGCGCACTCGGACGTCAAGGAGGAGGTGGGGCAAGTCGTGAACGGTCTCTCCACGGGATACTGGGGGCACGATCCGTCGGCGCTTCGCGAGGCGCGGCCGCCCTTCTCCTTTGCCGGTCCTACCGGGGTGGTCACGACCGTGCGCGACCTGGCCCGGTGGGACGCCAACTTCTACGCGCCGCGGGTGGGAACCCGGGCGTTGCTGGATTCGATGACCACGCCGCAACGACTGAACGACGGCACCATCATCGGATACGGCATGGGTCTCTTCATCGGGACGCATCGGGGCCGCCGCATGATCAGCCATGCCGGATCCGACCCGGGGTACAAGGCCGACTTCATCCGCTTCCCGGAGGACAGCCTCAGCGTGGTCGTGCTCTGCAACGCCTTCGACATCGCGCCCACACCACTCGCTCTCCAGGTGGCAGACTTGTATCTGCCGGCTGCTGCGGGCGCCACGATCGCTCCGCCGGTCTCCACGACGCAGGTCGCGCCGGATGTCTCGAGTAGAATCCCCGTCAAAACGCTGGCGGGGTTGTACTGGGACAGCACAACGGGGGGGCTTCACCGTTTCTTTGAGGAGAACGGTCAGCTGGTTCTGGACGGCGGCGGAGAAGGACGGTTCCCGCTTGCTCCCCTGCGCAACAACGCGTATCGGCTGACCGCAGCGCCCCGCCGCTTCGTCTTCACGTTCGCGCAGCGCCCTGGTGCGCCGATCGCTCTGGAGGTGGACGTCGAAGGGTCGCCGTTGCGCACCTATACTCGAGTACCGGAGGCGAAGCGCGCCGCAACTTCGCTCGGTACGCTCGCGGGAGCGTATTACAGCCGGGAGCTGGATGTGACATGGACCTTTATTCTCCGCGCCGGGAAGCTCGTCTTGCAGCGACCGCGGGTCGAACCATCTCCGCTGACGAATCTGTTCGGCAACGTGTTTCAATCCGAGAATGGATTCGTGCTCGAGTTCTCCCGTGGCAAGAGCGGCAAGCCTGTCAGCGTGGACGTGACCACCGAGCGTGTTCGCCGTCTCCGATTCACCCGAGGACGCGGCGCGTAGCGCAGCGACGCCCATGCTTGGTCCTCTACGAAGCAGCCGCGGGCTCGTTCTCTTGACCCTGTTGCTGGTCGTCTCGGCAGCGCCTCGCGCCAAGCCCGCTCGCGGGCCGACTGACCCCGAGGTGGCTTCGTTCGTCGAGTTGATGAACGCGCATCGAGTCGCTCGAGGTCTTCAGCCGCTCGTCTGGGACAGCCGTCTCGCCGCGGTCGCGGAGGCGCATAGCCGGGACATGTTCCGCCGACACTACTTCAGCCATACATGGAGCGACGGCAGCTCCACGTTTGAGCGTCTTGCGGACAAAGGCATTGCCTATTCCGCGGCGGGGGAGAACATTGCGTGGGGACAGCCCACCGGAAGCGCCGTTCTGCGATCATGGCTGGGGAGCCGAGGGCACCGAAAGAACATCGAGAACCGCACGTACACGCGCCACGGGGTCGGCAAGGTGGGCCCCTACTGGACCCACATCTTCCTTCGCCCGCCACGCTGACGAAAGAGGTGAAGTGATGTCGAAGGTCGTACAGAAGCCGTCCATGCACGGGGAGGCTCACCGTAGCGGGCGAATCGGCTGGTTGCGCGCCTCCGTGCTCGGCGCGAATGACGGGCTGATCTCCACCAGTAGCTTGATTGTTGGGGTGGCTTCCGCCGAGCCGAACCGTACGGCGGTCTTGCTCGCCGCCGTGGCCGGTCTCGTGGCAGGCGCTCTCTCCATGGCGGCGGGCGAGTACGTCTCGGTCAGCTCCCAAGCCGATACCGAGCGGGCCGATCTGGCGCGCGAGAAGGATGAGCTCGCTGCCTCCCCCAGCGCCGAGCGGGCTGAGTTGGCCGGCATCTACATGACCCGCGGCCTCAGCCGCGATCTGGCGGTCCAAGTAGCCGATCAACTCATGGCCCATGACGCTCTGGGGGCTCATGCCCGCGACGAGCTCGGCATCCACGAGATCACACGGGCGCGTCCCATTCAGGCGGCTGTGGCGTCCGCAGCTTCATTCGCG
>Ga0111539_10007373_pt1 | contig 14091 bp, 9 predicted proteins | sample RhiMethybrSRZTD1_FD_79667 | JGI IMG/M metagenome (GOLD analysis project Ga0111539, IMG submission 79667) | Populus rhizosphere microbial communities from Tennessee, USA - Rhizosphere MetaG P. TD hybrid SRZTD1 (version 2) (version 2) | ecosystem: Host-associated > Plants > Roots > Rhizosphere >...
AGGCGGAACGACGACGATTGACGGAATCGAGAAGCAGGACCTGCAGCGCAACTCGCGGCTCGGGGCGACGGTGTCCCTGCCGCTCCGGCGACAGCAGTCCTTGAAAATCAATGGCAGCATCGGAGCCACCACGAGGGCCGGCTCCGATTTCAGGACGATTGCGGTCGCGTGGCAGATGTCCTGGCTGCATTAGCCATCGACGCCTCCCTCTTCCATAAATGAACGATTCATGAATTGTTCATCTTTGGTGAATCGCGCACGACAATCCAGGGCGCTCTCGACTTCTCAAGTTAAACTTCGGCTCTCCTCATGACGTTTCTCATGACTCCTTCTCTTCTTCTATCTTTGTGCCTTGTCAATGGAATCTCGTCAGGTCGCCCACTGACGAGCTCGCTCGCCAATGACGCGTCGTCGTCACTCCAGGACGCCGTCGCGGGATCGGCCCGCGCACAACAACCAACGAGTTCGAGCACCGCACGCGTCGTCGTCACGATCGCGATTGAAGGGCTGCGCATACCGAACGTGCAGGTCGAGCTGCGCAACGTCGACGCCAACATCGTGATCGCACGGACCACGAGCGATACCGTCGGACAGGTCAGCTTTCCTGATGTGCCACCAGGCCGCTATCTCGTTCGGGCGATCCGCGATGGATTTGCCAACGCCGAATCGTCGCCGTTCGAGGTGTCTGCAGGCGAGACCGAGCAGGTTCTGGTCGAGATGCGGCTGACCTTCGTCCGTGAGAGCGTCGACGTTGTGGTTCCCGCGAACTCGCCAACCGAGAGCCTGCAGCCGGTTGCCGTGAGCGACGTGCTGACCGGTGCCAAGATGGATATTCAACCGCTCGCTGGTGACGACTTCCAGTCGCTGCTGACGGTGCTGCCCAGCATCATTCGCGGGCCTGAAGGTCGCCTCCGCGTGAAGGGAGGTGCGCCGACCTCCGGCGCCCTGCAACTCAGTAGCGCCAGCCTCAACGATCCCTCGACTGGTGATTTCGATCTCGAGCTGCCCAGCGGCGCCGTCGAATCAGTCGAAGTGCTGTCCAATCCATTCGCCGCGGAATACGGACGCTTCTCGACCAGCGTCACGCAAGTCCGCACCAGGCGCGGCACCAACGAGTGGTTGTTCAAGCCAGACAACCTCGTGCCAGGGTTCGGCAAGGGGTTCGCGTTCGTGAACAAGTTCGAGCCACGGCTGTCGATTTCCGGACCGATCAAGCGCGATCGCTTGTTGTTCGGCCAATACCTGCAGTACCGCTTCGTGCGTACCCCGGTCAAGAGCCTGCCCGGCGAACCGCAGCTGGGCCTCGACAGCTTCGATTCCTTCACGCGCCTTGACGCCGTGCTGTCATCGCGCCACGCACTGACCGGCGGCGTCATCTATTTTCCGCGCAAGATTACCAACGCCACGCTCTCGACGTTCCGCCCCGAAGAGACCACGCCGCGCTTCTCGCAGTCGGGCTTCTCGGCCGGCGTGGCCGATCGGTTGATTCTCTCCAGCCACGCCGTGCTCGAGTCGACGCTCGCGTTGCGGACATTCGAGGTCGATCAAAAGACCCAAGGCGATCTGCCGATGATCTACGCGCCGCAGTCCCAGAGCGGCAACTTCTTCAATCGCCAGGAGCGCAACGTACGAAGCCTGCAGTTCGTCGAGGCGCTCACCATGTCCAGCGACTGGCACGGGCAGCACGTGTTCAAGTTCGGATTCGATTTTCAGCGGTCGCACTTCGACGGCATCAATTTCAGTCATGACGTGAACAGCGTACGACTCGACGGATCCCTCGCCGAGCGGATCACCTTTTCGCCGCCGAGCACGAACCCGGAGGTCACCGGCACGGAAGTCGCCCTGTTCGCTCAAGACCGCTGGCGCGTCAACGATCGGTTGAACTTCGAACTGGGGTTCCGCAGCGATCGGGACGACGTGGTCGAGAAAGTCAACTATTCGCCGCGGCTGGGTATGTCGGTGAGCGTGTTGCCCGAAGGGCGAGGCATCCTTCGCGGAGGGTTCGGAAAATTCGCCGAGCGCACCCCGCTCGTCGTCGGCGCCTTCACGCAATACGACGTCCAGACGGTCAGCCGCTTCGCCTCGAATGGTACGCAGATTGTCGCGCCGATCACCTTCGTCCATGTCGTCGACCCTGGGCTCAAGACGCCGGAAAGCATCGTACAAACGGTCGCCTGGGACCAGCGGTTTGGTCGACGCTTCTTCTTCAAGACCGCGTACTTACACCGGAATGGCTCGAGCGTGTACATCGTGGATCCTGATGCGGCGCGTGGACTGTTGACGCTGTCCTCCACCGGAGAATCGAAGTACTGGGAGCTCGAGACCACCGGCCGATTCCTCGCCAGCGAGTACCGCGATTTGACGGTGTCGTACGTCCGGTCCCACAGCACTCGCGATCTCAACGACTATGATCAGTTCTACGGAAACTTCCGCAACCCGATCATCCGCCAGAATGAGAACGCGCTCAGCCCGACTGATGTGCCCAACCGGATCATCGTGCGCGGCACGATTGGTCTGCCGGGTCAGTGGGTCTTTTCGCCGCTCTACGAATGGCGAACAGGGTTTCCGTGGTCGGCGGTCAACGAATTTCAGGACTTCGTTGGTCCGCGAAATCAGGCCGGCCGACTCCCGGCCGTTTCGACGCTCGACTTCACGCTCGCGCGGCCGTGGCACTACAAGAAGTACCACTTCACCGGTGGACTGAAGGTCTACAACGTGTTCGACACCGACGATGAGCGAGACGTGCAGGCCAACGTCACCTCGCCGGATTTCGGCACTTTCCACAACCCGATTCAGCGATCAATTGGATTCGTCGTCGGCTCGTCGCGGCCGTAAGGCCAGCCTCTCGGTGGTCGCGTGATTGGTCGAACGGTCGCCAGTCCGAAGCGCGAGGTGGCGACGTAAGATCACTGGAGAACCGACTCGCGATGCGGATTCTGCTCGTTGAGGATGAACCACCCGCGGCTCAGATGCTGTCAAAAGGGCTGCGTGAACAGGCGTATGCGGTCGACGTCGCCCGCACCGGCCGCGACGCCTTGTATCAGGCATCGCTCACTGATTACGACGCCATCGTCTTGGATGTCATGTTGCCCGGCATTGATGGTTTCGAGGTCTGCCGCGAGATTCGACGTACCGGTTCCAACATCCCGGTTCTGATGCTGACCGCCAGGGACGCCGTCGATTCGCGGATCTCCGGTTTGGACAGCGGCGCCGACGACTATTTGATCAAGCCGTTCGATTTCGGAGAGCTCCTGGCTCGCCTTCGTGCAGTGATTCGCCGTGGTCGTCTGCCGCTAACGCCCGCGATCGTCACCGTGGGTGCCCTGCGCGTCGATCTGCGGGCGCGCCAGGCGTTTCGCCGGGGACTTCCGATCAAGCTGACCTCCAGAGAGTTTGCACTGCTCGAATTCCTGGTGCTGCATGCCGGTGAGGTCGTCGGCCGCGCGGCGATCGCCGAACACGTCTGGGATTCGCCATTCGAGTCCATGTCCAACGTCATCGACGTGATGATCCAACGGCTTCGGCGCAAGATTGACGACCCCAGCGTGACGTCGCTGATCGAGACTCGACGCGGCGAGGGCTACATGTTCGTACCTCCGTCGGAGGCCTCGGTGCCATGAGACTGTCGATCCGTGTTCGTCTCACGCTGTGGTACTGCAGCATCGTGGTGCTGGTGCTGGTCACCGGCGGTGTTGTCGGGACGCTCGTCCAGTTCGAGCTGGGCATGCATCGCCTCGACGACGATCTCGCGCGGACGATGGCGACCCTTCAGGGCGTGATGCGAACGGAATTTGGTGAAGGGCTGTCGCTGGAGGATTCGGCGCAGGAGGCGAGCATCGAAGTGGTCGTCCCCGACCGCACGATGGTGCTCGCGGGGCCAGACGGGACGATCCTCCGTGTGTGGGGCTTGCCGATGGAGCGACGCGATGTACCGCCGCTCGGCAGAGTGCCATTGAGCGACACATTGGCCCTGGCCCCGGGTGACGCGCGGGTCCTGAGCCGCTACGTGGAGCACGCAGGTCATGCGTACATCGCCGCGGTGATCGCCCCTCTGGTGTCGCTTCACGCGCAACACGCTGAAACCATCCGTGGGACGGCGCTCGGGATTGCGGTTGGACTAACCGTTGCGGCGATCGGAGGCTGGTTCATCGGACGACAGACGTTGAGGCCCTTGAAGCGGATGGCGCATCAGGCGCGGGAGATCAACGAGCGCAATCCGACCGACCGCCTGAGCGCGCCACCCGTCAACGATGAACTCGGCGACCTGGCGAGCTCGTTCAACGAGCTCCTCGGTCGTCTTGCCGCTGCCTTGAACTTTCAACGTCAGTTCATGGCCGATGCCTCACACGAACTCAGAACCCCGGTGTCGGTCGTGCGAACGGCGGCTCAGGTGACGCTGTCGCAGGACATTCGAACGAACGAAGAGTACCGTGAGTCCCTGGCCATCATTTGTGAGCAGGCGACTCGACTGTCGCGCCTCGTCGATGCCATGTTCCTGCTGTCTCGCGCCGAGGCAGATGGCATCTCCCTGCGACCCGAGTACCTGAACCTGGACGACGTGCTCGCGGAATCCGCTCGCGCACTACGTATACTTGCGGAGCGGCGTGGGGTCACCGTTGCCACCGGCGGAGACGAAGAAGTTGGCCTCACAGGTGATGACGCGCTCCTGCGTCAGATGGTGGGGAATCTGCTCGACAACGCCATCCGACATGCGGACTCCAACGGCAACGTGACGGCCAGCCTTGAACGATCGAGCGAGCGTGTCATCCTCCGTGTCACGAACGACGGCAGGGCCATTCCCCTCGACCACCAGAGCCGGGTGTTCGAGCGGTTCGTTCGGCTCGGTGACTCGGAGGGCGCCGGCCTCGGTCTGCCGATCGCTCGCTGGATTGCCGAGGCCCATGGAGGATCGCTGATTCTGGAGCGCAGCGAGCCAGGTTCAACGACGTTTGCCGTCACTCTTCCGGTCGATCCCATCGGAGATGGATTCCCAACACGGAGAGAAGTCACGGTTGCCGACGCGGTGCCAGACGCCGCCGCATTTCACTGAACAGCCGGCGGAACGACAGCGGCGTCAGATCTGATCCTCAATCTCCATACCCGCGGATCGCCCGTATTTCAAGTACAGGGCCGGTACGATGAAGAGGTTCAGAAGGGTGGACGTGGCAAGTCCTCCAAGGATGACGACCGCGAGCGGGTGCTCAATCTCATACCCAGCGCGGCTGCCTCCTATGACGATGGGCACGAGCGCGAGGCCGGTGGCCAACGCGGTCATGAGGATCGGAGCCAGCCGCTCTTCAGATCCACGCACGATCAGTTCACGTCCGAACGGAACACCCTCGGATTGTTCCAAGTGGCGGTAGTGGCTCACCAGCATGATCCCGTTGCGCGCCGAAATGCCGATGACGGTCACGAGCCCGACGAGTGAACCGAGTGAGAGGACGGCCCCGGTCAGGAACGTCGCGACAATCGCACCGACGAGCGCGAACGGCAGCGTCACAAAAACGAGCGACGCGACTCGAGCGGAGCCGAAGTCAGCCATCAGAATCAGGAAGATGGCTGCGACGGCGGCTATCCCGAGCAGCTGGAGGCGGGTCGACGAAGCCTGCCGCGCGGCGTATTCGCCCAGCACTTCGGCGTAATAGCCCGCGGGAAACGTGAGGCCGGCGATCTGAGCTTGGATGTCGCGTGCGACGGCGCCAAGATCGCGGCCGCGAACGTTCGACGTGACGTCAATGCGGCGCGAGCCGTTCTCGCGCGTGATTTCGTTCGGCGTCGGCGTCACTTCGACATGCGCGACGCTGCTCAGCGGGACGAGCCCGCCGTTTGCGACCGGCAACTGGAGAGTGCGGACGGCGTCGAGATTGCGACGAACGTCGGGAGTACCCCAAACCGCGACATCGAACAGACGCTGGTCTTCGTAGAACTCGCCGACCTTCTTTCCCTGGAGCAGCGTGGCCGCGGCATTCCTGACCTGACCCGGCGTCAGGCCAAACGCCGCGGCGCGGTCGGGATCAAATCGCACTTCGATATTCAGCACGACGACTTGAGCCTGGACGGTCAAATCGGCCACACCTTGGACCTTCGCGATGGCTCCACGCACCGTCAGCGCCTGGGCCCGGAGTTGTTCGAGTTCCGGGCCGTAGACACGCACGACGACCGTCGCGCTCGCACCCGTCAAGACCTCCTTTATGCGTTCTCGCAGGTAGGTCAGCAGATCGCGATACAGGCCGGGGTATCCGTCGACGATCGACTGGATCTTGGCGACGGTCACCTCGTAGTCAACAGAGGGATCGAGGCTAATCCACAACTCGGTGAAGTTGGGCCCGACGACCTCGTCGGCAACTTCCGCTCGTCCGATGTGGGCGCCGAAGTTGCGTACGCCAGGCACGGCCATGAGCTCGTGACTGGCGCGCTCCGTAATCCGCCGCATCGCCTCGATCGACGTCCCCGGTTTTTCGACCCAGTGCATGAGGAAGTCGTACTCGCGAAAATGCGGCAGGAACTCCTCACCAAGAAACGGCACCGTCGCCCCGGTCAGTGCGAGCATGGCTGCCAGGGACACGAGCGCCGTCCTGGGGCGATCGACGAAGACCGGGAGCAGTCGCCGGTAGCGAGCCTTGAGTCCGACGACTACCCGAGACTCCCGTGTCTCGAGATGTTTGGGTAACAGCAGCAAAGCCAACGCGGGTGTGACCGTCAACGCGACCGCCAGCGAGGCGAGGATGGCGAGCACATATGAGAGGGCGAGCGGACGAAAGAAGGCGCCGGCGAGCCCGTCGAGCATGAAGACGGGCACGAACACGACGACGACGATCATGCTGCCGTAGAGGACGGCGCTGCGTACTTCCATCGAGGCGTCGAGGACAACCCGGATGGGAGACAGCCGATTCGGACTGTTCCGGTTGAGCCGTAACCGACGCACGATGTTCTCGACGTCGATGATCGCGTCGTCGACGACCTCACCGAGCGCGATCACCAGACCTGCCAGGACCATGGTGTCGAGGGTGCCCCCGCGGTAATGCAACAAGAGTCCAGCCGCCAACAGCGACAACGGAATCGCCGTGCTGCTGATGAGTGCTGTGCGCCAATCGGCGAGGAACACGAGCAAGACCAGGATCACGAGGCCACAGCCGACCAGCAGTGCCCGCGAGAGATTGCGAAGCGACATTTCGATGAAGGTCGCTGGCCGAAAGATCGCCGGATCAATCTCCACGCCTGCCAAGGCAGGCTTCAGGTCTTCCAATGCTGACTCGACGTCACGGGTGACCTGCAGCGTATTCGCGCCGAGCTGTTTTTCGACGATGAGCAGCAGGCCAGGGCCGTTGTTGATGACCGCGTCGCCAATCGGTTGCGGGAAGCCTTCCACCACAGTGGCGACGTCACCGACCCGCAACGCCGCGCCGTTCCGTGATGCGACGACGATGGCTTCCAGATCACTCGCGCGCCGCACCGTGGCAGCGTGAGTGATCGCCAGTCTCTGATTGGGAGTGTCAAGGAAGCCGCCAGCCTGCAGTGAGACCGCCTCTCCGGTGGCCCGTACGACATCGTCAACAGTCACGCCGTGTGCCTGAAGCCGGTTCGGGTCGACGAGCACCTGGATCTGGCGGTCGCGCTGCCCCCACAAGGCGACGTTGGCCACTCCGGGAATCGCCATGAGCCGAGGCCGGATCGTCCAGCGGGCCAGCGTGCTCAGCTCGACTTGAGACTGCGTTGTCGAGGTCAGCCCGATTTTCATGACGCGGCTGAGAGAGGACAGCGGCGACAACATGACGGGCGGACGGGCGACCGTGGGCAGCGTGGACGCGGCACGCGAGAGCCGCTCCTGGACCATCTGGCGCGACGTCATCACGTCGGTCGTCGGATCGAGGATCAACACGACAGACGACAACCCGAGCACGGACTTCGAGCGAATCGTCTTGAGTCCGGGGACGCCGTTGAGCGCCGCCTCCAGGGGGACGGTCACCAGCGCTTCGACATCATTGGTTGAGAGACCGGGCGCTTCGGTTTGGACTTCGACCAGAGGTGGCGCGAACTCTGGAAACACGTCCAAGGGCGTCGTGCGCAGTGTCCGGATCGCGACGACCACGAGCAGGACCGCCAGCGCGACCACGACGACGCTATTCCGCAGCGAGACAGCAACCAGCCAGCGCATCAGTGCCCCGCGCCGAACTCTGTGCCGAACAGCTCGGCGGCCCCCGCTGTGACGACCTTGACCCCTTCGGTGATACCGCGGGCGATCACCGCCCGGCCACCCGCATGCCGCGCGATCTGCACGCGCTTCCGGGCGTAAGCGTTGCCGCCCATGTCCTGGTAGACCCACGCACCACCATGAATGTCGTAGAGCACCGCAGCCTCCGGGACCACGAGACCGCGCTGTGTGCTCTTGAGCGGGAGTTCGACCATGACGCGCTCACCGGGGCGGAGCGTTGCTCCAGCGCTTGGAAGCTGGTAGAAGATGTCCACCGATGCGGCCGCGGGGTCAGCCTTGAGTGGCGCCGTTACGCGCATCGCCGGGCGCGGCGGCTCACCCCCACCGAGTCGCGTCACTGACGCCGGCTGCGCCGCGTCGATTCCGTCCACATCGCCGGCGAAGACCGGCACCCGTACCCAGAGTGTGTCGACCTGAGCGATCTGGATCAATGGCGCCGAGGCGGCCACCGTCTGACCGGACGCTGCGGAGATCGATTGCACGATGCCATCGAGAGGGGCGGTGATCGTGATCTGGCCCTGTGGGCCGACTGGCCCGTCGCGGACTGCGGCGAGCCGCTCGCGCGCGGCGTTCAGTGCAGCCTCGGCCACCTGAAGCTGGCCGCGCGCCTCTTCAACGCTTCGGACGCTGGCTGCGCCGTCCTTCAGCAATTGCTCGAGGCGTTGGAGACGGAGTCGCACGACGTTCGCATCGGCTTGCGCAGCATCAACGGCGCGACGCGCCTCGATGCTCTGGTCGCGGTCCGATGATGCCAACGGTGCCAACGTCATCAGGCGGGTGCCCCGTGTGACGCGAGTTCCCGGTAGCGGCGCAGAGGCCCCGGTGATGGTCCCGGCAAGTGGTGCCGTGACGGTGACGAGACGACCCTCCGGTACGCTGACTTCACCTCCAAGAGCGCGCGTGGCCGCGGCCGAATCCGTCCGGGCGACCACGGTCTCCAGGCCGAGACGCTTCACGGCTGCCGCCGACAGCCGGACGGTCGTCAATTCCGCTTCCGGCCTCGCCGCGTCGACGTGGGCTGCCGCCTCTGTCTTCGGAGATGACGGGGCTTCACGAGAACAGCCGCAAATCGCCAGAAGACTCCCCCAGCAAACGAACGAAGACAGTCGCATACAGGCCCTCATCGCTCGCTACCTGCAGTAGCGGCCCATGGCGCGGTCGAGTCCGATTCGCGACCGCCAGAGGTCCGCTTCTGCGTTCAACTGCTGCATCCGACCGTCGACGAGCCGCCTGCTCACGTCGAGCACATTGAGCAGGGGGATCTCACCCGCCTGGTAGGCGCTCTCAGCCTGACGCTGTTCGACCTCCAACGACGGCACGATGTCTCGCGTCCAGGCATCCAGCGCCTGCCGCGCCTGGGCGACCCGGACCCCCGCGGATCGCACTTCGGTGACCACCTGCGTCCGGGCCATGACGTACAGCTGGCTGGCCCGCTCGATTTCTGCAGTCGCGCGGGCCTTTCCCCCTTGGTTGCGGTTGAACAGCGGTATGTCGACGTTGATGCCAGGACCCATCTCGAACCCTTCGTCGCCGTCGCCATTCGCGTCGAGGAGGCCTATCAACGAAAGGACGCGTGAGCGTTCCCATCGCGCCCGCGCAGTCGCGGCCTCAATGCCCAACTCCGCCGCTCGCACGTCGGGCCGTGAGGCGAGCGCATCGTTCAATCGAGCATCGTCAACGATGCACGCTGCCGCGTCGTACGCGGCCGACGGTTCAGGCTCCAGCCGATCTGGAGTCTCATTGAGTCCCAGAAGCCCCGCCAGCGTCAGCCGCGCAAGGTCCCGATCGTGCTGCGCTGCGCGCTGCATCATTTCGGTTCGAAGCGCATCATTCCGCGGCGCCCGCGCTTCGAGATCGCTGATGTCCCCGGAGCGAAGCCGTGCGTTGGCTATGTCCGCGAGCCGCCGGCTGAGCGCAGCATTGTCGATCGTGAGCTGAAGCCTTCGATCGGCTACGATCGCATCCGCATGGGCGCCGCGCACTTGTGCGATCAAGGAGAGCGCATCCCAGACGAGACGTTGTCCGACCGCATGTACGTTCAGCTTTGCCGCAGCTACACGGGCGGGCCGTTGCACGAACACATCGAACGGATACTGCAAAGTGAATTCGAGCTGCTTCGGTCCGAGAGGAAACAGCAACGAGAGGATGGGATTCCGGAAGAGGCCGGCTTCCACGAGGTCCGCGCGCGCGACCCCGAGATCTGCAAGGGTCGCTTGAAACGAGGGACTCTTCCAAAGACCAATCGCGACGGCTTCTTCCTGAGTGAGTCCGTCCGCAATATTGACGTCCGGCGGTGTCTGACCGGCCGCACCCATCCGAAGGGCCGCCTCCGGCGACCGGGCGCGGATGGATGCATCCACGTCCTGGATCGTCGGCACACCATTGGTCGAGGCACAGCCGTTCGACATTGTCGTTGCGACCGTCAAACACAGACCTACGAGAGCCGGCGCCGGAAAAGGGCGAAAGTGCCGTGAGATCATCCTCGAGAATCATCCCAGTGGTTTGATGAACGAATGATGACGTCCCGGCGGGGCGACTCTAATTGGGGGACCCTGTGGACTCCGGGTCGTCCTGTAATGAGCTGTTCATCCGGAGGGTGCGAATATGCCCGCTGTCAGGTGGACGTGGACTCGCGACAGACTGGTAGTGAACAGACCTCGGCTCGTGTCAGGGCGGCGTACGCGAACCCATCGGCTCTGATCGATGTGGATGTGCGGCTACCTCCCACTCTAGGCAAGTTCCCGGTGTCGCGCCCGATGGCCAAATGGCTCGCATCGGCGATTCACGGCCTGGGTTGCCGTTCGGTTCTCGAATTTGGCGCAGGGTGGTCGTCTCTGGTGATTGCGCAGGCACTGGCGGCCGAGGGCGGCGGGCGGCTGACCACCGTCGAGCATGAACGAGAACTCCTTCCTCGTGATGCCTGGAGCCGGGTGGAGGGGATACAGAATGTCGATGTCGCGCTGGTTGTCGCGCCGTTGCGGCTGACCTTGTCATTGCATGGATGGCTGTGGTCGTACCGTGGGGTGCGGCGATACTTCCGTGAACGGATGCCCTTCGACCTGGTGTTCATTGACGGGCCGCCCGGAGAATACGGACGCACGTCGCCGCTGTTCGATGCGTATCCGTTTCTTCGGCCTGGCGCCGTTATCGTTCTGGATGACGCTGCGCGACCGGGAGAGCAGAGGGCCATCGCGAGATGGCTTGCGACCTTCCCGGATCTCGAGCTGCTGCTCCTGGACACCGAAGCGGGGCGAGGGATCGCGGTCCTCGTTCGTCATGGCGGCGCGCACCGCCGTCTGGCACTCCGGGCCGTGCTCGGCACGTTTCGCGATCAGTGGAGGAACTGGCGACGATGAATGGATGGTGCGAGGGACTGGCCAGACACGGACGTCATGCGCTTCGTCACGCTCAGTCACGGTTCACGAGAGTCAGGCTGATCCCGGCGCCTCCAGCCGCGCCGACCGGTGTCACTACGAACCTGGCCTTGCCACGACCTATCGTCGCGGTCCGGCCCGAAACGAGACCAATGGCGGCGCCAAAGATCACGTCGCTCAGGTAGTGCTTGTTCTCCTGCATCCGTGATCCGCCGACCCACAAAGCGAGGCCATAGGAGGGAATGCCGACGCGCCACCCGAGATGGCGCTGGAGGACCGTCGCCGTTGTCACGGCTGACGAGGTATGGCCGGACGGGAAGGAAAACCGGCTGCCATCCGGCCGGGCGCGGTTGGTCGCCAGCTTGATGCCCTGCGTGAGCGTCGTGTTCATGATTTGCCCACGGAGGAGGTCTGCCCCCAGCAGTGACACCCGATGGCTGTGCGTGCCACGGCCGAAGGCGTAGACGCCCAGCGCCAGGCCGACCTGCACCGCGCCGTCGCCGGCGGCCTCTCCGGGTTCGAGCAGCAATTCGAGTCCGGAGGACGATGAGAACCGCTGGGTGACCTGCACATCCTCGGTGTGGACGGCAAGGCTCAAGGCGCCGCCGACGCCAAGGATAGCCGCCGTCTCGAGCGAAGGGAGGTCTCGGAAGTCACCGCCGAGCTCGCGGAAGATCGAGCCGAGCGAGGTCTCGTCGCGTGACACCTGAGCGGCGGGTTGCGAACGCGATCCGGAGGCGGGGTCTGACTGCGCAGCAACAGGCTGGCAGAGCCCGAAGAGACAGGCGCAAACGATTGCGGCTCGAACCATGCGGGGACCTCTGACGAAACCGGGACCTGAACCCTCCAAGCATGCCTGCTGATGGATGAACGCACGATTACGGAAGTCGCCGACACCGGTGGAATAGTCACCGGTTCCGTCATCGTCCATTCATCATTCGAGTGACAGGATTGGACAGATTGGAACCTCCGCGGGTACCGCTGAACCGAAACGTGTGCGACGGAGCCTGGAACATGAGAACCCACCGTTCGGCGATCGCCGTGCTGGCGCTCGCTCTCACGACTCCTCTGCGGGCATGGACATTCCCCATCCCCGGAACTGACGCGGCGCCAGCACGTCCGGCCCAGGTTCAGCCGAAGGACTTGCCGCCGGCGGTTCGCGCGACCGTCGAGGCGGAAACGAAAAACGCCAAACTGAAAGGGGTGTCGCAAGAAAAGGAGCATGGCAAGACCGTTTACGAACTCGAGACGATGGTGGGCAACCGCACCCGCGATCTGATGATCGACAGCAACGGCAAGGTCTATGTCGTCGAGGAGGAAATCAGTCCTGACTTGGCACCGCCGGCGGTGAAAACGGCCCTCGAGTCGCGAGGCCGTATTGTGAAGCTGGAATCAGTTACCGAGAATGGCCAGGTTCGTTACGAAGGTCACGTGCGCAACACGACAGGAAAGACCGTCGCCATCGAGCTGAAGGCCGACGGCTCGGCCTACAAGAAGTAGCTTTCCTGGTCAGTGGCTAACCGCCATGAACCACGCAGCGATAATCGGCCCCTGGGGTCCCCGACCGCGTTGGCCGGGTGCTGGCGCGGGGGCATCGGCCGAAGGTGCGGGTGCGGGGCCGCGCTCCGGTTGAAACAGATAGGCGCGATGCGTTTTGGCATCGACCGTGATCGTTTTCGCGCCGGCGAAGGTCGCGACTGTGGCGACGACGCTGTATTTGTCCGGGGCATCTTGATGGGCAACCGTGACGTTTCCTTCGCCACCGTTCGGAATGTAGATCAGCTTTTCTGACGGATCCCATCCCAGCGCATCGACGCGCGTCCCGTTGGCAATCGTGGCCACCACTTTTCCGGTGCTGGCGTCGACGACGACGGAAGTCTTGTTGCAGCCCGAAAAGATTCGATTCGTCGCGCCGTCGTACGCAATCCCGGTAGGCCCATCGCATGGTGCCAGAGGCCATGACGCGGTCGCCTTCCAGGTCTTCACGTCGATCACCTGAATCGTGCCCTTGCCTTCGTTATTGACGAAGATGTGACCTTTGCCGTCGGCCGCGGCTCCCTCCGGTGCGTTGTCTTCGAGTTCGACGGTCGCGACGACATCGCCGCTCTCAGGATCGATCGCCGTGAGAGTTCCGGGGCGGCTATGATTCGTGAGGATAATTTTGTTGTCCGGTTCGTCGTACATGATGCCGTCGAGGCCGGGTCCAATCTTGATCTTCTTGATCGGTGCCAGCGTCGTGAGGTCGAACATCGTGACGGTTTGATCGCCACTATTCGTAGTAAATCCGTGACCAGCCTTGGTGACCAGGCCTGCGCCGTGGACGCCTGGAGTATCGGGAATGTCTCCGACGACCTTGCCGGTCGCCCCATCGACAACCATCATGTGCGTGCTGCGTGACACGAACACACGGCCGGTTGCGGATTCGACGGTCACATAGTCGGTGCCGCCTTCGCCTTTGATGTCGTATTTGTCCACCGTGAATGCCGGCGCGGCAGTCGGGTGCGC
>Ga0111539_10007376_pt1 | contig 14089 bp, 16 predicted proteins | sample RhiMethybrSRZTD1_FD_79667 | JGI IMG/M metagenome (GOLD analysis project Ga0111539, IMG submission 79667) | Populus rhizosphere microbial communities from Tennessee, USA - Rhizosphere MetaG P. TD hybrid SRZTD1 (version 2) (version 2) | ecosystem: Host-associated > Plants > Roots > Rhizosphere >...
CTTCTGCTCCGCGATCGCCTGCTCTAGCCTCTGACGGACATGCTTCGCCCGCTCGCGAGCGTTTCGGGCTTCATCCGACATGCCCTCACCTTCGAACAGGATCGCAGCCTTTTCGTGCGTTTCGATCGCCCGCTGGTGAGCGGCAATCTCACGCCTGTGGACGTCGATCGAACGTATGCGGGCGACGCTCTCACGTCGCCTGGCTGCGTCAGCCTCGACGTCAGCCTTCCGAATGTCGGCCGGGTTACTCACGTCGGAATCAAACTGCGACGTCTCGTCAGATGCCCGATCGGCGTGACCAAGTAGCCTTAACCGACTCACCGCGTTGGACAACTCTCCCGTAATTCGTGTGATGTCCTCTAGATCACGTGCGGCTCCCTGAAGCATCCGGTCCATCTCATAGAGAGCATCGACTCCCCGCAAGAAGTCTTCGTTGATCTGCGCATGCCTCCGGCGCACCTGTATCACAAGCGCGTCGATTCGGTCCATCTCGGTGTCGAACTGCAGCCTGGAAAGTGACTGCGCATCGATATCGGCGGGCGCTGAGTCGCTGGATCCTTCATCCGAGGATGGCATGTTCATCGCTCCCTTCGGGTCGGGAGGCTGCCCGCTCCGCAAAGTTCCTGCGGTACACCCCCGCGTATGACCGCCAAACCATGTGATGGCACCGGTGGGCCTTTCCGACGAACACGTACCTGAGGTCAACGCGGCGTTCGTGGGACCGTACGGACGGCAAGACGGCGTACATCATTGGCCGCACTGACTCTGGGCAGCCCTGTTGGCGGTCGCAAGGGTAGAACCGTGATCATTGTGGGAAGCATCACAGACTGGAAAGGTCTGCCAGTCCTGGATCGAGATGGTTCGAAGATCGGTTCCATGGAGGCTGTCTACTTCGATACGTCCACTGACGAGCCTGTATTCATCACGGTGAAGGTGGGCTCGAGTCTGGAGTTTGTCCCCCCTTGCCGATGCTGTGGTATCGCCCAAGGAGGTGCGGGTAGCCGTTGACAAGAAGTTGGGCTAAGGACGCTCCATCGATCGAGAGGGATGGGCAGCTCGAATCGGCCATGGAACCCGCTGTGTGTGAGCACAACGGGCTTGCGTACTCGCAAGGCGCGCGTCGGCGAGCGCCGGTTGGGGCGCCGCTGAATAACCTGCCTGCCAGTCCCAGGGCGATCGCACCGCGATCGTTAACGCTGCGCAGATCAGCAGCCTTACGCGTCCTCTTCCTCCGCTTCAAGCTCAGCCTCTAGCTCGGCTTCGGCAATGGCGATATCGATCACGAAGCCGAGAGCGTCGGTGATCTTTCCAGCCGCTGACACCACTCGCGGCGTACCGACAATCGGGGCTATCGCGATCAAGAGACCTTGCACGTCCTCAACTGTCAGCCCCACTTCCGCGGATGGCTCGAAATTCAACACATATGACGTAGCCGGAGCATCGATTGCCACGAGTGCAGCCAGCCGGGCAAGCATGTGCTCGCGCGCGTCCAAGGTGCCTCGGGCCACCGACACAGCGGTGATCTCGGCAAGGGTGTTGAGTACGGGTTGGTCCTCTGGCATGGTGCACCTGCTCTCATGTGATTGGGATGGACGGGTACTGCACTGGTACAGGCAGACAATCCTGTCAGCACCTGACCCGTTCGCCACCACACTCGGGTACTCGCGTCGGTGTGTCGCGGCGCGGCTGGAAAGAAGAAATCGCGTTCCGTCGGCTCACCAAGCGCAGGCCAACCGGTATCTAGCGATCACCGTTGGGGGGAGGAGGGTGATCTCTGAATGATCTTCGCTCGATCTCGTCAAGATCAACTCGAGTTAGCCGGACGAGGCTATGGATCGGCAAGGATCGGAAAGACTTCGCACACGCTCGCCCGCATGGGCGAGCTACCGCTGATGGGATCGCTGGGGTTTGAGGCAGCACGACATTGAGGTTCGCGCCATCGGGGCCATACGGCGGGTAGCCACGTAATCCGAGCTCATCACAGCCCGCCACCAGCCATGCTGGCCGAAGACGACTTGGGAGTCGAGAGATGCGTTGAGCTTCGCCCGCGCACGGACGCTGCCAGCGGGGTCTCCAGGGAGACCCAATCACCCGCCCTGATGCCCCGGCGATCGGCGGTGGACGGGTGCATCTCAACCAGAGGATCAGGTGCACTCTTGCGCAGGGCGGCCACCTGCCGATGCTGGGGTTTCGCAGAAGCACACCTGACTGGCACAGCTCCTCAGCGATCTGTCACCCGGTCTGGCCACTGCCAACGACGAGCACCCGTCCTGCCGGGATTCCCGCCGGGTTCCGATATTCCTCGGCGTCGATGACGGCCAGATCGTCCGGAAATACCCCGCCGAACGTTGGCCGGTGCGGGCGCTGGTATGCGCCGGTGCAGACGACCACCGTGTTGGCGGACGGCACTGATGATCGAACATCCCGATATCGCTGCTGATGCCCGGCCGCGTTCCCCGATACCCTCCCTCCATGAAATTCCCACAGGTGCAGCCGTTTCCCGATGACGCGTTCACTCGAGTGCTCTGTGTCGTGGCCCACCCGGACGACGTGGAATATGGCACGGCGTCTGCGGTCGCCGCCTGGACGGCGAAAGGCATCCAGGTCGCCTATCTGCTGCTGACGAAAGGCGAAGCCGGCATCGACACAATGGACCCGAAGGCCACAGCGGAGTTGCGGGTACGGGAGCAGATCAAGGGATCACACGAGGTCGGCGTCACTCAGGTCGACTTCCTGGAGTATCCCGACGGAGTACTTGAGTACAGCATCGCGATGCGCCGCGATATCGCGCGGGCGATCCGGTCGTTTCGTCCAGACGCGCTAGTGGTGACTGCTTGGGACGTCGAATTCCCGATCGGCTTGAACCAAGCGGATCATCGAGTCGCCGGGTTGGCGGCAGTCGACGCGATGCGTGACGCGGCGAACCGATGGGTTTTTCCCGAGCTGCTCGGCGAAGGACTCCAGCCGCATTCGACTCGGTGGCTGATCACGAACGGATTCGAGAATGCAACGCACGGCGTCGACATCAGCGGTGAACCGCTCGAGCGCGGCATTGCCTCCCTCGAGGCGCATGCGGAGTATCTGGCTGCGATCCCAGACCATCCCACACCGCGCGACATGATCTCAGGTTTCACCGGACTACAGGGCAAGTCGATGGCTGTCGCACATGCGGTGCTGTTTCGAGCTTGGGATTCCCAGGCCCGTCCAGCAGTCTTGGAGGAAATACAGGCAGCTCAAGAAGTATCCTCGGCGGCGGACTAGCTTCCGGCTGATCATCATTGCCGAGCTGATGAAGCGATCGCAGCTGAATTGATCTTGCTACCACACCGGCTGAGGATTGATCAACGGATCGTATAGCCGCCGTCGACCAGCAGATCCATGCCGTTGATCATTTTCGCCGCATCACTGGCGAGGAAGACAGCGACGGCAGCAATTTCCTCGGGTTCGGCAAAACGGCCAGCCGGAATCTGTGCTTTCAGCGCCTCACCTTCGGGGTTATCCCAGAGCTCCTTGGCGAGCGGGGTCATCACCACTGTCGGACTGATGGTGTTGGCGGTCACTCCCCGTCCGGCCCATTCCAAAGCAAGCACCTTGGTCATACCAACCAGGCCAGCCTTGGATGCGCAATAGGCAAGATGGCCAGGCAATGCGATCGTCGCCGCCTGGGAGGCCAAGCTGATCACCGTGCCGCTGCCCTGAGCCAGCATGATCCGACCTGCCTGTTGGCTGACCAGGAAGGCGCCGCGCAAGTTGATCGCCATCGTCTGATCCCAGGCCTTGATCGTTAGCTGCTCGGCAGGATCAGTCACCGCGATGCCAGCGCTATTGATCAGGACGTCGATGCGACCAAACTCTGTGTGCACGGTGTTGATCACGTCGATCACTGATTGCTCATTGGTCACGTCACAGCGGTACGCCGCAGCTGCGCTGCCATCGCTGACCTTGCGCTGAGCGGCGTCCAGAGCGATGTCGATCACCACGACAGTTGCGCCCTTGACAGCGTACGCGTCCACGATTGCCGCACCGATTCCCGATGCGCCGCCGGTCACAACAGCGACCTTGCCCGCGAGGGAGAAGTCGTAATCGACCTGCGACGTCATTTCGGCCTCTTTCTTCGAGGGCGCTTGCCGGTGCTCAATGTAACGTCTGAGGACGCTTAGCTGGATCAGCCAATGGTCTCGATAGCCGACCCGATGCCGATCCTGCCATCGGTCAGGACATCCGCGCGCAGGCCGCCACGGTGGATCAGGCCTCGCAGAACTCCCTTGGTGGTGAGGCGCTCCAGGTGTGCGCAAGGCTCACACAATCGCTGGCCGAAACATTCCACCTCACCGACCCGGAATCGCCGTCCGACAAGTGCGTTCAGGTCGACATAGCGAGTGATCACATTGCGTCGTGCCTCCGCATAGCCGAGACGACGATCCTCGGTCAGCACGAGCTCATCAAGGACCTCCGCTTGAATCAACGTGAGGTCGTAGCCACCTCCGCTGCCAGCACGCGGTGTGAACGTGCCGGCCTTGGCTGCGTACCGGTCGCCCTCCAGACCGCGCCCTGCCAGCGCTTGTGCCTCTTCAACGAGTTGCATCGGACCGGTGGCCGTCGACGCGACGGCGATAGCCTCAACCGTTCCGTAAAGCGGTGGAAGCGTGGCGGGTGCGGCGAGGACAGGGTCGAAGTTTGCGATGACGTAACCCCTCTCTACCGGCAGGTCGAGCGACGCCTGCCCGAGGAGCGTCGGGTCTTGCGGGCTGAGCACCACGCCGGACGGCGTGCCGAACATGAGTACCGCTGTCTGGTCATGTCGACCCGCGGATTGCGGTGATTGGGTGCCGAGAAGGGCTATCCAATATCCCGGCCAGTTGAACTTGGCAGCATCTGCGATGGGCACCAGGCCGAGTCCTTTTCCGGCCAGCCAGTTCCGCCACCGCGTAACCGCGCTGGGCAACTCCAACCGGGGCAACGGAAGCCCGCTGACGGGACTTTCGATCGCCGACGCCAGGCAGGCCGCGAACGACCGCGTTAGCAGGGGCAGGTCTGGGTCTTCAGGCAACGCAACATCGAGCACGACACCATTCTGCGGGTGTTGCTGCCCCGTTCCTGGCGCGGCGTCGCGACCTTAGTCAGGAACTTCTCGGACGACCGGTCGTACGTTGCCCCGCTTCAACCAGCTCAACCAGCAAAGTCCGGTAATCAGCGCCACAGTGGCCGCCATAAGGATCCCAGCGATGGCGTACACGCCGATCTCCGAAATGACCGGCGTATCGGCTTTGACCAGCGCAGGCGGTGCGAATGTCCAGCTCAGCCCAAGCAGCCAGGCCAAGGCATTGAATCTGATCCACCGTCCAGCTGTTGGCAGTGCGGTCCGAAGCAGCATGAACTGCGCCGTCGGGATGGATGCCAGCAGCCCGACGACGAGCACCCCGGCTACCAGCCAGGCGACCCAGGAGGACCAGGTGACCTTTTCCAAAGAGCCCGGGATGAGACCGATCGACCAGGCGACCATTGCCGCGACGCTGGTGGCCAGCGGCCACAGCCGGAGGATGGCAGCAGGCAGCTGCAATCTGGTCATGGCCATCGCCTGGCCCCTCCCGAGCAGTGCTCCTTCGATTGCCCCAGCACCGAGCAAGATGGCCAACGTCGGTGTGTGGGAGAGGTCCTGGGTCGCGGCCAGCGCCGCGGCCACCGTAAAACCGGCGGCCTCACCGGCTACGGTGCACGCAACCCAGCGGCGAAAGAACGCGTCGGTGCCAGGCGGGTATGCAGAGGCGCCCCGATTGCCGGGGCGCTCATATGTAGATGGTGATGCCACATCCGCTGGCTTCATCGGTGCGCCACCACTCGAAAGTATCAAAGGGTCCCTCATGGCTTCGGAGACGCCCGAAAGGAGGAACCGATCACTCCTAGATCGGTCGCCAATACTTACGGTGCGGAAGATCCACGCGCATGTGCTGATCCTGCGGGCCGTTCGAGCCCGAGGCGGCCTCGGGTGGCGACGGCAATGACTGCGGCCGCAACAACGACAACACCGCCCATGATCACGAGGACCTCAAACTGTGGTAGCGCGACGACGGAAACGAGTCCGGCGGAGTTCACTATGGCGTTGTGCATCGCGTGGAACAGCCCAGCGATCAGCACGCTGGCACCAGCGCTGTTGTACAACCACCCCACGATAATCCGACTGCCTAGGTGTGGAAGCAAGAAGATCGCGAGCGCCACGGCAGTCGTCAGCCATGATCTCGTTTCGACGTAGAAGCTGGGCACGTGAAAGAGCCAGAAGAAGATCGTCGTCAGCAGCGCGGCGCGCATCGGGTCATGACGATCTTGCAGGCGCGCGAAGGTAAAGCCCGTCCACCCGATCTCTTCGGCAACATTGTTGAGGATGATCATGATTGCCAGCGCTGGCAGGAATGCTGTGAAGATCAGCGGCCAGTTCTGGCCAAGTGCCCGTATTGGCGCAAGGCCGTAGAGAGCGGTCACAGCAAGCAGCAAGATCAACGGCGGGGCCAGCAAGCTGATCAGATACCAGCGAAATGGCACCCGCCACTTGAAGCTTCGTCGAGCCAGATCTCGGACGCCGTTCGTGCCGCTGACTAGAGCCGTGATTATGAAGGCTGGGACCGCCGATCCAAGCACATTCTCAAGAGCTCCGTGCGGTGTTGCTACGCCCGGCAGGTGGCCAGGCTCGGTTAGCGCGTCGGGAACAAGAGTCAGTGCCCAGCTCGTGGCGTACCCGAGCACCAAGAAGCTTGCGATCGGGTGCCTTACGATCCAGGATCGCAGCCCGTTGGCATTGGCTCGGGCAGTTTGTAGGTTTTGATCAGCCACGGGCGCTTCCTCGGGCCGACTCTCATGCGTGCCATCGGCTCTGTCCTACTCTCCGCCCCTGTCACTCATTGCCCTTCCAGTGGCCCCGCCAAAATTCCAAGAGGCGAATCGCATCTGATGGCTGAATTTCGAATAGATGATCAACAATGCTGCCGCGTCGCACTCCGTACCGGGAGTCCGATCCGTACGGCTCCGCGGTCGGCCATGAACGGCGTCAAGGTAAGGGCACACTCAGAGGCTCTTCGGGGTCTTGAATTTGGACACTCGCCGAACTAGGTGCCATAGGTACTTCGTTGTGGACGGAGCGTTCGTCGCAGTCACCGACAAGATCTAGTACCACCGTGGCTGAAATCCTTTGCATACTTGGCTTTTTGCACTTAAAGATGATCAACTGGGCGACCATACGGCAGTAACGGCACTGTATCGCCAGCTGCCCTGGACTTGACATAGTGAACGATTGCGAACATGATCAAAGTGATTTTTGCAACACGCTTGATCGAGGCAAAGCGTTAACAATTGTTTTGCCTGAGGTTTAATCGGGCAGAGCGTGGTTAATAAGTGTTCTTGCACAGCATTGATCGAGGCAAAACATGGCTGACGACTCTACAGACTCCGCATTCGGCTTCATCCTGTTCATTCTGTTCCTCGCGCTGCTCGGGTACGCGGCCGGGGGCGTTAGCTCGTCTTCGTCCACAGCTGGGACTACAAGCGGAACCACAAGCGGAACGTCCCAGTCGCTACCACCCCTTGCGGGTAGTCAAGTGACTTCATGCTCGGGCACCCTCAAACAGGACGTGTCAGATTCCTCGACGTCACCCAGTCTCAACCTCAAGGTCTACGTAGACCCCATGGACCCAGGCATAAAGTGCGCGACAGCAACGCGACTTGTTAGCGGCTCGTACACGGTGAAAGTCACGTTGGCGTATACCGCCGACAAGGCCCAGAAGGTCTCTAACACGGGTAATCAATCGGCTTCTGTCCAGGTAACCGGAACCAACAATTATTGCGTCTCAGCTCTCGCCGAGATCACCGGAATCAACACCAAAGTGGCCATCCAAAAGGTCGTCTCGTCATGCACGATGTCGGTGCCTACGATGCAGCCAGCCGGTACTGTGACCGGCCCACCGGTGCGTACCACGACCAAAGAAGACGAGGAAGGGTACTAGATTGAGCCGCGGGAGCAGCAGCACCGCGGCCATCGGCGGAGTTACCTCGGGGACCAACACCGCCGCAACAATCGGATGGGCAAGGAGCTTCAGCGCCCGGTACCCGCGTAAACGACTGCCGCTTCGCCAGTATCCAGGCCAAGCGCGGTATGTGCTGCAACCACGGCACGACCAACATCGTCTTGATCAACAACGACCGAGATCCTGATCTCCGACGTGGAGATCATTTCGATGTTCACGCCAACATTCGCCAGGGCTGAGAAGAACTTCGCTGTGACCCCGGGATGTGATCGCATCCCAACGCCGATCACCGAGACCTTTCCAATTCGATCATCGTAAAGAATATCTTCGAAGCCGACCTCGTCCTTGAGCCCATTGAGCGTCGCCATCGCCGTCGGCCCATCCGTCTTTGGCAAGGTGAAGGAAATATCGGTGCGCGAGGTCTCTACGGCGGACACGTTCTGCACGATCATGTCGATATTGATGTCTGTGGCTGCCACAGCGGTAAAGATGCGTGCGGCCTCACCCACCCGGTCCGGAACACCGACAATGGTGATCTTGGCTTCGCTTCGATCATGGACAACACCGGAGATGATCGCCTGCTCCATTGCGGTTCCTTCCTTTGGCTCCTGCACCCACGTACCGTCCCTATCGGTGAAGGAGGACCGCACATGCACTCGTACGTTCTCGCGGCGCGCATACTCAACGCAACGTAGATGCAAGATCTTGGCGCCACAGGCCGCCATCTCCATCATTTCCTCATACTTGATCTCGGGGATGAGGCGAGCGCTCGGCACAATTCGGGGATCGGCGGTATAGACGCCGTCGACGTCGGTATAGATCTCACAGTGATCGGCTCCCAAGGACGCCGCCAGGGCGACCGCGGTGGTGTCCGAAGCGCCGCGACCGAGTGTCGTCACATCCTTGGTGTCTTGGGCGACTCCCTGGAATCCTGCGACGATCACGATGTCATTGCGATCCAAAGCGCTGGTGATTCTGCCTGGCGTGATGTCGATGATTCGTGCATTTCCATGGGTGCCGGTGGTAATGATTCCAGCCTGCGAACCGGTCAACGACCGCGCATGCATACCCTGGTCATGGATCGCCATAGCCAGCAGCGCAGCACTCATTCGCTCGCCCGCGGTAAGCAGCATGTCGAGTTCGCGAGGGGGTGGGAGGGGCGAAACCTCAAGCGCAAGGCTCATCAGGTCGTCGGTCGTGTCGCCCATCGCGGAGATCACGACGACCACATCGTGGCCCTGCTGTTTGGTTGCCACGATCCGCTTGGCGACGCGCTTGATATTGTCCGCGTCGGCGACGGAGGAACCGCCGTACTTTTGCACTACACGGCCCACGGCGACTCCTGTTCCACGCGGGCGAGTCTAGTGGTGCCAGCTCGGTGATTGATCTTTGTCTTGACGTGCGCACGAGGATACTGGTGGTTGTGAATGAGTCGTCCACGCCCGAGCCGGAGCCAGCCGAGGCGCCCCAACCGGCGGCTCAGCACCAGCCAGCCGACCCGATAAAGCGGCCAGTGGAACCCCGCATCGGCGATGCCGATCGAGACCAAGCGGTCGCTTTTTTGCAGGAACATATGGCGCAGGGCCGAATCGATGCTTCCGAATTCGATGACCGGATGAGCCGCGCGCTGAACGCGAAGACAGCGTCGGAGCTGGCCGTCTTGTTCGATGATCTGCCGGAGCCACGGCCTCCCTCACCCAAGAATTCCGCCACCTACCAGGCACCGCCCTGGCAGCAGGCACAGCGCTCCTTTGAGATCCCGCCGTGGCAGCGTACGCCGGCAGCCAGTCCGGAAATCGCACATCGTGCGAATCCGGCAATCCCTGAACGCAGCAAGGCAGAAACTGCGTTGAACATCGCCGCCGCCGCGTCCTGGCCCGCGGTGATCTTCGTTTGCTTCGCCATCGGCTGGAACTACTGGTGGTTGATCTTCATTCCGATCGTCATCTCATCGATTGCCGGCAACATGCGGCAGCAGCGGCAGGGCCACCGCTGATGACTGATTCGAAGATCATTCGATGGGGCATTGTCGGACCTGGCCGCATCGCCTCTCTGCTGATCAAGGACTTTCCTTACGTCAATGGTGCCGAGGCACTCGCCGTGGCGAGCCGCTCGACCGAAAGGGCTGAGGCTTTCGCCACCGAGCATGGCCTGGCGCGCGCGTACGGCTCCTACCACGAGATCATGAACGATCCGGATGTTGATGTGCTCTACATCGCCACGCCGCATCCGCAACATCACGCCATTGCTCTGGCTGCCATTGCTGCCGGCAAGGCGGTGTTGATCGAGAAGACTTTCACCGCCACCGTGGCGGGTGCCGAAGAAATCATCGATGCTGCCAAGCGTGACCAGATCTTTGCAATGGAGGCGATGTGGACTCGCTTCCAGCCGGCGATCGTCGCGGCTCGTGCGCTGATCGACGATGGAGCGATCGGTGAAGTTCGGCAGCTGCAAGCTGATCTTGGTGTTGACCGGCCTTACAACCCCACGGACCGGCTCTTCGATCCGGCACAAGGCGGCGGGGCGATGCTGGATCTAGGTGTCTACGTCGTGTCCTTCGCGCAGTACTTCCTCGGGACACCGGATCGCATCGAGGTCACTGGGTCGCTGACTCCGACTGGTGTAGATGCCGAGGCTGGACTGCTGCTGGCGTACGAAGACGGGCGGGCCGCGACGCTGCTGATCTCGTTGAAGCACCACACGCCAGGGGCAGCACGGATTCAGGGCACCAAAGGCTGGATCGAGGTACCACCGCGGTTCCATCATCCGCATCGGATCCTGCTGTGCCGCAGAGGCCAGGAACCGGAAACGATCAACCGGCCGCCGCTCGGCGCTGGCTATTCCCATGAGCTCATCGAGGTGACCGAGTGCGTACGCGCCGGACGCAGCGAAAGCGTGATCATGCCGCTGGCCGACACGTTGGCCGTACAAAGGATCTTGAACGAGGCTTGTGAGCGGCTCGGCGTCTACCACAGCGAAGACAGCTTGGTTGCCGTCTGAGCTGGCCCCTGACTCTCTCTCGTGGGGTGTCGGAAACCTACGTGCACGTAGGTTTCCTGCGGTCTGCACAGGTAGCAACCCATGCAGACCGTGAGCAACCTACGTGAACGTAGGTTTCCGACGGAGAGAGGCGTGAAACGGATCAGGCGTCGACGTAGCGGCGACCCTCGAACGCCCGCCCGAGGGTTACCTCGTCGGCGTACTCAAGATCACCACCGACGGGTAGGCCGCTCGCGAGCCGGCTCACCTTGACACCCATCGGTATCAGGAGGCGGCTCAGGTACGTGGCAGTCGCCTCCCCTTCGAGATTTGGATCGGTTGCCAAGATCACCTCAGTCACCGTGCCGTCCGCAAGCCGGAGACATAGCTCGCGGATCCTCAGATCAGCCGGGCCGACGCCGTCGATTGGGCTGATCGCACCACCCAAAACGTGGTAGCGGCCGCGGAACTCCCGGGTACGCTCCACCGCGACCACGTCCTTCGCCTCCTCAACCACACAGATCGTGGTTTCGTCACGACGTGGATCACGACAGATCCGGCATTGGGTGTCCTCTGAGACGTTGAAGCAGATCTCGCAGAACTTGACGGTCTCCTTGACCTTTTTGAGTGTGGCGGCGAGGCGCATGACGTCGTCTGGATCGGCGGCCAGGATGTGGAAAGCCAATCGCTGGGCGCTCTTCGGCCCGATCCCGGGCAGCCGCCCGAGCTCGTCGATCAAATCCTGGATCGGGCCCTCGTACATGTTGAACTTGTCAGAAAGGCAGTCCGCCGCCCATGCCGAGCCCGCCAGCCAGCGGACCCAGCTTGCTGGCGGCGACCGCCTGAGCCTTGTTGGTGGCATCGCGTACGGCAGCCACGATCAGGTCGGCCAAGGTCTCGGTGTCGCTCGGATCAACTGCCTCGGGATTGATCACCAGACCCAGCAGCTCGCCTGAGCCGGTCACTGTTGCGGTTACCAGGTCACCGCCAGCAGAGCCCTCGATCTGCATCTCGGCCAGCTCCTGCTGAGCGTTGAGGAATTGCTCCTGCATTGCCTGAGCCTGGGCCAGCAATCCGGACATATCGCCTTCGGGAATCATCGCGGGCCTTTCGGGGTGGAGGTTCTCGCGCGCCCCAGCCTATGCGCCGTGATCCTCCTCAGCGATGATCTCCGCGCCGAGATGGCGCGCGAGCAGCTCAGTTTGCGACGCCTGGTCTTCTACCAAGTCGCTGTCGTCTCGGCGGGCTATTGCATCTGGATCGTCGGTGTTGTCGTGCCGCGCGCCGTTGGTGGCCCGCATCGTCGGCGACTCGGGTGCTGATACCGGCGTGGCCGACGCTTGCGCGGTTGGCCACTGGGTACGCGCCGCTCCAGACGATGGCGTCGCACTTGGATCGACCATCGTCTCGATCGTGAAGTCGGCGCCCATCACCACGACCATTGCCTCGCGCAAGACATCCTCGCTACCACCCCGGGCGAAGCTGTCCCGCGCGCCTGCATTCGACATTGCCAGCAACAAGGTGCCGCCGCGCAGTTCGGCAACCTGGGCATTCTGACTGAGCAGGATCCAGGTGAAGCGGCGTTTGCCTTTGACCTCTTCGAGTACTTCTGGCCAGAGGCGACGTACGTCGGTGACGGTCAGTTGAGGGGGTTGCGTCATAGCGGTCGGTGCTTCTGAAGTCTGCTCGGGGCGCCCTTCGACAAGCTCAGGGCGCGGAGCAGGAGGCGTGATTTCTGGTGCCGACGGCACCGGCGCGACACTTGGGGTAGAGGTGGCGGGCGGCGACTCGGGCTGCGGCGTCGTTGAAGCAGAAGCACTGGATCTACCGGTCACGCCGATGCGCCGCTCGAGGCGATCAATACGCGCGTGAATGCCGCGGTCGTCCAAATCGGCCCCAGGCAGCAGCACCCTGGCACACATCAGCTCCAGATGCAGCCGGGGCGCGGTGGTGCCCCGCATATCGGTAAGCCCGGTGGCGATGACCTCGGCAGCCCTGGTCAGCTCACCCGCACCGAGCGCTGCGGCCTGAGAGGCCAGGCGTTCGGCCTGATCAGGAGCCACATCGACGAGCCCGGAGGTCAGCGCATCCGGTACGGCGGCGACAATGACCAGATCTCGGAGCCGGCGCAGCAGATCCTCAGCGAAGCGCCGGGGATCCTGGCCAACCTCAATAATCTTGTCCACACATCCGAAGACGCCACCAGCGTCACCGGCGGCGAACGCATCGACAAACTCATCAAGCAGCGAGTCAGGCGTATATCCCAACAGCGCGGCCGCCTGCCGGTACGAGACGCCCGATTCATCTGCGCCGCCCAGGAGTTGATCAAGCACCGACAGCGAGTCGCGGACCGAACCTCCGCCGGCACGTACCACCAACGGCAAGACAGCCGGCTCGACCGGGATTCCTTCGGCGTCACAGAGCTTGGCCAGATATTCGGTCAGCAGTCGAGGCGGCACCAGGCGGAACGGATAGTGATGGGTACGCGAGCGGATTGTCGAGATGACCTTGTCCGGCTCGGTGGTGGCGAAGACGAACTTGACGTGTGGTGGCGGTTCCTCCACGAGCTTGAGCAGCGCATTGAAGCCCGCGGTGGTCACCATGTGGGCCTCGTCGACGATGTAGATCTTGAAGCGGCTGCTGACTGGCGCGAAGAAGGCTCGCTCGCGAAGGTCGCGAGCGTCGTCGACGCCACCGTGGCTGGCTGCGTCGATCTCGATCACGTCGATGCTGCCAGGCCCACCGCGGGCCAGATCGCGGCAGGAACGGCATTCGCCGCAGGGCACGGCTCGCGGGCCCTTCTCGCAATTGAGGGCTCGGGCGAGGATCCGGGCCGAGGTTGTCTTGCCGCATCCTCGCGGTCCCGAGAACAGATAGGCGTGGTTGACGCGGTTGTTGGTCAGGGCCCGTTGCAGTGGCTCAGTGACGTGGTCTTGGCCGATGACCTCGGCGAAGGTATCGGGGCGGTATCGCCGGTAGAGAGCCAGTGGGGCGCTGATAGATGCGCCGGCGGAGTCGTCGAACAACGCCTCGTCCTGGGTGTGCTCGATGCGCTCGGGCTCCGCCGCTAAGGGCTGGAGGTCGTCAAGCCCCGCTTC
>Ga0111539_10007378_pt1 | contig 14084 bp, 13 predicted proteins | sample RhiMethybrSRZTD1_FD_79667 | JGI IMG/M metagenome (GOLD analysis project Ga0111539, IMG submission 79667) | Populus rhizosphere microbial communities from Tennessee, USA - Rhizosphere MetaG P. TD hybrid SRZTD1 (version 2) (version 2) | ecosystem: Host-associated > Plants > Roots > Rhizosphere >...
CCGGGGTACACGCCGGAGGTGATCACGGTCGGCGCGCTCAACACCAAGGGGACGGTGGCGCGGTCGGACGACGGGGTGGCGACGTACAGCTCGCGGGGCCCGGTGGGGGATCCGGATCAGCCGTCGACGTGGGAGCTGAAGCCGGACCTGGTGGCGCCGGGGAACGCGATCGTGGCGGCGGGCGCGGCGGGGAGTTACCTGTGGGAGAACTACCCGGCGAAGCAGGTGATCGGGCCGGCGGGCGGGACGTACCTGATGCTGTCGGGGTCGAGCATGGCGACGGCGGTGACGAGCGGCGCGGTGGCGCAGCTGCTCCAGGCCGAGCCGAGGCTAACGCCGGCGCAGGTGAAGTTCGCGCTGCAGTACACGGCGGAGCCCTTGAAGGGGTTCGGGTTGATCGAGCAGGGCGCGGGCAGCCTGAACGTGGCGCTCGCCGCTCAGGCGGTGCAGAGCCGGGAGCTCCTGGACGCGCCAAGCACGAACGAGATCGGCGGCGAGACCGTCGAGGCGGGGCATATTGCGTTCGCGAACAGGGTGACAGCTGACTCCATCGTATGGGGCTCGTCCATCGTCTGGGGCAGCAACGTACGGGCGGATTCGATTGTCTGGGGCTCTGGGTTGGGATCAAACAGTGTGCAGCCGGATTCAATCGTCTGGGGTTCGAGCATTGTTTGGGGATCCAGCATTGTCTGGGGTTCCAGCATCGTCTGGGGCAGCAACATCCACTCAGACTCGATTGTGTGGGGTTCGAGCATTGTTTGGGGCTCAAGCATCGTCTGGGGCAGCAATGTCTACTCGGACTCAATTGTCTGGGGTTCGAGCATTGTCTGGGGTTCGAGCATTGTCTGGGGTTCGAGCATCGTCTGGGGTTCGAGCATCGTCTGGGGAAGCTAACGCCAGGATTTCAATAACGTGCTTTGAATGAGAGGAGCCGCCTGTGAAAACCAACACCATCATCGTTTGGAGCTAGTCACTCACATTGGCACGAATTGTGATTGGAATAACTCGTTCGGCAGCGCTGTTAGAGTCTCGTTACGATTGGTAGGGAATGGGTCTGGAGGTAAGCGGTGATCTTCTCGATAATCATTTGGAGCTAGGCTCCCGCCCTAGGCAGTTAGCAGCGTCGTTGCTAGCTAGTTCTCGATTTTGGAGGCGGGCCGTTGTCACCTGGTATTGCGCCCAGTATGTCCGCCACCAGTAAGCCTCGGTCAGTCTATTCGCCCGCCCTTCACACCTACGTTCTAGTCGTAGCTTGCTTAGGCGCTGTTGCCGTCGCAGTAAGTCTCTCTGAAGTTCTGGGACAACCGCAGGACTGGCGTCAGCAGTGGTTGGCGCTCGTTGCTCTGACCGTCGTAAGCGGACTACTGCCGGTCACCCTTCCTACCGTCAACGTCAGCATTTCGATTTCTGAAACGTTCGTCATTGCCGGAACCCTTCTATTCGGACCCGCCGGAGGAACAGTCCTAGTCTTCCTTGATGCGCTATTTATTTCCTTTCGATTGTATTGGTCGCGCGGGTTGCGCTGGCAGCAGATTGTTTTCAACTTGGCTACGCCACCGCTTTCGATTTGGGTGGCAGCGGCAGTAGCTGGTATTCGGCCGCTAATTTCAACAGACTCCTCGTTTGGGTTTGACTTCATCGTCAGTCTTGCAGTTTTCACCATCCTGGACTTCCTTCTAAACAGTTGGCTAATCACCTTCGCTCTTGCGCTAGAAAAGCATGCGAGCGCAGTTGGGATCTGGCGAAAGCACTTTCTCGATCTTCTTCTTAACTACGTGGCGGGTGGATCTGTTGCAGCACTCCTTGTCTACAACACCCGAAAGATCAAGGTTGAGTTTGTTTTTGCAATTCTCCCGCTGCTGCTCGTTCTGTATTTGATGTACAAGTGGTCCAATCGCAGAATCGAGGTTGAGCGGGAGCGCAATACTGAATTGAATCGAGTGTTTCTTTCTACAGTCGAAGCTCTCGCGCTAGCGATTGACGCTAAGGACCAAGTCACCCATGGCCACATCAGACGCGTCCAGCGCTATACCATGGCTCTCGCCGATGTACTCGGTGTCAGCGACGAAAAACAACTGGATGCACTGAAAGCCGCAGCGCTCCTTCACGACACCGGAAAACTCGCAGTTCCCGAATACATCTTGAACAAACCTGGCCCCTTGACACCTGCCGAGTTTGAACGGATGAAAGTGCATGCGGCTGTTGGCGCCGACATTCTCAAGTCCATTGAATTCCCATACCCGGTAGAACCGATGGTGCGGCACCATCATGAGAATTGGAACGGCAGTGGCTACCCCGACGGTCTTAAGGGTCAGCAAATCCCGCTCGGCGCACGAATCCTCGCCGTCGTCGACTGTTACGATGCTCTGACATCAGACCGGCCGTATCGGCCCCGCTATAGTCGCCAGCACGCTGAGCAAGTCCTCCGCGAGAGGAGAGGCAGTTGGTACGACCCTTGGGTCGTGGACGAATTCTTGAAGATTCTCGACAAGCTGGAACGGACCGAGCGTGACGAACAGGCAGCTCCAGCTGGTCCGGGATCACCTCGGCTGATGCCCGCGCAGCTCGATGTCATCACCGCCACCACCGCCGAAGAGCGCGAGTTCAATGAACTGCGTCGGGAACTCCCTCTGGCCACATCACTGCCGGCCGCCGCGGATCTCCTGTTCCGGCATCTCCGACGCGTTATTCCCGCCGCTAGCCTCAGCCTGTACCTGCCGAACCAGGAGCGAAACGACCTGGCCGCCGTAGCCTCATCCGGCGTCGGTGCTTCCGCCATCGAGGGCTTGTCGATCCCGATCGGGGACCGGATCTCCGGCTGGGCGCTCGCACACAAGCAGACGGTGCTCAACTCGAACGCCGCGCTCGAGCTCGGACCGGTCGCGCGGACGTTCTCGGTGCCGCTGCGTTATGCGCTAGCAGTCCCGATCCTGAACGGCCCCGCCGCCGCGGCCATCGGCGTGATCACGGCCTACGCCAGCGAGCCGTTCGACAACGACCACCGCCGCCTGCTCGAGAGCGCGGCGACGCTGTTCGGCGCGTCGGTCCCCACCGCGCCCGGCGCGGATCGGATCGCCGACGCCCGCACGCCAGACACGCGGCCCCCCGACACCCGGGCGACCGACCCGCGCCCGACCGAGCCCCGGCCCGGCGAAAAGCGCGCAGCCGACCCGAAGCCCCCCGACGGCCGTCCAGCCGGCGACTCCCGCATCCACTAACGCGCGACGAGTCTCAGAACACGACCATCACCGCCAGCTGTAGAAACTGAAGCTCGACGGAGCGTTACATGCCCTGCGCCACCGGGAGCGTCTTGGCGGTCCGCGCGTGGAGGCTGACGACGCTGCGCGCCGCACGCAGCAGCGTCGTCAGGACGACGACGCCCAGCACGATGGAGACGACCCAGCCTGTCGAGCCAGGCGGGATTGATGGTGATGGAGCCCTCGTGTTCGCACGGCACCCACCATCCACCGCGTTGGGCGACCCCTACGATCGGCAGCCGGATGAAGCTCACGGCGAGCGCGAGCCCGGTGACCGCGGTCACGAAGTAGACGATGCCGAGCGGTAGCATCGCCACCAGGTAGATGAGCGTCGTTTAGGTCCGCGCGTCCCGCAGCATCGCGATGATGCGTTGCGATGAGTCCCTCGTGAGCCCCGGGCCTGCCGCCGGCGAAATCACCCGCGTGATGCCGGTGAACCCCAGGAAGAACGGCAGGCCAATGATCAAAATGGCCAGCCCGAGAGAGAGCGACAGACCGGTCATGGCGAGGGTGAAGCGGGGTCGGCGGCCGAGCGGCCCTGGACACCGGCGGCTGGAGCGCGGCAGTGACTTTCGCGTCCGTGTCGCGATACGCCGTCGAAGGACGATCGGCTCGGGGTGTGAGCCGCGGACCTACTGCTTTTTGATCACATCCGCCACGACGGCCTTGCCCGTGACCGTCATGATCGCGAACTTCTCCTGCACCTCGACGACGACACCGGTGCCGGTCGGCTTTTCTTCCGCGCCGAGCTTGGCGCCCGTGACTGGATCCACGAGCTCCTCGCCGCGATGCACGACCGTGAACTTGTCGCCGACCTTGACGCCGCTGGAGGAGCCGATGTTGATGTAGACGCGGGTGCCGTCCACCTTGGCAACCCGCGCGTCGATCCCGCCCGTCTGGCCGGCCGCGGCGCTGACCTTGTTGAGATAGCCCTCACCGACCAGCTTGTCCGCGACGACCTTCGACGCCTTCTGGATGACCTCGCTCGCAATGCCCCACTCGGCCTCGCGGCTGAGGCTCGCGCCCTTGACGACGCCGCCGCCTTTTCTGACGTTCGCCATCCCGTTGATCGAGATGACCCGCTCGGCGGTCGTCGTGTCGATGAAGCGCAGGCTGATCGTCGCGTCCGCCGTCGTGACGCTGCCGCCGATGCCGCCGTACCCGCCGCGCGTGGTGTTGATCGCGAACTTGTCGATGCCGCCGGTGACGATGTAGCGGACGCCGAGGATCTTGCCGAGCTTCGCCGCCTGCTGCGGATCGACGGCGCCCCCGGCGCCGAGCCCCTGCTCTTTCATCACCAGCGCGAGCTTCTCGCGCTCGACGACGCTGAACAGCTCCGACAGCTTCGCATTCTCCGAGAACGCCGTGTCGATCTGGTTGCGGGCGGCCGGGCCGAGATCGTTCATGAACCACCAGCTGCCCTGCGCGTTGGTTTCGAACTCCCAGAGGGCGATGCGGATCCTGGCCTGCGACGAGGACACAGGCATCACCAGACCAGCGGCAATCGCGACGACAAGCGTGACCCGAGCCAGGGTTCTCATGAGGTCCTCCAGGAACGACCCGTATCCGCGGTTTGGCAGGAAATATTGAAGCGTCCGCCGCGCGCTGTCAACGGCCTCTTCCACGAACTTTTTCCAGCCGGCGCCGTCTTCCCAACAGTGCGCCTCGAGCCAGTCAGGGACGTTCGCCCCGACCCTCGCGGCGCATCGTCGTTCGAGACGCTGACGCGCGAGACACGGCACAGCCTGCGGCGGCTGAGGCGTGACTGGCGCTTCACTATCGCCGCGGTGCTGATCCTCGGACTCGGAATCGGCGCCAATACCGCGATCTTCAGCCTGATCAACGCGGTCCTGTTCCGGCAGGCCTCGCTCGCGGCGCCCGACCGCCTGGTCGACATCTATCAACGCGCGGCCGACCCCGGCGGTCAGGATTTCAACTCGTACCCGGCGTACCTGGACGTGGCGGCGCACACCGATCTGTTCGCCGCCACGATGGCCGCCTCGATCCCCCACGGCGGGACCTACGAGCATGACGGCACGCTGCGCGCCGCCGTCGTCGAGAACACCACGGCGACCTATCTGTCCGTGCTGGGCCTGCCGCTGTCGCTCGGACGCTGGTTCTCACCGGGCGAGGAGACGCGCGGCCGACCCGTGGTGGCCGTGCTGGGCCATCGCATCTGGACGAGCCGGTTCGGCGCGGATCCGGCCGTGATCGGTCGCGCCATCCGAATCGACGGGGTCCCGGTCACGATCGTCGGCGTCGGGCCGGCGGGCCACCATGGCACGTTCAACATCGGGATGGTGACGGACTTCTGGCTGCCAATCGCCGCGCTCGAGGCGTTCGGCATGTCAGGCGCGCTGGAACGGCGTCCCAACGAGTCGATTTTTCTCGTGAAGGCGCGCCTGAGGGACGGCGTCACCGTCGCCCAGGCGCAGGCGGCGATGGACGTCCTGGGACGCCGGCTCGCCGCCGACTACCCCAACGAGGATCCAGGCCGGGGCATCAGGGTGTTCGCGTCGACCGACGTCCTGATCCACCCGCAGTTCGACGGTCCGGTCAAGGCGACCGCGTCGATCGTGCTCGTCATTGTCGGGCTCGTCCTCGCGATAGCGTGCAGCAACCTCGCGACGCTGCTGCTGGTCCGTGGCGCATCGCGCGCGAAGGACATTTCGATTCGCCTGGCCCTCGGCGCGACGCGGCGTCAACTCGTGCGGCAACTGCTCACCGAGAGCCTGCTGCTGTCCTCGGCGGGGGGCGCCGCCGGCTGCGTCCTGGCATGGTGGACGATGCGCTGGGCCCGAACGATCGAGCTGCCCGTCACCATCGACCTCGCGCTCGACGTGCGCGTTCTGGCGTTCGCCATCGCCATTTCCGTCGTCACCGGCATCGCCTGCGGCCTGGCGCCGGCGTTGAGCGCCACGAAGGTGGACCTGCTGCCGACCCTTCGCGGCGAGGGCGCGACCCTGGCCGTCACGCCACGCCGGTTGACGCTGAAGAACGCGCTGATCGTGTTCCAGGTGTCGATGTCGGTCCTGCTGCTGGGCGGCGCGAGCCTCTTCCTGCAGTGGGCGGACGCCGAGCGGATGATGCCGCCGGGCTACGCCGTGGACGGCGTGGCGATGGTCCAGACGGACAGTCGCTTCACCGGCTACCCGGCGGCGCGCGTCAGCAGTCTGTACGACGAACTGCTGCGCCGGACCGCCGCGATTCCGGGCGTGGAGTCCGCGGCGCTCACGCGCGGTCTGCCGATGGAGATCAGCGGGCAGCGGCTCGTGGTGGAAGGGACGGCGGGCGACCGGCAATCGAGTGTCGCCGCGGTGACGATCCCCGCCGGCCCGGGGTTCCTGGAGACGATGCGGATCCCGCTGCTGCACGGCCGGGCGTTCGACGGACGCGATCGGGCGACCACCCCGCGCGTGGCCGTGATCAGCGAGACGATGGCCCGGGCGTATTTCGGGACCGTCAACGCGGTGGGGCGCCGGTTCCGGCTGGAATCGGACGCCGGCGCCTGGATAGAAGTCATCGGCGTCGCGCGCGACGTGGGCACTGGCCTGACCGACCCGCACCCGCAGCAGTTCTATCTCTCGTTCACGCAGTCGGAGGCCCTGCCGACCACGATCGTCGCGCGCACCTCACTCGAGGCCACGGATCTGCTGGCGGCGATGCAGCGCGAACTGCGCGCGATCGACGCCACCCTGTTCGTGACCCTGGCGAAGACGATGGCCGGGCATCGGGAAGATGCGCAGATCGCGTCGAAAGCGGTCACGGCGGTGCTCGCCGCCCTCGGAACGCTCGGCCTGCTCCTGGCCAGCGTCGGCCTCTACGCCGTGATCGCGTTCGCCGTCACCAGACGATCGCGTGAGATCGGCATCCGGCTGGCGCTTGGCGCACGCGGCCAGCGCGTGGTCTGGAACGTGACGCGAGGCGTCGCAGGGCTCATCGCCATTGGCACAGCTCTCGGCCTGACGTTGACGATGCTGGCGACGCTGGCGCTTCGCGCCGCCTACGCGCCGGCGCCGGGCGTGGCGTTGTATCGGCCCGGTATCGATCCTCTGGCGCTCGTGACCATCACCGCCGTCATGGCGCTGGTCGGGATCGCGGCCGCTTTTGTTCCTGCGCGTCGTGCCGCGCGGACCGATCCCCTGGTCGCGCTGCGGCACGATTGAGCAGGCGTCGCTTACTTGCCTCGTTTGCTGGGATCGTCCGCGGCATTCACATAGGTGAGCGCGAACGGCCCCATGGCCTCGATCTGCACCGTCGCCGCCGTGGCTGCCGTGGCGTAGTGACGTGATTCGGCCGGGAGCAGCAGGTACCCGCCAGCCTCGACCTTCTTCAGCGTCGCGTTGTCGAACTTCTCGCCCATCCCCACCGCGAAGGTGCCCGCCAGCACGGTCACGTGCTCGTCGGTGGGATGCCAGTGCGGGTTGATCTTGTAACCGGCAGGCATCCTCAGCCGGGCGACGAAGATGCCCGGCTTGCCCGGGTCGCCGGACACCACCGTGAAGGCGGCGCCCTTCTCGAACACCGGCGGCGGGTCGCCCCACTTCAAGTCGGCGATGTTGACCGCCACGTGGGCCGACTTGGGTTGTTGAGCCAGGGCCGCGCCCGCCACCGGGACAAGGACGACGGCAACGGCAATAAGCAGTCTTCGCATCTCGCACCTCCGAGTTGTATGAACAGGCCGATGGGCTGCCACGGTCTCCGCCGGCCGTGTCGCGGCCGGTGATGTCGTGGGATCATGGAACCATTCGCGGAGTCTACACGAGGGCTCACGTGAGGCACAGTACGACGCGACGGGTACTCTTCGCAGGTCCCTGGTGGATCGGTGCCGCCCTGCTCATTGGGGGACCGGCCTGCGTCGCCACTCAGACCGACTCGCAGGCGATCTCCGGGGACTGGGACGCCGCGCGCCGCCGCATGGTCAAAGAGCAGCTCGAGGCGCGCGACATCCGAAACGCGCGCGTCCTCGACGCGATGCGCCGCGTGCCGCGTCACCTCTTCGTTCCCGAGTCACAGCGCGCCGAAGCCTACGGCGACTGGCCGGTCCCCATCGGGCACGACCAGACGATCTCGCAGCCGTACATCGTGGCGTTCATGACGCAGGCGCTGGACCTCGCGCCCGAGCACCGCGTGCTGGAAGTGGGCACCGGATCCGGCTACCAGGCCGCGGTGCTCGCGGAGCTGGCCAGGGATGTGTCCACGATCGAGATCGTGCCGCCGCTTGCCGAGCGCGCGCGCGAGACGCTCTCGGCGCTGGGCTACCGCAACATTCGCGTGCGGACAGGCAACGGCTACTTCGGCTGGCCCGAGTACGCGCCGTACGACCGCATCATGGTGACGGCCGCCCCCGACGAGGTCCCGGCCGCGTTGCTCGAACAGCTCAAAATCGGCGGCCTGATGGCGATCCCGGTCGGCACCCTGATGCAGGAGCTGCGAATCCTGCGCCGCACCGCGACAGGAACAGAGACGCTGAGCACGCTCCCTGTGAGATTTGTGCCGATGACAGGCAAGCCCGGGCGTGAGGGGCAGCCACCGCCACCGGCGAAAGAGTAGGCGCGTCCGGTCGCCCTTCTCGTCAGAGCAGAAAACTCACCAGCTCCGCATTGATGCGCTCGGCGTGGGTCCACATCACGCCATGCGGCCCGCCGGGAAGCTCGACGAACTTGACGTGCTTGAGCATCTTCGCCTGCCGTCTCGACGTCGCCTCCGGCGGCAGGATGCGGTCGGCATCGCCGTGCAGGATGAGCGTCGGCACTTTGTTCTTGGCCACGTCCTTGCGAAAGTCCTCGATCCAGCAATCGACGCACGCGAGCGTGCCGATGGCCGACGCAGCGACGGCGACGTTCCAGTTGTCCTCGAGCACGCGCTCGCTCACGAGCTTGCCGCCCGTGACGTCGTAATTGTAGAAGTTGCGCAGGAACTCCATCAGGAACGCGGGGCGGTCCGCCCGGATCGCGGCCTTGATGCCCTCGAACACCTTGGCGTCGACGCCTTCCGGATTGCCGGCCGCGTTCACCAGATACGGCCCGAGCGTGCCGATGAGCACGGCCTTCCGCACACGCGCGCTGCCGTATTTCGCGAGATAGCGCGTGACTTCGCCCGAGCCCATCGAGAAGCCGACCAGCGCCACCTTTTTGAGTTTGAGCTTCGTCAGGAGCTTGTGCAGATCGGCCGCGAAGGTGTCGTAGTTGTAACCCACACCTGGCTGGCTCGAGCGGCCGAACCCGCGCCGGTCGTAGGTGATCACGCGGTGGCCGGCGGCAAGGAGCGCTGCGGTCTGCTTCTCCCACGAGGCCCCGCTCAACGGCCACCCGTGAATCAGCACCACCGGCGAGCCCGATCCATGGTCTTCGTAGTAGAGGTCGATGGGGGTGGAGTTCTCCTTGCCGACGGTGATCGTGCCCATTGGTGGACTCCTTCAGGCGGATGTGGTCAAGCCGGCGCCAGGCTGGGAAGCCGGCGCCTCTGTCGCATGAAGGTCAAGCAAACTTCGATCCGCCCGGTGTCCGGCTAGAATGCCGGAGCCCGTACGTAGCGCGCCTCGGCCTATGAGGCGCGGGCCGAACGTCGCGTGCCGCCCTTGCAACTGGTAAGGAATTGTCATAAATGTAAGGAATGCCGGCCGCCACCCTGACGAGCAAAGGCCAACTGACGCTGCCCAAAGCCATTCGCGATCGGCTGCGCGTTCAGCCCGGTGACACGGTGGATTTCGTCGTCGATGACGACGGCGAGATCTACGTGCGCGCGGGCCGGATCGACGTCGGCGAGCTCCGCGGCATGCTGCGCCGGCCCGACAGAAGGCCCGTCACGCTTGGGCAGATGGATGACGCCATTCGCACGGCTCGCGGACGTCACCCATGACCGGGCTGGACACCAACGTGCTGGTTCGGTACCTCACCGAAGACGATCCCATCCAGGCCCGGCGAGCCGCAGCAGGCATCGGGACGGTCGTCGCCCGCGGGGGCAAGTGCTTCATCAGTGCGATCGTCGTCTGCGAACTGGCCTGGGTGCTGCGGGGAGCCTATGACGTCAGCAAGGCCGATCTGCTGCGGACACTGGATCGGCTGGTCGCCACCGCGCAGTTCGTCATCGGCGACAAGGATGTGGTCCGTGCGGCCATCGCGGCCTATCGGGCGGGCAAGGCAGACTTCGCCGATTACGTCATCGGAGCGATTCACCAGCAAGCCGGCTGCGAGGTGACCGTGACGTTCGACCGACGGCTGCGCCACGACGCGAACTTTCAGATCCTGTGATCACGCGCGCGGGATGGCCCGTCCTCACATTGGCCCTGCTGGCGGCTCTTGCGCCGCAGACCAGGACCGCCGCCGGCCCCGATCAAGCGCCGGCCGCATCGGCCCGGACGCGCGAAGACGCCTGGCGCGCGGACCTGGAGACCTTCGCCCGCGAATTCCCCGCCGCACAAAAGGACTTCGCTACGCTCTATCCGCGCGCGCCGTTCGACGCCGGCCTCGCCGCTCTGACGCGCGCGCTCGCGGCCTCCTCCGACGCGGATGTGATCCTGGCCCTCATGCGCCTCGTCGCCAGCGCGCACGTCGCGCACACGATCGTGCACTTCCCCACCACCGGCCCGATGGCGTTCCACCGCCTGCCGCTCGCACTGCAGTGGTTCTCCGATGGCCTGCTGGTGACGGGCGCGAGCCAACCCAACCGCGAGGCGCTCGGACTGCGAGTGACATCCATCGGCGCGCTGACGCCCGCGCAGCTGGAGTCGGCCGTTGCGCCCTACTTCGCGCACGAGCACGAGGCCTGGTTGCACCAGCACAGCCCGACCTTCATGGTGATGGAGGAACTGCTGCGCCGGCTGGGCCAGGTGGACGCGGACGGCCGCGTAACGGTCGCGCTCGCACGAGCGGACGGCACGACGGTGGCGCTGCGAGTGATGCCGGGGCCGTGGGTGGGCGGCCCGCCGCTCCTCGGTGTCATCGAGGCGCTCGGGATCCCGCCAGGGCCGTCGCGCACGGATCTCGCGCGCTACTACCGGTACGAAATCCTGCCCGGCGCCAACGCGCTGTACGTGCGCTACAGCCGCTGCACGAACGATCCGCAACAGCCATTCGCCAACTTCGCGCGCGACCTGTTCGCGGCCGTTGACGCGGCGCCGAGCGCGATCGAGCGCGTCGTGATTGATCTGCGATCGAACACCGGCGGCGACTCCCGGATCATCAAGCCGCTCCTGGACGGGCTGCGCGCGAGGAGATCACTCTCCGCGCGGGGCCGGCTCTACGCGCTGATCGGCCCATCGACGTTCTCGTCAGGCCTCATGGCCGCGGTGTCGCTGCGCGACCTCAAGGCCGTGCTCGTGGGCGAGACGCCCGGGGAGAAACTGGACACCTACGGCGAGGTCCGGCCGCTCACCCTGCCCAACTCCCGGCTCGTCGTCCAGTATTCGACCAAGCACTTCAAGCTCGCGAAGGGCGATTCGCCCACTCTCGATCCCGATGTCGTCGTGCGTCGGTCGATCGCCGACCTGCTGGCCGGGCACGACCCGGTGCTCGACGCGGCGCTCACACAATCCCCACGCCGCTGACCTGCCTATTTCATGCCGATCACAATGATCGTGAAGGAACCCGGAATCACGCTGCCGCGGCCGCCGCGGCCGCCGGCCGGCGGCGGAGTCCCCGGCGGAGCCGGCGGTGGCGGCGCCGTCTCCGAGGCCATCGCGAAGAGACGGCCCGTCTTGTTGTCGAACGCGAGTGTGCGCGCGCCGTTCGACGGCCAGGTCTTCAGGTCCTGCACGACCTCGAAACTCGTCGCGCTCTTCTCCTTGATGATGGTCATCGTGCCGTTGCCTTGCGAGCTGAACGCTTCCATCGTCGCCGGGTTGAACACCGCGCCGTCGGAATTGCCGGCGAGCGGCAGCCGCGCGAGGATCTTTCCATCCCTGGCGCTCAGGATGACGAACGCCTGCGGCGGCTTGGCGTTGGGATCGGGCGGCGCGGGCGGTCCAGCCGGCGCCGGCGCTCCGGGTGTTCCCCGCGCCGGGGCCGGGCCCACGGCGGCGCACGCCGCGAACAGGATCTGATTCTTGAGATCGATCGCGAGCCCATTGCACCCGCCGTTGTCGCCGAGCGGATAGGTCGCCTTGACCTTCATCGTCTTTGCGTCGATCACCGCGACGCCGCCCGGCCGGTCCTGGAGGACCTGGTAGACGGTCCCCTGGCCGTCGGCGACGGTCTGCTCCGGTACGCCGCCGAGATCGATATTCCCCAGCACCGTCCCATCCGCCGCATCAACCACGATCATGGTCTTCGTCGGATGGCTGCCGATATAGACGCGATCGTTGGAGGTGTCGCAGTAGATGCCGTCCGCGCTGAATCCTGCCGGGACCTCGATGGTCTTGATCAGCTTCATGGTCTTGACGTCGAACATCGCCGGTTGGGGATGGTCGCTGGTAAAACCGTGGCCCGTCTTCGGGCACACGGTCGCGCCGTTACCGCCAACCCCCGGAATCGTTCCCACCGGTTCAAGGGTGTCGAGATCGAAGATCGTCAACCGTTTTTCGAAGGCCGGCACCGCCGGCCTGGTCTCCGTCGCTGCCTGCGGCTGCGTCGCGCCGCGCGTGATGTACAGCCGCCGGCCGACCGTGTCCGCGAAGATGTAATCGGTGCCGCCCTCGCCGCCGACCTTCGCGGTCTTCAGCACCTTGTACGGCCCGTCGGTGCCGGCCTGGAAGGCGAGTCCCGCGGACGTAGAGAGCGCGCCCACGACCATGAGGAGAAGCGCATTCCGTCTCATCTGAACACTCCCTGAAGATTCCTGGAGGCCGAAAAACAGGGTGATTGTAGCGCGCGATCACCGTGCAGGCATCGCCCGCGTGCCCTGGCTCACCCGCTGGTTGACCTGATGCGACGGCGGCAGACATAATCGCCCAACCGTGAGAATCGTCCGATCCTTGATCGCGTTGTGGCTGGTGCCCTCCGTGGCGCTGGTGCAGGTGCTCGCGATCGCGCACAAACACGACGCTGACGGCGGCACGGCCACGGCGCATCAGCACGTCCAGCCGCATCACCGTACGGCAGCACACCATGACGTCGCGGCATTCGATCACGACGAGGAAACCGGCCGCGTCATCTGGTTCGTCAACAGCGTCGTGCCAGCGACGGGCGTCCTCTTCGTCGATGGGTTGTTCGTTCCTGAGCGCGCGCCCGGTATTGACCCGAGCCCGGGTCCTGCGCTGAAGCATCTTGAGGAGAGCGCGGCGTCCGCACACGGGCCGCCGAAGGTCGCGTCGCTCCATCGCGGCCCCCCTCCTTCCCTCGCCTGACGCCCTGCGGGCGCCCGCCCGCCATTCGTCCATTCGATCGTTTCAATTGAGGTTGTTATGCGCCTGGTGCTTTGCGCCGCGCTCGCGCTGGTGGTCCCGCGGCCCGCCGTCGCCCAGTCGTTGCCCCTGACCGAATCGGAGGCATTGTCGCGGCTGTCCGAGGACAGTCCTCGTGTGCGCGCAATTCGGGCCGGCATCGACATCGCGCGCGCCGACGTCACCGCCGCGGGGCGCTGGCCGAACCCCCGACTGGCACTGAGCCGCGAATCGGTGAGCGGTATCACCGAGTATCTGACGACCGTCGTGCAGCCACTTCCCATCAGCGGGCAGCGCGACTTTCAGGTGCAGGCGGCGTCGGCGATGGTCGCCGCGGCCGAAGCCCGCGCGAGCGACGCCCTCCGGCGGGCGCGTGCTGATTTGCGGCTCGCCTTCGCCGACCTGGTCACGGCCCAATCGCGTGAGCGCGAGCTGACGGGCGCGCGCGACCGGTTGCAGGAGCTCGCCTCGGCCCTGGCCAGACGAGAGGCCGCAGGCGACGCGGC
>Ga0111539_10007379_pt1 | contig 14082 bp, 15 predicted proteins | sample RhiMethybrSRZTD1_FD_79667 | JGI IMG/M metagenome (GOLD analysis project Ga0111539, IMG submission 79667) | Populus rhizosphere microbial communities from Tennessee, USA - Rhizosphere MetaG P. TD hybrid SRZTD1 (version 2) (version 2) | ecosystem: Host-associated > Plants > Roots > Rhizosphere >...
GAATTTCATCGCCTCGCCTCGCCGCATATTCTCGCGCCGGCGCGCGCAGATCGGCTTGCCGGCATCACGGGCTCAATCCTCCCGCCAGGGTGGGGAAGTCGAGCGGCCGAAAACCGTAATGCGACAGCCAGCGCACGTCCGCTTCGAAGAACGCGCGCAAGTCCGGCATGCCGTATTTGAGCATGGCGATGCGATCGATGCCGAGACCCCAGGCAAAGCCCTGGTACTGGTCGGGATCGAGGCCGCAATTCTTCAGCACGTTGGGATGGACCATGCCGCAGCCGAGAATCTCCAGCCAGTCCTCGCCTTCGCCGAAGCGGATCTCGTCCTTGAGCCGGCGGCACTGGATGTCGACCTCGAGCGACGGCTCGGTGAACGGGAAGAACGACGGACGGAAGCGCATCTTCACCTCGTCGACCTCGAAGAACGCCTTGCAGAACTCCTCGAGAATCCACTTCAGGTGGCCGAGATGGGATTTCTGGTCGATCACCAGCCCTTCGACCTGGTGGAACATGGGCGTGTGGGTCTGGTCCGAGTCCAGGCGGTAAGTGCGGCCCGGAATGATCACGCGAATGGGCGGCTTCTGCGCCAGCATGGTGCGGATCTGCACCGGCGACGTGTGCGTGCGCAGCAGGAGCCGCGAGCCATCAGGCTTCGGGTTGAAGAAGAATGTGTCGTGCATCTCCCGGGCCGGATGGCTTTCCGGGAAATTGAGCATGGTGAAGTTGTAGGCGTCGGTCTCGATGTCCGGCCCCTCGGCCACTGCAAAGCCCATGTCGGCGAAGATCGCCGTGAGCTCGTCGATCACCTGGCTGATCGGGTGCACGCGGCCGGTCTCGGCGGGCGCCTCGCGCGCCGGCAGCGTGACGTCGACTGTTTCCGTATTGAGGCGCCGATCGAGGGCAGCATCTTTCAGCGCCTCGCGGCGCGTCATGATGGCCGCCGTGACGCGCTCCTTCAGGCCGTTGATCAGCGGGCCTTTGTCCTTGCGCTCCTGCGGGCTCATGGTGCCGAGCGTCTTCAGGAGCTCGGACACCGTGCCCTTCTTGCCCAGCGCCGCGACGCGCACGGATTCGAGCGCTGGCTCGTCGCCGGCGAGCGCGACGGCGCCAAGGATCTCGGTTTCCAGTTGGGCGATATCGGACACGGGTCTCCTCACAAAAGCGCTGCGAGCCGCAACCAGGCAGGCACGATGTACCGCTCGGCCGAGGCCTTTTGTCGGGCGGACATCGCGCGCACCTACGCGCGCCGATATGGCGGCCGCAAAGGCGCGGGACGCGCCGCCGGGAAATAGCCCGGCGACAGGCTTACGCCAGCGCCGCCTTGGCCTGGCCGACGATCGCCTCGAACGCGGCGGGCTCGCGAATGGCCAGGTCGGACAGGACCTTGCGGTCGACCGTCACGCCCGCCTTGCTCAGCCCGTCGATGAACCGGCTGTAGTTGAGACCGAACGGGCGCACCGCCGCGTTTAGCCGCTGGATCCACAGGGCGCGGAACGTGCGCTTCTTGCGCTTGCGGTCGCGATAGGCGTACTGCGCCGCCTTCTCTACGGCCTGTTTGGCGATGCGAATCGTGTTCTTGCGCCGGCCGTAATAGCCCTTGGCGGCTTTCAGCACCTTCTTGTGCCGGGCGTGGGCGGTAACGCCGCGCTTCACGCGGGACATGGCTGATCTCCTTCCAGAATCGTCGTGGCAACGGTGAATGGCCGTCGCGGCTGCCGGCGGCCGAACGTCAGCCGTTGGGCAAAAAGTACTTTTTCACGTTGTCGCCGTCGGCCTTGAACAGAACGCGGGTGCCGCGCAGCTGGCGGATCTGTTTGTTGGTGCGCTTGATCATGCCATGGCGCTTGTGTGCGTGCGCCGACATGACTTTTCCGGTGCCGGTGATCTTGAAGCGCTTCTTGGCGCCCGACTTGGTCTTCAGCTTGGGCATTTGGCTCTCCTGTGCCGGCCAACCGGGAAGACCCGCGTTCGCCGGACTTTTGCTCGAAATGGAGCGTGCTGATTGAGCACTTCGCCGTCGCCACGGCAGCCCTTCGGCCGGGCGGCGGGAGGCCGGCTTATGGCAGAGCCGGCCGCGATTGGCAACTACACGGATTGATTCGTGGGAGCGCGCAGAGGAACAACCACAGGGTCGCCCCCACGGTCAGAGGCCTCTGCGTCGCCATCGATCCTGGCGTCAACGCGGCGCCAGGACCATGATCATCTGCCGGCCTTCGAACTTCGGCTCCTGCTCGACCTTGGCGATGTTGGATGTGTCGGTCTTCACGCGCTCGAGCAGCTGGGTGCCCAGTTCCTGGTGCGCCATTTCGCGGCCGCGGAAGCGCAAGGTGACCTTGACCTTGTCGCCCTCCTCGAAGAAGCGCTTCATCGAGCGCATCTTCACGTCGTAGTCATGGTCGTCGATCATCGGGCGGATTTTGATTTCCTTGATCTCGACGACCTTTTGCTTCTTGCGCGCCTCGGCGGCTTTCTTCTGCGCCTGGTACTTGTATTTGCCGACATCGAGGATTTTGGCGACCGGTGGGGTCGAGTTGGGCGCGATCTCGACAAGGTCGAGCCCGGCATCCCGCGCCATCGTGATGGCGCTTTGGATATCCACGACGCCGTGGTTGGCGCCGGCCGCATCGATCAGCTGAACCTCGCGGACGCGGATATCCTCGTTGACGCGCGGACCACCCTTCTGCACGGGCTGCTGCGCGGGTTTCATCGGACGACGAATGGCGAATATCTCCTCTGCTGTTACACCTGTCCTCGCGTCAGGGGCGGGAAAGCATGACGGCCGCCACTGGCGGTGGCGCGCCAAATTCCGTCGCCCTTGACTAACGCGGAAGCCTGAAGATCGGTACAAACCGTTCGCAAGTCAACGCCGAAGCGCGATCAAAAAACGCTCGTTGCCGAAGCGCCACATTGGTGTCCCGAGGCCGAAGTGCCGGCGATTCAGCCAAAAAGGCAGGTCCCGGCGGCTCGGCGGACGGCACGGCATACCAGGATTTTCATGCCTGCGGTAAAGGGACTCTTTCGCGGTTAACGCTCGCCCGCGAGCAGGCCGGTATAGAGGCGGAGCATGGCGGCCGCCACCCGGGCCGGCGAAAACCGGGCGTCGGCGAACTGGCGCGCCCGCGCCGCCATGGCGCGCCATGCCGCGTCGTCCAGGGCCAGGGCCGCGGCCGTCGCGCGGGCGAGCGCGACCGGATCGCCGGGCGGCGCCAGCCAGCCGGTGCGGTCGTCCGCGTCGGCATAGGGTGGCGCCAGCACGGTCTCGGTCAGGCTGCCGATCGCCGAGGCGATCACCGGCTTGGCCATGGCATGGGCTTCGGCTGCCGTCGGGCTGAACGTCGAGGGCTCGACCGCCGGCACGATCACGACGTCCGCCATGGCATAGGCGGCCGGCATGTCGAGGCAATGCCCGACGCGTCGCACCAGCGCGCCGATTCCCTGGGTTTCTGTCCGTGCCGCCACCTCCCGGGCATATTCGCCATCACCCAGGCTGTCGCCGGCCATGACGAAGGTCACCTGGCGCAAGCCGCCATTGACCAGGATGCGGATGGCGTCGATGACCGTCACTTGGCCATGCGCGGGGCTCAAGGGGCCGGGCACCAGGATCACCCGAAAGCCCGGCCGGATGTTCCAGCCATGGCGCAGGACCGCGATGCGCTCCTGGCTCACGGCGGCGGGATCGAAACGCGCCGTATCGACGCTGCGGGGAATCGCGGCGATGCGTTCGAGGGCGACACCATGGCGTTTCACGATGAGTTCGGCGGCATAGTCGGACTCGGCAACCACGCGATTCGCGCGCGCCAGCGCGCCCTGGTAAAGCGACGCGAGGTCGACCCGCGCCACCGGGGCGCCGGCATAGCTGGTGACCAGCCAGGCTGCGGTCTCGCGCACGGCGATCTGCGCGCTCCATGCAGTCGGCCCGTCATAGGCGTGCACGATGTCGATGCGCTCGCCGGCGATCAGCTCGGTCAAAGCCTGCGCGTTGCGCCTGAGCTTGAGCGGATTGAGCGTGTTGCCGGCAAACCGCACCCATTCGCCGCCGAGCGCCTGCAACTGGCCGACCAGCATGCCGGGGCCGCCCGCCACCATGGCGCGCGCGCCCGAGCGCAGCAGCGCCGACGCGATATTGACGGCGGCACGCGCGGCCGGCACATCGATCAGCGCCGGCACGATCTGCAGCACCGTGGCACCGGGCAGCCGCCGCGACAGAATGCGCGCAGGAGCTTCGTCGACGTTCATCGTCGGCACCGTCGGCACTGCGGCCCCATGTGTGGGCGTTCCCTGCCGTTGCGTCCGGACCGCGGCTGCGTATCCGCCAACGGTTCTCTGCACGCCGTTTTTACTTTGTCGCCGCCCGCTGCCGGCTTTGACCTGCGTCGGCTCCTTACTACCACCGGATGACGGGCCGTCGATGAGCAATTCTGAACCAAAACACTTGGACGTTGGAACCGGGCCGGCGGCACGCCGCATCGCGGTGCGCACGCAGGACGGCGTGGCGCCCGGCCTGTTTTGGCTGGGCGGGTTCAATTCCGACATGAAAGGCACCAAGGCGGAAGCGCTGGCGCGCTGGGCCGCCGACCACGGCCGTGCCTGCGTGCGCTTCGACTATTCGGGCCACGGCGAATCGGCCGGCGCCATGACGGACGGGACCATCGGCCGCTGGCTGGAGGAAAGCCTTGCCGTGTTCGACGCGTTCTGCCGCGGCCCGCAGATCGTGATCGGCTCCTCCATGGGTGGTTGGATCGCGCTCCTGATGTTGCGCGAGCTCAAGCGTCGCGCCGAAAGCGGCGCCACTGTCTCCGGCCTTGTCCTGATTGCACCGGCGGTCGATTTCACCGAGCTGCTCATGTGGGAAAAATTCCCCGCCAAGGTGAAGCGCGAGATTCTCGAGAAGGGCGTGTGGGCGCGCCCGTCCGCCTACTCCGAGCGCCCCTATCTCATCACCCGCACGTTGATCGAGGAAGGGCGTCAGCATCTGCTGCTCGGCGGCATGATCGAGCCCGGCTGCCCGGTGCGCATTCTGCAGGGCGTGGCCGATCCCGACGTGCCTTGGAGCCACGCGGTCGAACTCACCTCGCGCATCGCCCGCGACGACGTGGTGCTCACGCTGGTCAAGGACGGCGATCACCGTCTCTCGCGGCCGGAAGATATCGAGCGGTTGATCGCGGCGGTTGCAGAATTCTAATCCGATCAGGGGCTGATTCGCCCGCTTTTTTTCGAGGAACCGACTCGCGTTCTGCGGCGTTGGGGTTGCATCAAACAGGCATTGAGGGAGCGAGCGGGCGCGCCATCGACAGGAGGAATTTATGTCTGCCGGTCTGCAAAATCCTCCAGAGCATTCGCGCATCCTTTCCACACCGTCCGACCCGGCGCCAAGTCAGCCGTGGACGAAGATCATCATCGGCTTCACGCTGGGCGTCGTCTGCACCTTTCTGCTGAGCATGTTCGTGTTCGCGCCGAGCAAGGCGCCGCAGCCGCAGTCGCGCGTGGCGAAGTGGGCCGAGTCGAAGAACACCGAAGCGGCGAAAGCTCCCGAGGCGTCGAGCGCAGCAAAATCGGCGGCGCCGGCCGAGTCGGGCCCGGATGAAAGCGCGTCGCCTCCTGCTCCGGCCGCCGCGAACGCGCCGCAGCCGGAGGCGCAAGCGCAAAACGATCCATGCGACCAGCAGACCTGGCCTTACGTGAGTGCCGAGTGTGCGGCCCAGCGCACCCGCGCCGTACGGGTGATCACGACCGACAAGAGCGCGCCATCGACCATCGTGACGCCGGCGCCCGTCGTTCCGCCCCGCCCCACGGACGGACAAGCGGCGCGCCCGGACGCAGCGCCGAGCCAGACCGCCGCGCCGCCGAGCGCCGCCATCACCCAGCCAGCACCTCCATCAGGCGCGGCGTCGACCGAGGCGGCGGCGCAGGCCCGGGAAGCACCGGTGCAATCCACGGCAGTGCCCGCGCAACCGCAGACAATGCCGGCGCAAGCCAAGCCTGAAGCGGTGGCAAAAACCGAACCGGTGGCGGTCGACACCCAAACGTCGGTTGCGCCGGCGCGGTCGGCGCAGGACGCCCAGCCGAGCAAAAAATCGCGCGAGCGCCGCGAGTCGCGGCACAATCGCAATCGCCGCGACAATGCCAAGACCGAAGAAGCCCGTCGCGACAACAGCGAATTCAACGACACGCGCCGCGAAACCGTCGGGTCGAGCGATGCGCGCTACGACGACCCTTCGCAGGTTCGTCAGGATTCGCGACGCACGACGCGCTCGCGCGCGGTGGAGGACTCCCGCGCGCCGCGGCAGCGCGCGGTCGAGGTCGATGACGATGACACGATGCCGGCGCGCTCCTCGCGCCGGCGCGACGAGCGTCGGCGCATCGTCATTGAGCAGCCGGCCGAGGAGGACCGGACCGTCGTACGTGAGCAGCGCCCGAAGGCGTCCTTCCCGTTCTTCTTCCTCAACGGTCCCGACCGCGACTGATTTTGCTCAAATCTCCTCGAACGGCGGGCCGACATGGCTCTCGGCCAGCGTCGTCAGCGGCTGCGTCCGCCAGGAGTTCGAACGCCTTAGGTTCAGTTACGGTTAACGCTGAGAAGCAACGTATTGCGTGTATGCCGATAGTGTAATACAATAAAGTCATGAAAACGTTGACAGTTCGATTGCCGGAGAGCCTGGTCGCCCAAATCGAAGCTGAGTCGCGGCGGCGCAAGCTGTCGAAATCGGATGTGGTGCGCGAGCGACTGACGGGAGCGGACAGCGCGCACCGTCGACAGCCGGCGTTGTTGGACGCTATTGCCGACGTCATTGGTTCAGTTGATCGGCTTCCCCGCGATTTGAGCGTGCGAACGAAAAAGTATCTGAAATCGACGGGCTATGGCGACAAGCGCGCTCGTTGACACCGGTTTCCTGGTGGCGCTTCTCAGCCGCCGCGACGCCAATCATCGCTGGGCCGTCGCGCAAGCGACACGCTTCCCGCCTCCCTGGATCACCTGCGAGGCCGTGCTATCGGAAACATTTCATCTGCTTGGAGGGCATGGAACCACAAGCCTCGGGTCATTGCTTCGCCGGGGTGCCCTCGTCGGTGGATACCGATTCGCCGATGACATTGGCGCTGTGCTCAAGTTGCTGGAGAAATATGCAAACGTGCCGATGAGTTTCGCGGACGCCTGCCTCGTTCGCATGACCGAGACGCAGAACGATCCCAAGCTGCTGACCACGGATGCCGATTTCCGCATCTACCGGCGGCATGGGCGGCAGATCATTCCATGCGTGCTGCCGCGCTAATACCGGAAGCGACCACATCCCTCAAACTTCCTCGAACGGCAGGCCGACATAATTCTCGGCCAGGGCCGTCATGGCGGCGCGCGAGCCGGTGACGTAGTCGAGCTCGGCGAGCTGCACTTGGCGGTCGAATTCCAGCTGGTCTTCGAAGCGGTGCAGCATCGAGGTCATCCACCACGAGAAGCGCTGGCCCTTCCACACCCGCCGCAGGCAGGTGTCGGAATAGCGCTCCAGCAGGTCGCTGCGGCCGTGGCGGTAGTACTCGACGAGCGCGTGGGCCAGCACGCGCACGTCGGCGGTCGCCAGGTTCAATCCCTTGGCGCCGGTCGGAGGCACGATGTGGGCGGCGTCGCCGGCGAGGAACAGGCGCCCGTGCCGCATCGGCGCCGCCACGAAGCTGCGCATCGGCGTGATCGCCTTCTGCGTCACCTTGCCTTCGACGAGTTTTCCGCCTTCGTCGCCCAACCGTAGATGCAGCTCCTCCCAGATGCGGGCATCGGCCCAGTTGGCGATGTCGTCGTCGGGCGTGCACTGGACATAGAGCCGCGACAGCTCGGGCGAGCGCATGGTGAACAGCGCAAAGCCGCGCTCGTGATGCACGTAGATCAGCTCGTGCGAGATCGGCGGCGACTCGCTTAAAATTCCGAGCCAGGCGAACGGATATTCGCGGTCGTAGATTCTTAGCGCGTCGGTCGGGATCGACGGGCGGCACATGCCGTGAAAACCGTCGCAGCCGGCGATGAAATCGGCCGTGAGCACGTTGTATTTGCCGTTGTGGTGGAAGTGAACGAACGGGCTCTTGGTATCGAGACCGTCGAGCGCTTTCGCCTCGGCCTCGAACAAGATTTCGCCGCCGGCCGCCAGACGCGCGTCGATGAGGTCCTTCATCACCTCGTTCTGGCCGTAGATCGTCACCACTTTTCCGGTGAGCTCGGTGAGTGGGATGCGATGGCTGCGTCCGCCGAAGCGCAGCGCCAGGCCGTGATGCACCAAGCCGTTGCGGTGCAGACGGTCGGCCAGGCCGAGCGCCGTCATGATGTCGACGGTGCCCTGCTCGAGCAGGCCGGCACGCACGCGCTCCACCACGTAACGGCGGCTGCGGTTCTCCAGGATCACCGACTCGATGCCATGGCGTGCGAGCAGGTGCGCCAGCAGCAGGCCGGCCGGGCCGGCGCCCACGATGGCGACTTGCGTATGCATTCTTGCGGCTCAGCGTCCCGGCAGCACCACGACCTTGGGGCTGGTCGGCAGCGTGGTCTTCGACAGCAGCAGCGACGGCGTGGCGTTGTACTCCACGTCCCATTGCTCCTTGGCCCGGCTGAGGAACCGGTTGAGCGTATAGGCGCTGAAGAAATGCATCGGGATCATCAGGGGTGCCTTGAGGCTCCCCAGTACCTCGAACATGCCTTCAAGGTCCAGGGTGGCGCCGCCATCGACCGGCACCATGACGACGTCGACGCGGCCCATCTCGTTGAGCTGCTGCTGGTTGAGCGTGTGATGCAGGTGCCCGAGATGAGCAATGCACATCTGCGCCATCTCGAAAATGAAGATCGAGTTGCCGTGGCGCTCGGTGCCACCCCCGACCCAGTCGCGGATGTTGGTCGGCACGTTGCGCACGCGCACGTCCTGGAACGTCAGGTCATGGCGCGCCGGTTGGTCCGGGCTCGGTCCCCAGCCGCGCAGCACGTGCTTGATGCCTGGATCCGGCCGGTCCGTGTAGTGCGTCGAATGCGCATGGTTCATGGTGACGATGTCGGGCTGCACCGGCGGCCGCACATAGTCGTTGTAGTCGGTGGCAATGCGTACGAGGCGCGGGCTTTCGATCAGGAAGGTTGAATGGCCCGCATAAGTGATGCGCACCTGGTCACCGGCGAGGGCGGTGCGGAACGCGGCCGGGATGATGCGCGGCGTGTCGGAGGCCACCAGGCCGGGGCAGCGGTCGGCCAGCTCGGATGTGGGCGGTACGGACGGCGCCGGCGGCACCGGTTGCTGCGCCGTGGCGTGACCAGCGGCCGCTATGACGAAGGCCGCCGCGATCGGCAGCATACGCGACAGATGGACGGCAGCCGCCATACTGACTCCACGCGTTGATCAACCCACCACATCGGGATGGCGTTGGGCGCGCGTGAATGTGCCACGGCTGTCCGTGGCACAGCAAACCGGGTCGGGACAAAAATGATTGATCGGCGATGCGCCGCGTCTTAGCGCGCCGAAACGATCAAGCCCTTGCTGGTGACCACGACCCAGCGGCCGTCCTGGCGCCGGATCTCTTCGACGCGACCGGCACCCGGCAGATTGAAGCCGGGCTCGACCTCGATGATGCCGCGGCGGCCTTCGACCAGCGCGACGCCGTCGAACACCCGACGCAGCACGTAGTCTCCGATGATGGTCGGCTTCGGCTTGGCCTCGACCTTTTCGACCGGCGGCTGTGGTTGCGGCTGCGCCGGCGGCTTGGCGATCGATCCGGTGACATCGCTGTGGTCGGAGCCGGCGCGGCGCTCGAGGCGCTCCACGGCTTCGCTGATCTTGGCGATCTTGCCGCCCGGATCGCCCGCGCGCTCGGCGCGGTCGAGGCGCTCGGCGAGCTTGCCGAACTGGGCGGCCGTGGTGCGGCTGTTGAGTTCCACGGCGTTGCGGAAGGCGCCGAGGTCGCTGGCGAGCTGCGCCGCCAGGCCGCGGATGGCCGAGATCTCGGCCGCAGTTTCCTGGGCCGCCGTCACGGTGGGAGCCGGCGGGAAGGCGATCTGCACGAGCGGCGGAATGCCCACGGCACCGATGGCCCCGCCGAGGCCGGCGGACAGCCCCAGGGTGGCGACGAGCAGCGGGAAACGCGACTTCGGTTGCGCGGCTTTGACCGGCGCCGGCTTGCTCTGCGGGTTCGGGAACGGTTTTGTCGCCCGATTCGTCAGCACGCGGCCGAAGCGCGAGCGGCTGGGCGCGGCAAGCTGCGCGGCCGGGGGCAGCTTGATTTCGGGCGGCGACGAGTCGGTTTGCGGAGTCTCGCTGCGGGCGATCTCGATCTGCGGGCCTTCGCTCGGCACCAGCGCCGGGGCGGCCGCAATTTCGGGCACTCCGGTCGCGAGCGCCGCGTCGCTCGGCGTCGTCGCGTCGGTGGGTATTGCCTCAGCGGCCGCGGTTGCGGGCGCCGTCTGGCTGTTCGGTTCTTGGATGTCGTTGCGCTCGGCCATGGCGGGGCCCTCAAACAATGGTGGTAACCAATTGGTAAGCAGACTTGCTTACCAATTGGTTACCGGGCCGCCTCGGCGGCCGGGGGCCGTCACACCGGAATGCTGTTTTCCTGCGCCAGCGTCTTGAGGGACTTTTCGGGCCGGGCGCCGAGGTGCTGGATCACTTCTGCCGCGGCCAGCGCGCCGAGGCGCGCCGCCGTCACATGGTCGCGCTGGCGCGCCAGACCGAACAGGAAGCCGGCTGCGAACAGGTCGCCGGCGCCGGTCGTGTCGACCACGCGCTCCACCGGAAAGGCCGGCACGCTCTCGGTCTTGTGGCGCGTCACCACCACACAGCCGTTCTCGCTGCGCGTGACCACGGCGAGCGCCGCATCCTGCTGCACTGCCTTGATGGCGGTGGCGAAGTCGGCGGTCTGGTAGAGGCTGTGCAGTTCGGCCTCGTTGGCGAACAGGATGTCGATCGTGCCGGAGCGGATCAGATGCAAAAATTCGTCGCGCCAGCGGTCGACGCAGAAGGCATCGGACAGCGTGAGCGCCACCTGCCGCCGCGCGTCGTGGGCGATCGCCGCCGCCTCCAGGAACGCATCCTTGGCGTTCCGCGGATCCCACAGATAGCCCTCCAGGTACGTGATGGCGGCGGCCGCGATCGTATCGGCATGAATGTCGTCCATGCCCAGGTTCTGCGCGGCGCCCAAAAACGTGTTCATGGTGCGCTCGCCGTCGGGCGTCACCAGGATATAGGAGCGCGCCGTCGACGGGCCGCTCGCCGCCGGCGGCGTATCGAAGGCCACGCCGGCGGCGCGGATATCGTGAACGAACACGCGGCCGAGCGTGTCGTCCCGCACCTTCCCGATGAACGCCGCGCGTGCGCCAAAGCTGGCGACGCCGACGATCGTGTTGGCCGCCGAGCCGCCGGAAATTTCGATCGCTGGCCCCATCGATTCGTAGATGTGCTCGGCTTGCTCCTCGACGATCAGCGACATCGTCCCCTTGCGCATGGCGTGGCGGACGAGGAAGTCGTCGTCGGCGCGCGCGATCACGTCGACGATCGCGTTGCCGATGCCGAGGACGTCGAAACGGGGCTCTGCCATGAGGTCTCGCTGCTTCCCGGAAGGCGCGGCACTATAGCGGGCCAAGCGGCGGCGGCAACGCCTTGGCCGGCCCCGCCGCCCGCGGCCTCTTGCACCCTGGCGCGCCGTCGTGGCATGGGACGCCCCGCAATCGGCGAGGACTTTTATGGCGTTCAAGGAACGCGTGTTCTCCGGGGTGCAGCCGACCGGCAATCTGCATCTCGGCAACTACCTCGGCGCGATCGTAAGATTCGTCGCGCTGCAGAAGGATTATGACTGCATCTATTGCGTGGTCGACCTGCACGCCATCACGGTGTGGCAGGATCCGGCGGAGCTGCCGAAAAACATCCGCGAGGTTACGGCCGCCTTCATCGCCAGCGGCATCGATCCTCAGCGCAACATCATCTTCAACCAGAGCCAGGTGGCCGAGCACGCCGAGCTTGCCTGGATTTTCAATTGCATTGCCCGCATCGGCTGGCTCAACCGCATGACGCAGTTCAAGGAGAAGGCCGGCAAGGACCGGGAGAACGCCTCGGTCGGGCTCTACGCCTACCCGTGCCTGATGGCCGCCGACATTCTGGCCTACCGCGCCACCCACGTGCCGGTGGGCGAAGATCAGAAGCAGCACCTCGAGCTCGCCCGCGATATCGCGCAAAAATTCAACAACGACTTTTCCGCCTCGATCGCGGCGCACGGTTTCGGCGATGCGTTCTTTCCGCTCACCGAGCCGTTGATCCAGGGGCCGGCCACGCGCGTGATGTCGCTGCGCGACGGCACGAAAAAAATGTCGAAGTCGGATCCCTCGGATCAGTCGCGCATCAACCTGACCGACGACGACGACGCCATTGCGCAAAAAATCCGCCGCGCCAAGACCGACCCGGATCCGCTGCCGCACGAGGAGGCCGGTCTCGCCAACCGCCCCGAGGCCGCCAATCTGGTCGGCATCTATGCGGCGCTCGCCGACACCACGCCGGTCGACGTGCTGAGCAAGCTTGGCGGCTCGCAGTTCTCCACCTTCAAGGCCGAGCTCGTCGATCTGACCATTGCCAAGCTCGGCCCGGTCCGCGGCGAGCTCAAGCGGCTGCTGCAGGACCCGGCCTATATCGATTCGGTGCTCGGGGAGGGCTCACGGCGGGCGCAGAAAATCGCCGCCGAGACCATGCGCGCCGTCAAGGACATCGTCGGCTTTGTCCGCCAGTAGGGGCTTCTGACTGCCGGATGCGGGTTCCACCGTCGTCCCTTGTCGCCGCCCTGCCGCTCGTGGCAGCATCCTGGCGCGTGCGCCGCAGTGGGGCGCGTGCGTGCGACGTATCGCATGGGTCTGGCGGAAGCCCGGGGAGGCCCAATGAGCCGCAAGCGCCGCAGCCACGAGGCCGGACACAGGCGGAAGTATCTGGTCGTCATCGACGACACGCCGGAGTGCGACCGCGCCGTCTACTGGGCGAGCCAGCGCGCCGCCCGCACCAATTCCAGCCTGGTCATGCTGCGCGTGATCGAGACCCAGGACCGCAACCAGCAATGGCTCGGGGTGGCCGATATCATGAAGGCGGAAGCGCACGAGGCGGCGAACGCCGCCCTCGACAAGTTCGCCAGCCGCGCCAACGGCGTCGCCGGCCTCACGCCGGAACGGGCGATCCGCGAGGGTGACGTGGCCGAGGAGATTCTCGACCTCATCGAGGAGGACGAGGACATCGCCATCCTGGTGCTGGCGGCCGGCACCGGCAAGGAAGGCCCGGGGCCACTGGTCTCGGGCCTCGCCAAGACGGCCGGTGCCTATCCGATCCCGGTGGCCATCGTGCCCGGCCACCTCAGCGACGAAGAGCTCGACGCCATGTCGTAAGGCGGGCGCTCCGCCGGGGTGACAGCCATGAATGACCGGATTGACCCGGTCGTCGCGCGGCACCATGTATAGACGATGCGATGCGGCCCGCTGTGCCGCCCTTGTGGAGCAAACCCATGTTCATCCAGACCGAGGCCACGCCCAATCCGGCGACGCTGAAATTCCTGCCCGGGCGCACTGTCCTGGCTTCGGGCACCCTCGACATGCGCGATCCGGAGGAAGCCAGCCGCTCGCCGCTGGCCGAGCGCCTGTTCGGCATCAAGAGTGTCAGCGGGGTGTTCTTCGGCACCGATTTCATCACCGTGAGCAAGAGCGACGGCGAGTGGCAGCAGCTCAAGCCGGCGATCCTCGGCGCCATCATGGAACACTTCATGTCGGGCGAACCGCTCCTGCGCGATGCCGGCGCCGCCGTGGCCGAGGCGGAGGAGTTTTTTGAGCCGGCCGATGCCGAAACGGTCGCCACCATCAAGGAGTTGATCGAGACCCGGGTGCGCCCGGCGGTGGCCAATGACGGCGGCGACATCACGTTCCGCGGCTTCAAGGACGGCGTGGTCTATCTCAACATGAAGGGCGCGTGCTCCGGCTGCCCGTCGTCGACCGCGACGCTGCGCCACGGCATCCAGAACCTGCTGCGCCACTACGTTCCGGACGTGGTCGAGGTCAGGCCGATGGCATAGGCGGACGACCGGGGTTCAAGGGGCGAATGCCGATGCAAGC
>Ga0111539_10007382_pt1 | contig 14081 bp, 9 predicted proteins | sample RhiMethybrSRZTD1_FD_79667 | JGI IMG/M metagenome (GOLD analysis project Ga0111539, IMG submission 79667) | Populus rhizosphere microbial communities from Tennessee, USA - Rhizosphere MetaG P. TD hybrid SRZTD1 (version 2) (version 2) | ecosystem: Host-associated > Plants > Roots > Rhizosphere >...
GCAGCGCCGTACCTGATCCTGCCCGTGGTGCGGGCGCTGGCGATCCCGCTCCGTCGGCTGCTTCCGACCGGCGGGCGGCTGGCCGCCAACGCCGCGCTCTCCAATCCGTCGCGCACCGCCGCCACGGCGGTCGCCCTGACCGTCGGCCTCTCCGTGATCGTGGTCAACTCGGCTGTGTCGGCGAGCGTCCTGTCGACCGTCGACGACCAGATCAGCGCCGCCTATGCGCGCGACTTCACCGTCCAGCCGGAGGGCGGGTCGCTCCAGTCCGGCCAGACGTTCGGCCCCGCCGTCGCCCGACGGCTTGCCGCGATTTCCGGCATCGCGGTCGCCACTCCCGTTCGCACGCTCCTCATCACGCTCCCGGGGAGCACGCGCGGCCAGCCCGGCGTCGTCATGGGCGTCGACCCCGCGCGTTGGGGAGCGGTGGACCGCACGCCGGTCAGGCACATCTCGCGAGCGCGGGCGCTCGCCGGCCTCGCACGCGGCGGGATCCTCGTCACGCCCGGCTACGCCAAGTCCGCGCACCTGAACGTGGGTGACACGGTCGCCTTGCAGGGACCCGCGGGTACCCGCAGGGCCCCAGTCGTCGGTGTGCTCGGGGCCTCGGTCAGCGGCTTGGCCGACGCGATGCAGCTGTCGCTGGCCACCATGCGAACCGTCTACGGCGTGACCGGCGACTCGCAGGTGGCCGTCAAGGTTGCCGCCGGCGCCGATCGCGCTCGCGTCGGCCGCGAGATCGACGCGCTCCTGCGACGCGACTATCCCCAGCTCGAGTCGCTCTCGACCGCCGCGGTCAAGGACCAGATCAACACGCAGGTGGACACCCAGTTCACCCTGTTCAACGCGATCGTCGCGATCGCCGTGATCGTCAGCCTGTTGGGCGTCATCAACACGCTCGCGATGTCCGTGCTCGAGCGGACCCGCGAAATCGGCGTCCTGCGCGCGCTCGGCTCGACGCGCTGGCTGGTACGCCGCACGATGCTCGACGAAAGCCTGCTGATCACGGCCGCCGGGGCCGTCGCCGGCATTGTGATGGGGCTCGTCGTTGCGTTCGTGTGGGTCCAAGGGCTGGACACCCTGCTCCCCGGGGTTGGTTTCAGCTTCCCGGTGACCACCGTCGCCGCCATCGCGTTGGCCGCCGTCGCACTCGGGGCCGTCGCCGCCATCCTGCCGGCCCGGCGTGGCGCCCGCCTCAACCCGATCGAGGCCATCAACTACGAGTGATGCTGTGCCCGCTGCGGAGCGTGCGCTCCGGCAGCGGCTACAGACGCGCCGACGGACGGGTGACGCCGTCAGCCGTCATGAGCTGGCCGGTGCGAGACGGGCCGCGTATCGCGGAGGGGGTCAGCCCGGCGGCTCGCCGCCGGGCTGCCAGCGCTCGCGCCGGGCGGCCTCGACGAGTCGGTCGGCCTCGCGCCGGCGGCGCTCGTGGTAGGCGTCGAGTTCGCGGTCCGCTTCCGCCCGTCGCTCGGCGGCATAGGCGCTGACCTCGGCGTCGGCCTCGGCCCGGAGCTCGCGCAGGCGCTCGGCGGCCTTCGCATCGACGTGCTGGGCTTCGACGCGTGCCTCGGCGCGCACGCGCTCGGCCTCCTCACGTGCCGCGGCCATCGTGTGCCGGGCGCGCTCGTCGGCCTCCTGCAGCGCGGCCGCCGCGAGCTCGTCTGCCTGCCCCCGCGCCTGTGCGGCATGGTCACGGGCCTCGGCGCGGAGCTCCTCGGCGTCCCGTTGCGCATCGGCAAGGACCTTCTCGGCCTCGTCGCGGAGCCGCTCGGCGCTGCCCTCGGCCTCGCGGCGAACACGCTTGGCGTCCAGGGCGGCCTCGCCGCCGAGCCGCTCGGCCTCGGCCCGGGCGTGGGCGACGGCCCTCTCGGCTTCGGCACGGAGCGCCTCCGCGTCGCGCTCGGCGGTCGAGTGGAGCTCGTCCGCCTCGGAGTGTGCGTCGGCGACGACCGTCTGCGCGTCCGCACGCAGCGTCTCCGTGTCGCGCGCAGCCTCCGCGCGAACGTCGTCCGCCTCGGCCCGCGCGCGCGCGACGATCTTCGCGGCGGCCTCGCGCAGCGCGCCGGCCTCTTGCCGCCCGTCGGCGACGACCTCCTCGGCCTCGCCGCGCAGTCTCTTCGCGTCGCTGCGCGCCTGGGCGAGCTCCGCCTCCGCCTGCTCGCGCGTCCGCTCGGCGACTGCGCGCGCCTGCGCGCGAACCTCGTCGGCGTCCTCGCGCCCCTTCGCCCGGATGGTGTCGAGGTCGTCGTCGATCCGATCCGCGCGTGCGTACGCCTCGGCCACTAGGCGGTCGGCCTCCGCACGCGCCGCCGCGCCGACCTGCTCGGCCTCCGCTTGCCCGGCGGCGCGCAGCTCGTCGCCCTCCGTCCGAGCCCTGTCCAGCGCGGCGGCCGCATCGGCTTGCGCGGAGGAGCTAAGCCGATCTACCTGCGCTTGCGCCTCGGCGCGGAGGCGCTCCACATCCGTCGTCGTGGCGGAGAGAAGCTCGTCGGCGTCGGCCTGCGCGGTGGACCGAAGCTGCTCGGCGTCGGCCCGGGCCGCAGAGCGCACCTCCGCCGCCTCGCGCGTGGCCGCCGTCCGCGTCTCCTCCGCGTCGCGCGTCGTCTTCGCCGCTGCCTGCTCGGCCTCCGCCGCCCGCCGGCGCACCTGCTCCTCGCGCTCGCGCACGTCGCGCTCGCGCTCGCCCAGCCGCGCCTCCACCTCGCGCGCGGCCTCGCCCAGGCCGCTCTCGGTGAACCATCGGCTCACCCGCTCCAAGTGGTGTTCGACCTCCTCGGGGTCGTACCCCCGCAGCACCCGGCGGAAGTGCCGCTGGACGACGAACACCGACAGCGACTCTGCGCCGCGCGTCATACGCGCCGCGTTCCGCGTCCGGCCACGAACTCCTCCTCGGCGATTTTCAGTCGTGCCGCGTTATTTCTGAGTCGTCGGTCCGCTTCATCGCGCTCAGCGTACGGCTGAAAAGAGTGAGAGGGTGCGAGGCGTTGCGTTCCTTCACCTGACGCTGCGGCCGCTCGACGGCTGATCCCGGCGGCCTCGCATCCAGGGCCCCGAGCCGTGTTGACCGAGAAGCAGATTGCGGCCCACCTGCGCGTCTCGGATCGAGCCGAGGATGCGACTGGAGCTGCCCCATCACCGTGATCTCGTCGGACAGCGCTGGCCGCTCGCTGGTTTTGATCGCCGGGGCGCGAAGTGGTTTAGGCTCGTGTCGCGCGGCGAGGCGTCGAGACCTCGAGGTGAGGGAGGTTTGACGGATGCATCGTTTTCTCTGCGGAGCGCGCGTGCGGCGCCTGTTGATCTTTGTCGGTCTGGCGTTCATCGCCATCCCGGTCGGTTCGGCGCTGGCCGGCACGGTAACGATCGGCCAGACGGGACCGCCGCTCACCGGAGTAAGTTTTGGCGTGGGGAGCGAGGGGGCCCCCTACAGGCTCCCGCTTGGCACGGTCACGCGGTTCCAGTTCCAGGCACAGCCGCCGGGGTGTGCTGAACCGGGTTCGTTCGATTTCCAGGTGCTGCACCCTCTGGGCGGCGATCAGTACCGGGTTATCGGCCATACCGGCAACCAGAACGACCCGTGCGACGGCAATGTCCACTCCTACCCGCTCGACGTCCCTATCCCTGTCCAAGACGGGGACAGGCTTGGCTTCTACGCCGTCAAGGAATGGCAGGGGATCCTGGCCTTTCCCGCCCCAGCCATCCCCTTCAACCTGATACTCGTCCAGCCGCAGGTCGGCGACACGGTCGACCTGCAGCAAACGACAGGCGAGGGGGAGATCGTAGACGAGTCGGCGACGGTCGTGCTGGCTCAGCAGGGCAATGGGAAGAACACCCCGAACGGCAACGGACCGATCGCCAACGCCAGTCCCCAGACGCCGAATGGGAGCCCGCAAGGCTGTCGCAACGGCAGCGGCTGGAAGATCGGCACCGAGACGAGGTGCTGATTCCTGCCCGCAGCCTCATCACCACAGCGGCCCGCTTCGGCGGGCCGCGTCACATCAGGCTCGGGTGACGGCCGGGATCTGCCCAGCGGGGACCGCGTAGCGTGCCGTAATCACGGCATTGCCCTCACATCACGTCACCCTCTCGCCGTTCGTCCTGCTGTTGCCGGTCCAAGAAATTGCCTCGTTCGCCGGTGATCGCACCGGCGGCGCCTCTCCTCCGTGGGTTCGGCGGTTCCTTGGTCTCGGCTTGGCTGGGTGCGGGCGCAGAGGGTCGTGTCCCTCTACGGGAACTCGGCGCAGAGCGCGACCCACTGGTCGCCGCCGTTGATCTGCGAGCCGTCGCTGGCCGGATGGAGCGCTCGGGATGAACGCGCATTGCTCGCAAGTGCTGTCACCCTCGACAGACCCGCACGCGGTCAACTTCCTGCGGAGTGTCGAGAGGTGGAGGGGTTCTTCCTCCAGCGATTCGACGAGCGTGGCGAGTTTGTCGGCGACTTGCTGTTCGAGACGCTCGATGAGGCGATGAGCTACGTCTACTCCGAATACGACGAAGTCTCCGACTGGAGGTCTTGCCCCGACGACGGAAGCGGCGGTCTCAGCGTCACCTGATCGGCGGCGGCACACCCTCGTCCGTGGCTGCAAGAACCTGGTCCCGGCGGTGAATTCGAGCGCCAGGGCGTGCGGATCTCCGCCCCAGCGGATCTCCTCGCAATCGAGCACGTAGCCGGCGCGGGCCCGGCCAGTCCAGCCAGCCAACGACCGGCCATCACGCGGTCGAGGCGACACGCCCGAGCGCAGCGAGCTGCGAAGCAGTCCTCTTGACCCCTGGCGGACGCCGGAGCTAAGCCGAGATCCACCGATGAGTTCTGCCGCCTGGGCCGGTCTACCAGGACGTACGCCATCGAGCCACCGACTGGAGGCCCACATGACCGATCCCGCACACCCCGGCCGCATGCTGTTCGTGAACATCCCCGTAGCGGACCTCGAGCGCAGCAAGGCGTTCTTCGCGAAGCTCGGGTTCAGCTACAACCCGACGTTCACCGACGAGACCGCCGCCTGCATGCTGGTCGGCGAGCACGCCTTCGTCATGCTGCTCAGCCGCGAGAAGTTCGCGGAGTTTTCGAAGCTGCCGATCGCCGATCCCACCACGCACACGCTGGCGCTGTACTGCTTCAGCGTGTCATCGCGCGAGGAGGTCGATACGGTCAGCGCCGCTGCGCTCGCGGCGGGCGGCTCCGAGGCGGATGACGCCGAGGACTACGGCTTCATGTACTCACGCAGCTTCTTCGACCTCGACGGCCACGGCTGGCAGGTCATGTGGATGGACCCGGCGGCGGCGGAGCAGGGCCCCGAGGCGTTCGCGGCCTCCATGCAGGACGCCGACGCTCCGGCCTGACCCACCACCACGGTCCGCACGTGCGCCGTCGTCATCGGCGAGGACGGCCGCTTGCGGCCGCCGCAGCTGACGCTGGCGGCGAGCGAAGCGGTCGACGTCGGCGGCGAAGGCCTCCCGGAACGCCCCGGTCGAGGAAGAGGTCCGCGCCGTCGCTCCCGTCCGCGCACGAGAACCCTCGAGTAGCATCTGTCGTCCGAGCCAGCGAGAGCTCTGCTGGTCATGAGGGGCTAACGGGTGAACAGCGCAGTTGATCGTGAAGCCGATGTCCGGGTTCGGCTCCAGGCGCACTGGGAGGCCTCGGAACGCGGGGACGTCGACGCCGAACACGCGATCTACGCTGCAGACGCGATCCTGGACTACCCGCAGTCCGGCGAGCGCTTTAGAGGCCGGTCAAGGATCCAAGCGCAACGCGGCGGGCACCCGGCCGAACGCCACTTCACCATCCGCCGGATCCTGGGCGGGGGCGACCTCTGGGTGAGCGAGTGCGTGATCACCTATGACGGCGTGCCCACATACTCGCTCAGCGTCATGGAGATCACCGACGGTCTCGTAACTCACGAGACCCAGTACTTCGCCGACCCCTTCCACGCGCCTCCCGGGCGCGCTGCGCTAGCTGAGCCGATTCCGGCCCGCGACCAATAGGCCGATGCAGCTGTCAGGTCGATGGACGACATCGACCGGGGCATCCCCGCCGCATCCTCATTCTTTGGCCCGATCTTCCGTCTCGCCTGGCTACGCCTGCCGGGTTGGCCGCCCTTTCCACAAACCGGCAGTGATGACCGGCAGCCGTCCCTCCGGGCGCACACCTGGCGAACTCGCCGAGCTCCGCGTGCGCGCCGATGTCCCCGCTCAGGATCGACACCCCGTTGCGCTCGTTGACCAGCCAACGAGGGGGGAGGCCGGCCCATGCGGACGGCCTCCCTCCTTCAATCAACCTGACGAGCTCCTGGCGGAGCCTGAGCTACTTCTCCGTAGCCTCGGCGAACGCGCGTTCCTTCAGTTCCCGGGGCGTGCAGCACGTGTAGACCATGGAGTGGGCCGAGTACGGCGTCGGACCCATCTTTGAGTGGGGCGGTTGGCGCCAGCAGCCCGACTGGAGCAAGCTCGACGAGATCCTGGACCTCTCGGGCCAGTACCAGCTGCCGGTGGTGGCCGTCCTGCGGACCACCCCCGCCCAGCTCTCGACGTGCCCGAACGACCCCAACCCCGGCCGCTGCGCGCCGACCGACCACGAGCGCTACGGCGGCCTGGCGGCCGCGATCGCGAGCCATGCCCGCGGGGTGATCCGCCATTGGGAGGCGCTCAACGAGCCGGATCGCAGGTGGGATTTTCACGGCACCGCCTCCGACTACGCCTGGACGCTGAGGCGCACCTACGACGCAATCAAGTCCGTTGCCCCTGAGGATCAGGTCCTCATCGGCGGCATCACGAGCCCGAAGTCACTCCGCTGGCTGTCGCGGGTCTTCGCCACCCCCGGGGCGGATGCCCTCCGCCGCTTCGACATCGCCAACGTGCACCTGCGCGGCACCCTCGACTCCCTGCGCCAGGCCATGACGCAGTTCCGCGCTTTCTTCTCCGGCCACGGCTTCCACGGCCCGCTCTGGGTCACCGAGCACGGCTACCCCGGCGCCACCCGCTTCCAGCGCGATCCGCACTACCGCGGGGGCGAGCCGGCTCAGGCGCGCTACCTGCGCCAGTCCATCCCCGCGTTGGTGCGCGCTGGGGCCGGGCAGGTCTTCGTCACCCTGCGCGACAGCTTCGCGGAGGAATTCGGCGACAGCAAATTCGTTTCCGAAGGTGTGTTGCACATCGCCGACTCGGCCCCCTACCAGGCAAGGCGCAAGCCCGCCTTCGCGCTCACCCGGAGGCTGTCGAGTCTCTGGCCGACACTGCCCGCGGCCCAACGGGACCGCGACGAGTGACACACGCAGCTTGATCACCATCGACAACTGCCGCGAAGACAGACTCCGCTCAAAGGAAACACGCAGTCGCTCGTGGTCCTCCGCGTGGAGCTAGCGGAACTCGAACGGCGAGCAGCTGGGTGCGATCCAGGCGTCGCGATACCCCGGCCTATTGCGCTGCGATCGGGCCAAAGATCGCACTCTTTGGGCCGATCTCCCCGCCGGCCGCGCATATACGCGCCGGCGAGTTCCGAAGATCTGAACCTGCGGCGTGAGGCCCTCGGTGTGCCCGGAAAGGTGTCCTCCTCCAGGGACGCTCGGCCGGCGCTGCGGAGTTCCGGGCGGACGGACGGTCCTGGTCATCCTGGCGTCATGAGGACCGCTGCCCTGCACGAGGGCCGCGTGCCGCTCGGCGGTGCACCGGCCGCCGCGCCAGCGCGCAGTCGGTCAGCGGGGTCCAGCTCGCGCGCTGCATGCCCGTCGTGTCGTCCGGGTCGTGCGAGTCAGCACGGAGGGGGTGACAGATGCGATGCCAGACCGGAGGTGTTCACCGGCTGGACGACGAATCGCCCTCGAGTCGCGGGAGTACCGAACAGTGGGTGGCTGAGGTCATAGAGCTGCAGTGTCGTACGGCCAACGAACGCGAGACATGACCGCCGGACCGTCCACACGTTGTAGTACTGGGTCGTCGACGGAGACGGATCGTGCCACGTCAGTTTGCCGGCGGACGCATGGCGGCGGATCTGCTTCGGCGGCTGATATGCGTCCAGATCGACCACGCCGAGCTCGCCGATCAGCGTGTCGACGGGCTGACTTCGCTCGAGGCCAAACCCCACGCCGATCCGCGTCAGCGTCCCCGGAGGGACGTCGGCTGGGAGCTGTGCCTGGATGGAGGTCCACCTCTGCCCGGTGGTGGACCTGCGGGTCGGTTCGAGGTCGATGGGCCCTTTGCCGTCCACCCATACGACCACGTGGGGCTCGGGAGCAGCGCCTCCGCGGGCTGGTAGCTGACGGTACCGGAGCGTAAACGCGGCCCGTTGTGGCAGCGGGGCATTTGTCTCATAGAGATAGAGACGTCGGGAGTCTGCCGTGGCGGTCCCGGCGATGCGCAAGGAGCTTCCCCCGTCGTAGGCGGCGTCGTCGTAGTCGATGCTCGCGCCGAGCGTGTCGCCCTCGCCACACGCCTCGGTCGGCGCGGGATCCTGGGCGCTGAGCATGTTCCAGTTACCACCGCCGGCCGCGCGGCCCTCGACGAAGAAGTCGGATCCCTCCCCCGTATTGAAGCGGGTGACGAATGGCACCTGCGTGAGCACCGACCGCGGCCTGATCAGCGCTGAGACGGAGTTCTGGCCGGGTTGCGCGAGCTCGCAGCGCCCCTCCGACAGGCGGTAGCCGCCGGTGCCGGCCCACAGCAGCTGGTCGACCGCCTGGAAGACGTCGCGCGGTGAGCGCGGATCGGTGGTCTGGTTGAGGCCGGCGTACATGGTCCAATCCGGCGCGAACAACGCCAGCGATTGGAAGAACGCCGGCGGGTCGGAGGGCGCGCGAGCGCTGCGCTGGTTCGCGAATAGCAGCGCAACGTCGTTGCACTCTCGTCCGTTGAAGAGGTAATTGCCGCTCGACTGGCCGCCGCACACGGCGGCGGGCTGATCGTACGGGGGCCGGAACACGTCGGTGGCCCAGTAGGCGTCATAGCGGCGGTCGACTCCCGGCGGAGTCTGGTGCGCGAGGAGGTCGTAGGTGGCCCGGGGGTGGGGACTGTCGCCCATGTGGTCGTAGTCCGACTGCCACGAGCCAGAGGCCTGCAGCGCACGGTACGCGTGCTCGTCGAGCTGCTCGGTTCCGGCGCGGTACCAGGTGACCTGGACCCGACGGCCGTTTGGGAGCGTCTGGCGCGCGAGCTGGCCCATCCCCGTGATCAGCTCGCGCGAAAGCGTCGCCCCATTTTCGATGTCGATGATCCAACCGTCGAACCCATAGGTGGCAGCAAGCCGGCGGAGCTTCTGGACCGCCTGCGACCGGTGCCGCTGGAACAACTCGTCCATCTCGTGCGCGCAGCCATTGCAATCCGACGTCACCGTGCCGAGGGCGGCGACCCCGTTGCGGTGCGCCGCGTCCACCCACACCGTCGGCGGGACCGATACGAGCTGGTGCATGTAGTAGTAGAACGAGTCGACGTACTGCCAGTGCGAGAAGTTGTAGACGTTGCCGGTCTGCGCGCTGCCCTGGGCGTTGCGGTCGAAATCGGTCCAGAAGGACCACGGGCCGTTGTCGAACCCCACCAGCATGCGGGGAACCGGCCGTTGCACGCGGTTGGCGAGCGGCACGTTCGCAACATCGAACCGCCGCGCGCTGGCCGGGTCCCAGGCAAGCAAGGCGGCGGCGGTCGCATAGCAGGGATACGGCGGGCAGCTCGACGGATGCACCATGCTGTCGCGCACCACGGCGGTCTGGGCGCTCCACCGAGCCGACTGGGTCGCTAAGAGAGTGGAGGCGCCCGCGCCGGGCCGGGCGCGCGGGCCAGACAGCACTTGCCCAGCGCCAACCAACACCTCGACCCGGCGGTCGCGCTTCGGCTTTGCCCGACAGTCGTTGGTGCCATGCGCATACCGAAGCACTCCCGTACCCGCCCGCTCGCCGAGCACCGCCTCGTGGGTGTGGTAGATCCGATCTCGATCCGACCCCAGCCCAAGCGCTGCGGCATCGCTCACCCGCGCCAGGTTGCGACCTGCGGGTGTGGCCACCCTCACCGACACCGATCCACGATGGCGGCTCCGGCGCAGCGGAGCCTCCAGCCCGCGCGCGACATCGGAATAGCCCACTTGAGCCGTAATCCGCACCCGGCCGGCCGCAGAGCCTGCCGACTCGCAGCTGATACTGACCGGCCCGGCTGCGACCCCCGTAGCGAACGGTCGCGCGCCCCAAGCCGGCACGGCCGAACTGGCGATCACGGGGGTCGCTGCGACCGCCGCGAGCGCACAACCTCTGCCCAGGAACCCGAGCTGGACAGCTCCAAGCATTGCGTTTCAGTATCCGTGGGGGACGACTCCGTAGCAACCGGCGCGCCTCTCGAGATAGCGGCTCGTGTGACGCGCTTCACGACGCGGCGCGCGGCAGGGCCGAGCCGCCCACCCTCACCAGCGCCGCCCGCTACGTTGGCCGCACGCGGGAGGCCGAAGTGGTCCTGCGCTCTACGTACAAGGCATTCAACGCGCGTATTCTGCTCACGCCCCGCTGCAAGCGTTTCGCGCTCGATCTGCGGCAGCGGCGAACAGCACACGTCGAGTGACTCTCGACGCGGTCACCGAGTCGATCTCACGACATCCGCCGGCGAGGCGAGGCCTGGGCGGGACCGACAGCGATGCAGTGCACGGGTCGGGCCGGCAGGACGCACCGCGACGCAGACCGGCGCGGTGCCGGTCCCGGCGCGGCGCCTGGACGCGGATCACGATTCGCAGCGGCGGGTGCGGTCGATCGCGTCGACGGTGGCCACGTCGCGGCCGGGGCCGCGTTCGGTGACCCTGCCGACGATGGTGACCCACCCGATCGAACCTGCGCCTGTATCCCCAGAGTTCCCGGTGTTGGTAACCACATCGCGCCGTCGGGCCCCGCAACGATCTGGCTCGGGGAGTTGATGCTCTGGTCGCCGACAATTTGGTCGGCGTCGGCGACGGTGTTGTTCCCTTTGTTGGTAAACCACACCCTTGTGCCGAAAGCCGACGGTCCCACCCCGATCCCGGCCGGCGAGCTTTCTGTTCCGGACTGGGACAAGCCGAAACATGACCCATTTGGGTTCTTGGAATCGAGGAGCCCGAGCGTGTCGGCCAAGTAGTTGGTCCACCACAGCGTGCCATCGGGCGTCGCCGTGATGTAGCTCGGGTTGCTGATGCTGAAGGGCACACGGCTGGGTAGTTGGTGACGTTACCGATGGTGCCCGGTGCCCGCGCCGGAGCGACCAGCGGGCCCGCCAGCACACACCCCCCGCCACCAGCTACGCGCTCCCCAGCGGTGTCATCAAGCCCCCTCGAGGCCGGCGGCGACCCGCACCTGCCCGCTGATGGGGAGGAAGGTCGCCGTCCAAGAGTTGCGGCCGGTGTTCAGCGACCCCTGCGTGATCCGGCTAGCGCGCATGGGGCGATACGCCTCCGCGCTCGTCAGCGCAAAGGCGTTTGCTCCCCCGATGCCGCCAGCGACCAGCACGCCGTGTGCGAACGCCTATACGCATCGATCGGCTCGAGCCACTCCGCGAAGCCCGCGAATTACTGGTTCTCCGCCCAAGGAGCAGGCCCCGGGGTCGATCGAGAAAATCTCCACCGGTCGACCGGAGTCTGAGAGCCTACGTCCAGGCCGGCAAGTCAAGGGGGGGACCGATGTCTGGATCACGAGCGGGCGGGCGCGGCAGGCCAGGCTCGGTTCGGAGTCTGCTTGCGTTTCGACCCCGGGCCGGGCGTGCCTTGGGCGTGTTAGTGGTGTTCGGCGTCGTCTTGCCGTTGGCGGCGAGCGCGTCGGCATCGGCGGACCAGGCCAGCTTTTCCTATACGGGGGCCTCCCAGTCTTTTACGGTGCCCGACAAGGTCCATAGCCTGGACATCACCGTGGAGGGCGCGAGCGGCGGATCGGGATCAGGGATGGAGGGGTCGATTTTCCAAGGTAGCGCTGGTCCCGGTGGCGCCGGCGCGATGGTCGGCGGCACCCTGGCCGTGAACCCGGGGGATCAGCTCACCGTTGACGTTGGTCAGAAGGGAGGCGACGCGCCGGCCCAAGATCAAAATTGTGACATCAATTCTGGCGGCTTTGGGGGTGCCAGCCCTTCCGGGGCTTTTGGATTCTTCCCGCCCATTGGCGCCGTTGGCGGTCAGGGCGCCGCGTGTGGCGGCGGCGGCGGCGGGGGTGGTGCCGCGTCAGACGTTGTTTTCAACGGCGCGGTGGTGATCGTCGCCTCCGGTGGCGGTGGCGGTGGCGGCGCCGGCGGTTTTGCCGGCTATAACGGTGGCGGCGGTGGCTCTGGCGCCCCCCCTTTGGGGATGGGCGCGGGGGGCAACGGAACGGGCGTCACACCCGGGACGGGTGGCAATCCCAACGTTGCGCCGAACAACCAGGGAAACCCCGGCGAACCTTCCTGCTTTGGGTGCGACTCCGGTGGCGGCGGCGGGGGCGGCGGAGGAGCACCTGGAGGCGGAGACGGTGGCGGTGGTGGCGGCGACGACACCGGGGCGGGAGGCGGCGGCGGGGGCGGCACCGGGGGAACCATGGTCGCCGCCGTGCTCAGCGATGTGACAATCGCGCAAGCGCCGGGGGGAAGCGACGGGCGTGTCCTGATCAACTGGATCCCGCCGGATCCGACTTCAACCGCCGTGAGCTGTTCGCCTGACCCGGTGGCGGTTGATGCGCCGACGACGTGTACGGCGACGGTGACCGACACCGCGGACGTCCCGCGGGGCCCGCCAACGGAGTCGGTCTGCTTCAGTTCGGACGGCAACGACTGCCGGGGCGGCGGCCCCCAGATCGGGGCCTGCGACCTGTCGGGCAGCGGCGCGTCGGCCAGCTGTTCGGTGACCTATACGCCCTCCGCCACCGGGTCGCAGACGATCTTGGCCTTCTACGACGGCGACGCGATCCATGGGAAAAGCGAGAGTCCGGGTGAGACGCTGACGGTGACCAGGCGCTCATCCTCCACGAGCGTGAGCTGCTCACCCAACGCGGTGGGGGCGGGGGCTCCGACCACGTGTACGGCGACGGTGCAGGACGCCTCGGCCGGGAGTGCGAGCACGCCGACGGGGACGGTCAGGTTCGGATCAAACGGGCCCGGCCGGTTCAGCGGCAGCCCGTGCGAGCTGTCGGGGTCCGGTGCGTCGGCTACCTGTTCGGTGACCTTTACCCCGGCCCCCAGCGCGGTGGGGGGGACGGGGGCGCGCACCATCACCGCCGCCTACGGCGGCGACACCACCCATGCCGAGAGCAGCGGCAGCGAGAGCGTGACCGTCCTGCCCTCGACGTCGACGAGGGTGAGCTGTTCGCCTGACCCGGTGGCGGTGGGGCAGGCGTCGACGTGTACGGCCACGGTCACCACCGACCCCGTCGGCGGGGCTCCTCCGCCCCCGCCGACCCCGCCGACCGGGAGGGTCACCTTCGCATCAAACGGGACGGGCGGGTTCAGCCAGCGCGAGTGCAACCTGTCGCCCGTCGGCCCGTCGGCCCGCTGTTCGGTGACCTATACCCCCAGCGTGGTGGGGACGGGGACGCACACCATCACCGCCGCCTACGGCGGCGACGCCACCCACGGCGCCAGCAGCGGCAGCGAGACCGTGACCGTCCTGCGCTCGACGTCGATGGGGGTGAGCTGCTCGCCCAATCCGGTGGCGGTGGCGACGCCGTCGACGTGCACGGCCACGGTCAGCGACACCGATGCCGGGGCGGCCAGCACACCGACCGGCAGCGTGGGGCTTGCCACAAACGGCCCGGGGAGCTTCAGCGCCGGCTCGTGCACGCTGAGCGAGACCAGCGCCGGCGTGGCCAGCTGCGCGGTGAGCTACACCCCGGCCGCATCGGACACCCTGCGCACCGACACCATCACCACCAGCTACGGCGGCGACAGCACCCACGCCGGCAGCAGCGCGACTGCGGCGGTGGCGGTGGCGCCGACGAGCAACGCCGACTGCCGGCACGGCGGCTGGCAAAACTACGGCTTCGAAAACCAGCGCCAGTGCATCCAGTTCGTAAACGGCGGTCTTGGGGAGCCGCCGCCGATAAGCAAGGCCGACTGTCGCCACGGCGGCTGGCGGGACCACGGCTTTGCCAGCCAGGGCGACTGCGTCGCATTCGTAGCCACCGGCGGCAAGA
>Ga0111539_10007383_pt1 | contig 14079 bp, 10 predicted proteins | sample RhiMethybrSRZTD1_FD_79667 | JGI IMG/M metagenome (GOLD analysis project Ga0111539, IMG submission 79667) | Populus rhizosphere microbial communities from Tennessee, USA - Rhizosphere MetaG P. TD hybrid SRZTD1 (version 2) (version 2) | ecosystem: Host-associated > Plants > Roots > Rhizosphere >...
CACAGCACGAACAACATGTATCGCGCCGGCTACCGCGACAACATGATCAAGGTCGGTGACACCATCACGGTTTACATCGCACCGCTCAAGGACGGCAGCGACGGCGGATACGTCACGGCTGCGCTGACAGCGAATGGGACGAGGTTCGGGATGCGTTCGCGCGCCGAGCTCGAGCAAGAGCGGCTGAAGGCTGAAGGGAAGAAGTGACGTCTAAACGGACGAACTAGAGAGGCTCAGTATTCCTGCGCTACTCAACACTGAAAATTCGAGTCTGTAAGTTCTTCACGTTGTCAGTCGATTCACCAAATTAACTGGCTGTGACGCATATGTCACGTGGGTACGACCGTTGCGAGGAGAACCGGCGTCAGCACGGCAATCTTCGGCGGGCGGTCCAAGATAAATGTGATGCGCACTGCCCGGTCGAAGCAACGGGCTCGCGGTCGTCAGTCGGCCGCGGGCCTGTTCCTTGTACGCCCCTCAGAGTTCCTGCAGCAGCGTTCCTCGATCACGTCCATAATCTGACGGAACAGCTGACGTGATGCTGCCAGGACGAGGGATCGTGCTTGGGCTCGTGATCCTCGCTGCACAGGTAAACCCTGCGCGCGATGTGCCGGTCTTTCGTGTCGATCCATCGTGGCCACAGATTCCCGCCAACTGGCAGTTCGGTCAGGTTGCCAGCGTCTCGGTCGATGCCGACGATCACGTCTGGGTCCTGCAGAGGCCTGGCACGCTGGGCGCCGATGAGAAGAGCAAAGCGGCGCCGCCGGTCATCGAGTTCACTGCAGAGGGAAAGGTCGCTCGCGCCTGGGGCGGCCCAGGTACGGGTTACGACTGGCCTTCGTCGGAGCACGGCATCTACGTCGATCCCAAGGGCTTTGTGTGGATCGGCGGCAACGGCACGAACGACCATCAAATCCTGAAGTTCACCAAGGATGGGAAGTTCGTCATGCAGATCGGCCGCGCGGGAAAGAGCCGCGGCAACGCTGACACCGATAACCTCAATCAGCCTGCCGACACGTTCGTGCATGCGGCGACGAACGAGCTCTTCGTCGCCGACGGCTATGGCAACCGGCGCATCATTGTCTTCGACGCCGACAAGGGAACGTTCAAGCGGATGTGGGGTGCCTTCGGCAACAAGCCGACGGACGATCCACCCAACCCGGCACTACCGGATGCCGATCCGCGGGGCGCGTCGCAGTTTGTGCAGCCGGTTCATGCGGCGCGCGTGTCGAAGGACGGTCTGGTCTACGTTTCGGATCGCGGCGGCAAGCGCGTCCAGGTCTTCAGGCTCGACGGCAGGTATGTCACGCAGGTGTTCATCGGACGCGAATGCAAGGCGCCCGAGTGCGGCAACGGATCGACGGCGGCCAGCACCGCATTCTCCACGGATCCCGCGCAGCGGTACCTCTACGTGGGCAACCGCAGCCAGGCCAAGGTGATGGTCTTCGAGCGAAGCACGTTGACCCTGCTCGATGCCTTCGGCGAATGGGGCTCGGCGCCGGGTCAGTTCGGCACACTTCACCACATGGCCGCCGATTCGAAGGGCAATCTTTATGTGACCGAGGTCACACCGCTTCGCCCGGAGAACCGGCGGGTACAGAAGTTTGTCCCCACCGGATCCCGATCGGGTCCACGATAGTCCTCAGCGCGCTGCGGTGGTCGTGCTCGGGCGCGCGGCCGCAGGCGCCGGCGTCGAGGCGGCGAACGCGGATACCGCCGCCATGTCCGGTACCGACATGCTGGTCACGATCGATTTCATGAGCTCGGACCAGGGGCCATGTCGCGCACCGGTCTTCATGTCGAAGAGCTGCCGCATGATGTAACTCGGCGAGCGTCCCGCCAACGCCGGCACAGGGCCGATGCCTTCGAGGCTGCCACCGTGGCAGGTCGCGCACTGATACTTCGTGGCCAATTGCTTGCCGCGGTTGAGCGTGCCCGGCGGCACGTAGGCCGTCCACGGCATGCGTGTATCGCGCGCCTCGGCGCGGAGGTTGTCGTCCGGGATCTCGACGATCTCGCCCGCGGGAATCGGCACTTGCCCGCCGCCCTCGTTGACGGGCACGCCCATGTGCATCCCGCCCTGGAGCCGTACCTTCGGCGCCGTCTTGGACTCCACCACCTTGATGCGACGCGGATACGGTTGGCTCGCGAAGTACTGCGCCACCGCGAGATCCTCTTCACGCGTGGTCGCCATGGCGAAGCCGATCATGGTGTTGGTGTTCGCTTTCCGCGGATCGGCGCTCTTCCGCAGTCCGTCCCTGAAGTCCTGCATCTGCTGCAGGAAGTAGGTGGGGTTATAGGCGCTGATCGGAGCGTTCTCCGGCCGCCCCGAACCGTCTGGGAGATGACACAGGGTGCACTGGCGCACTCCTTGTTTCCCGAACCGGGCGATGTCGGGAATCGTCCCGTTCCGATCCTCGGGGTACCAGTCCATCGTTTCCTTCTGTGCCCGCAGCTGCCCGCGCGTAAATGTCTTGGTGGTCCCGGGAATCGAAACCACGGCATTGTCATCGGCCGGGAGCGCAGAGGGCGGCGGCGGTCCGCCAGGCGGAGGCGGGGGGGTATATGCCCAGTCCGGAAGGCCTGCAGGGATAGGAGCGCTCGGAGCGGGGGCGGCCGGCTGTTGTGCCACCATCGACGCCCCAAGGATCACGATCGCGACAGCGACGAGAGCACTCACCGCCTTCTTCATGTTCCTCTCCTTTTGTTCCGTGCGAGCTGAAACTCGCTCCCGCGGAGTCTACACCCGACGGCCTTAGTCCGGCTAAAGCCGGACACTACGTAGTGTCCGCCTTTAGGCGGACCTATCGTGGCCCGTAGTGCGGTAGTGGCCTTCCGATCTCGAAAGCCCCAAGGTCGGGAGCCTTCCCCGTGAAGTCGTCGTTGATGCCGGGGATCTTCATGCCCGCATCAACGGCGGTCGTTCCCTCGCGCAAACGGAAGTCGAAGTCCGCCGGCTTGTAGAGCGTGCGCGGATCCGGTCCCGGCGGCGCGACCTTCACGAACGCGTCGTAGTCCAGCAGCACGCTGTGCGTGTCCTGTCCCGTCGCGGCGCTGTATTCCTTCAGCGTCTTGAACCGCCGCCGCTCACGCGTCGTCGCTTCGAACTTGCTCTGCTCCTGCGCCGACAGCTTGCCGGGCTCTCCCGGAAAGTTCGCGCGCATCGAGAAGGGCAGCGTGCTCCACTCGAACGAGAACTCCGCACCTTCGTTCGGCCGGAAGCCGTTGTAGTCCGAGCTCGAATAATTGGTGTTGGTCTCGACGGCGAACGTCTCGAGCGTCTCGCTCTTCCCGAGAATCAAATTGTTGCGGTAGTGCACGTTCGATGCGGCGAGCAGCATCGGCTTGACCGGCGCGATGAGCGTGTTGTGCCACACGACGATGCCCGATGAAGAGGCGGTGAACTTCACCGCGCCGCCTTCGGGTGCGTGATAGACGAGGTTGCGAATGAAGTAGACCGGGCCGCCGAACGCCGGTTGGACGCTGAGCGCGCGATGGCCGTGGTTGAAGCAGCGGTTGCGGAAGATGCGGATGTTGTGCGCGCCGCCATCGGCTTCGATGCAGTTGTCCTCGACGTTGCTGATGTCGTTGCCGTAGAAGTCGATCGATACCGGCAGGCGATCCCGAATCGGCTTGGGGCTTCCGTCGGGGTTGCCGTACGTCGCCACGTCCACGCCGTCATGGAAGTTGGCGATCGAGTTGTAGGCGACGACGTGGCCCGAGCCGTACACCTTCACCGCGTACTCGGAGATCAACTTCGGGTTGAACTCCGGAAGGTTCTGCCACGTGCGGCCGGTGAATCCCATCAGGTAGTTGGGATTAAAGCGACCGATCATCACGTTGTCAGCGATGTAGTAGTCCTTCGATCCGGACCAGTCGGTGTAGATCGCGCGGCCCACGTTCTCGAAGCGCATGCGTTTGATCGTCAAGCCACTCGAACCGGTGATGTTCTTGAGACCACCTTGAAAGGCAAGCTCGGTGTTCCGAATCGTCAGGCCTTCGAAGTAGTTGTAGTTCGCCGCCATCACGTTGAACAGGTTGTAGGCGCCGTCACCGTCGAAGATCGCCTCGCCGTCGCCGGCGGCTTTGATGACGATCGGCTTGTCGGCGGTGCCGCTTTGCGTCAGGAAGTACGTGCCGCTCGAGACGGTGCCGAGTCCGCCGCCGTAGCGATAGCGTTCGTCCTTGTACACGCCGCCGTGCACGAGGATCGTGTCGCCCGGCTGCACGCGCGGTGGATAAGTGTTGAAGTTGTCGGAGTGCGACGAGCCCGTGTAGTACGCGGCCAGCAGTCCCGTGAACGCCGGCTCATGGCGCTCGCCTTTGTACGTGGGCGCGTAGACGTGGTAGACCTTGCCGCCGGTGGCTGGCATCGGTTCGGCGCGCGTGCGCACCGACACGACGCGTTCCGTCTTGCCGCTCATACCGTCTGGATCAGACATCACAAATCGCGCGTCGTAGCTCGTGCCCGGCTCGAGGTCGAAAATGCTCCCGGCGAAGCCGTTCGGCGTCATGTACTGCAGCGCGTTCTCGTTGATGCGCTCGTTGCCGATGCGGAGCAGCGGCGGACCAGCTTTCCACGTCTGGTCGCCGGACTTGCGGTACGAGACCGCGACCTGCGCGTTGCGGTTGTCGTCGCCCTCGATGCGCCACTCGAAGCCGAGCGAGAGGAGGGTCGGCGGTTCGGTGATGAGCTCGCCAACGGTTATTTTGTCAGCCGCGAGAAGAGGCGTCGCAGAGAAGAGGAAGCCTAGAGCCCAAAGCCCAACGCCGACAGCCTCGAGACGAATGGCAGATTTCATTGCGCGTATTATGCTCTCGTGTCCGCGTACGCGTTCGGCGACTTCCTCGTCGATGCCAGCGCCCGCCGCGTCACGCGTGGCGGCGAGGTGGTACAGGTTCCCGACCGGCACGTCGGCGTGCTGCTGCACCTGCTCGCGAACGCCGGATCGCTCGTCAGCAAGGACCAGCTGATCGAATTCGCGTGGAACGGCCTGGCGGTCACCGATAACAGTCTCGAGCAGGCGATCTCGGGATTGCGCCGCGTGCTCGGCGACGGCCCGGGCGGGATTCCATACATCCAGACGATCCCGAGACAGGGGTATCGATTCACAGGATCGGTCACGCGCACGACGGCACGCGCGACCGACGATTCGCTCGACGCGCTGCTCGCGCCGCATCGCGCGTGGATCGAGGGGCGCGCGGCGCTCGAGACGCTCGAGGCCGAACACATCGTGCGGGCACGCGGCGTCTTCGAAGGCGTGCTGCGCAGCGCGCCGGATCAGGCCTCGGCCCACGTCGGCCTCGCCAACGCCTGCATCATGCAGTTCGAGATGACGCGCGCCGACGAGTCGCCCGACAGCGCCTCGTTGGCCATGGCCGCGCAGCATGCGCGCGAAGCGTGCCGGCTCGAGCCCGACTACGGCGAGGCGTGGGCGACGCTCGGTTTCGTGCTCGATCGCACCGGCCATCACAGCGACGCGCTGGCGGCGTCGCGGCGCGCGGTCACGCTCGAGGCCGACAACTGGCGTCATCATCTGCGTCTGGGGTATGTCGGCTGGGGCGAAGAGCGGTTGCGCGAGGCGCGGCGCACGCTGGCGCTGCTTCCCGGGTTCCCGCTCGCGCATTGGTTGTGTGCCACGGTGCACGTCGCGCGGCAGGCGTTCGACGAGGCTGAGCGCGAGCTCGATGCCGGCATCGCCAGCCAGTCGAGTCACGAGGTGCCGTTGCGCTTCAGCGGTGTTGCGTTGCACTGGCTGCGCGGCCTCGTCTACCTCGCGCGCGGCGACGAATCGCGCGCCCTCGAGTCGCTCGAACGCGAGCTGTCGTTCGAAGCCAGCGGCCATTTGTATGCGCGCGAGTGCTGTGCGAACACGTGGTACGCGATCGGTGCGCTGCACACGCGCAAGCAAGCGAGAGACGCGGCGGTCGCCGCCTTCCGGCAGGCGCTGGCGCGTGTACCCAAACATCCACTCGCCAGGCTGGGACTGGGCATTCTCGAGCGGAGCGCGCCGATGCCCGCCGCAGCAGGCGTGTCAGCCCCGTCGCTCGACGCTGCTCTCACACAAGCGGCCCTGTTGGTTTTGTCGGGAGATCTGCAGGACGCCATGCGCCTCGTCGAGCACACGTTAACGGCGGCGCCGCCGGGTAACGCAGGTTGGCTGATCCCGGTCGAGCCGATGCTGAATGTGTCGTTAGCGCCGGAGCTCTGGGCTCCTGTCCTGGCTCGATTGCGCTCGCGCGCCGCCTAGGTCCGGCTAAAGCCGAACACTACGCTGAACATTGGACGCGGTGCAGCACGCCCTGCCGTCCTTGCGACGTCTCAGAGCCGATGATCAGCGTCTTGTCGTCCAGATAGTCCATCGCTTCGCCCTGCGGCTCGATCTCGCCCAGGAAACAGGGCCGGCGCAGGTCTCGCCAGCGGTAACCCTGCGCGGTTTTCTCGGGAGCGTAGAAGAAGATCTCGCTATACGTTCTGACCGCCAGCGTCATGCCGTCAGGTGACATCGCGGCGGCCGTGACCCAGCGGCCGAGCCCCTGGTCCGGGGAGATGCCGCTGTCGCCCTGATTGGTGGCCGTCAGGACCTCGCGGTTCGTCAGGGCTCTCGAGATGTCGGTCTTCGAGAAGCCGAAGAACGAGATCGCCGGCGTGCGTCCCTTGGTGACAAGGGTCACGTCGCCACTTGGCAGCACGGCCAGCGCTTCGGCGTCTTCAGGCGGACCTGGATAACGGAACCGGAACGATCGCGAGTTTACCGTGAGAGGACGCGACGGATTGGCTCCGGCGATCGACGGCTCAGCGACGACAAAGATCGTCAAGACGTCCCGCGCTCGATCGTTGTTGCCGGTATCGGCGATATAGAGGCAGTGCGACGTGGCGCCGTCCTCGGGACAAGGACCCGCGGCGATGTCCTCCCAGTCGATCGCCATAGCATCGACGACCGCGACCTTGGCGAGCAGCGCCCCCTTTTCGTCGATGGCGTACAGCATCGGCACGTCGCCCGAGTCGTTATGCGCCCACAGCACGCCCGGCTGCGTCCGGCTGACCGCCAGTCCGGAGGCTTCCCGAAGCTCCCGCGGCAGCGGCCCGAGCTCCTGCAGCACGCGCGGCGCATACGCCTGTCCCTGCGCAAAGTACGCCGCCCGCGCCCGGCTGCTCAGCTGCTGGCCGATCCATGGCCGCAAGGCAAGCCCCGCTCCACCCAGAACAACGAGCGTCACGACAAGTTTTGCAGCTCGGGTCACTGCTGGGATTGTACCCGTCTCCCTCGGTTCACGGCGTCGCCGCGGCCAGCCAGGCGGTCTTCTCCTTGATTACCGAGAGGAGCGGGAGTATGCTCCGCACTCGGTAACCGTGATGAGCGCGGAGAGGCGGATCCGTACACCCGCCTGGGGATGTGCCTATGTGGCGACGCAGGAACCGTGATCGCGATCTCGACGAGGAACTGCGCTATCACGTCGATCGGCAGATCGAGCTGAACGTGCAGAGCGGCATGTCACGTGAGGAGGCGCGTCGGCAGGCACTGTTGCAGTTCGGCAACCTGCCGCTGGTCACGGAAGACACGCGTGCGGTCTGGACGCTGGTCGGATTCGAGCAGCTCCTGCAGGACCTGCGCTTCGGCGCGCGCATCCTCACCAAATCACCCGGCCTGAGCGCGACTGCCGCGATTCTCATCGCGCTCGTCATCGGCATCAACACCACGATCTTCTCGATGGTCAACGGGATGGTGCGTCGTCCTGCGCCTGGCGTCACCGCCGACGATCTGGTGAAGGTCGCACTTGCCGATCGTCCAGGCGCCGGGTTCTTCAGCTTTCCCGATTACCTCGAGTATCGAAAACAGACGAAAACGCTCCGCGCCTTGACCGCGATCACGAATCGCCGGATCACGATGACGACGGATCGCGGCAGCTATCAGATCTTCCTCACCGCCGTGGACGACAACTACTTCGAGGCGGTCGGCCTCTCGGTAGCCCTCGGCCGCGCGTTCAGCCCGTCGGACGCGCAGATCACGGGTGCGACGGCGATCATCAGTGACGATGCGTGGAGGAACTACTTCGATCGCGATGCCGGCGTCATCGGCCGCGCGATCGAGGTGAACGGCTTTCCCGCCACGATCATCGGTGTCGCGCCGCCCGCATTTCACGGCACGATGCTCGCCGAGCGGGCTGAGATCTGGATGCCGCTGCTGGCGTTCTGGCAGCTCCTGGCACCGGGAGCCGCGCAACGCTTTGTCGGTGATCGAAACACGCCGACGGTCGATCTCATGGGACGGCTGGCGCCGGGTCGAAGCGTGTCGGAGGCGCAGGCCGAGTTCTCGACGATCGAAGCGCGGCTCCGGCTGTCGGATCCATCGACCGAACGGCATCCGGTCAGCGTCGTGCGCTACGCCGCGACCGCAGGCGGCGTGCTGCCGGCCATCGTGCCCGCCTTCCTCGCGCTCTTTTCCATCGTCACGCTCCTGACCGTGCTGATTGTCTCGGCCAATGTCGCGAATCTCATGCTGGCGCGCAGTATGACGCGTCAACGTGAGACGGCCGTCAGGCAGTCGCTTGGCGCATCGCGCGGCCGCATCGTGAGGCTGCTGCTGGCGGAAGGACTTTCGATCTCGCTGGTCGCGTGGCTGGCAGCCTGTCTCATGACGCTGTGGGCGGCTCGGGTGATTCCGTCATTGCTGCCGCCGTCACCGGTGAGTCAGGGCGGAGTGAACCTCGCTCCAGACTGGCGAGTGATCTCGTATGCGATGCTGCTCGCGGGCGTCGGCACGGTGGCGTTCACCGTGGCTCCTGCGCTTCGCGTGTGGAAGCAGGATCCGCTGCCCTGGCTGAAGGCCGGGGAACAGAGCGTGGCGCAGGGACGCTCGCGACTGTCGAGCATGCTGGTTGTGCTGCAGCTCGCGTTCTCCGTTGTGCTGCTCACCGCCGCCGGACTCGCGACTCGATCGGCGTCCATGATGACCGTCGATCTCGGTTTCGAATCCAGGACTCTTCTGGTCGCCCGCATCAGTACGGCCGGAGCGGCGCGCACGAGCGAGGGGCATCGCGCGGTGATCGAGCAGGTGCGTGAGCGCTTCAGTCGCATCCCCGGGGTGCAATCGGTGTCGTATTTCGGAATCCCGTACGTCGGGCCGCCGCGCACGCTCGGTTCCATGCCGCCGGCGAGGACGACGGTCTATGCCGTGGGCCCGGACTACCTCAAGGTGCTTGGGCTTCGAGTGTTGGCCGGTCGCGCGCTCGAGCGAGACGATCATGCGCGAGGGACGGCCGTCGCCGTCGTGAATCAGAACCTTGCGGATGCGCTCTGGCCGGGCCAGGTTGCCGTGGGGCAGACGATGCTGTTCGGTCGCGACGGTCAGAGCATCGAGGTCGTGGGCGTGGTCGCCAATGCATTCGTGGTCGGCTTCAATCCCGAGCGTCCCGATCCGAAGCCGAACTACGCATTCGTGCCGGAGCAGCGCAACTTCGACGTCGTACGGTCGGGCGACACGCTGGCTCAGGGCAATACCGTGCGCGCCGCCGGGCCCGGTGAGATCACCTTCTACATACGCCATGGCGGCGACGTCGGAACGGTCGCCGGTGCAATTGCGCCGGCACTCCGCGAGGTCGATCGGCGTCTCGCGATTACCTTCGTGCGCCCGATGGACGAACAGCTCGAAGCCGTCGCCTTGGGGGCGAGCATGATCGCGCGCCTCCTGCTGATGTTCTCCATCGTCTCGCTGGTCATCGCGACGATTGGGCAGTATGCCGTTGTCGCGTTCAACATGCGCCGCCGGATTCGGGAGTTCGGTGTGCGCATCGCGCTCGGCGCGTCAGCGAGTCAGGTGCTCAGCGGCGTGCTGCGTGAAGGGCTCTTCCTGACGGGGGTCGGCTTGGTATGTGGTCTCGCGTTGAGCGCGGCCATTGCAGTCGCCGCACGCAGTGTGCTGTTCAACGTGACCCCGACCGATCCGCAGACCTACGCCGGCGTCTTCGCGCTGCTCGCAGTGGTCTCGCTGCTCGCGTGCTGTCTGCCCGCGCGCGGAGCGTCACGCGTCGATCCAGTGCGCGCGTTGCGGCAGGAATAGCCTCGCTCGCGCGCGGCACCCGAGGATGAGGTTGCAGCCTCGCCGGATTCTGCGATGATCCGGATATGGCGACTCGCTCCTGGCTTACTCGATCGAAGGCGGTGGGAACGCTGCTGTCCGACGTGCACCTGGCGGTGCGGCTCGTGCGAGAGCCGGCCGTCCCGACCTACCTCAAGGTCGTGCCGTTTGCTGCGCTGGCCTATGTCCTGTCGCCGCTCGATTTCCTTCCTGACTTCTTTCCGATCGTCGGTCAATTGGATGACCTCGGCGTCGTCATACTCGGACTCAAGCTATTCCTTCGCTTGTGCCCTGCCGACGCAGTCGCCTTCCATCGGGAGGCGATCGACCAGCATCGACCCTTTGCGACGATGTTTCCGAGCGGCGCAGACGTGATCGACGCGGAATACCGCTCGCAATAGCCATTCGGCCGCCGATCAGGATTTTTCAGGACTTCCGTCAAGACTTCACACCACGCCGGCCCCGACCATGGAGTCCATGGAGGTGCCTATGCGCGCTGCTGTATTGACGATGTTCGTGCTGGGTGTGGCGCTGCCTGCCGCGGCTCAGACCGAGAACGTGATCATCCCGCCACCACCGGTCAAGAGCGTCAACCTGTCGGGTCCTCGCTTCGGCTTCACGTCGCTGAGCCAGGGCGTCCTGGACAAGCTGCAAGAGGAACACAACATCACGCTGCGATCGGGGATCACGCAGTTCGGCTGGCAGTTCGAGAAACAGTTCTATAGCAAAGCCGGCGGCATTGCCGCGGTGAACGAGTTTGTCGTCCTGCTCGGCGGGCTCGAGCAGGGAGAGGCGCTCCCGAGCGCGACCTGGATGGTGGGACTGCGGTCGCCAACCGGCCTCGAGTTTGGCATCGGTCCGAACATCACGGCCGCCGGCGTTGCGCTCGCGGTGGCTGGCGGCGTCACGTTCCGATCGGGATCGCTGAACGTGCCGGTGACGTTTGCTGTCGTGCCCTCCAAGGACGGCTTGCGCACGAGCATACTCACTGGCTTCAACTTCCGCGGGCGGCGGTAAAGGAGGGTGATCATGCGAACCCTTATGACCATGGCGCTGCTGCTCGGTGTGAGCGGCAGCGCGTTTGCCCAACAGCCTCCGGATGTCCGGCTGAAGCCGGACGCTACGTTTGCGACCATTGTCGGATCGAGCGGCTGCTGGCCTGTGACGAGCCGCGATCGCGTCGTCGTGCAGACCGACGATGGTCCGGCGCGCACGGGGACGCTGCTGTGCATGGGCCCGGAGGAGATCATGCTGACGGGAAGCGGGCCGCTTCCCCTCAGCAGCATCCGACAGATCTCGAAGCCGAGGGACAGCTACGTTGACGGCATGCTCAAGGGCGCGGCGGTGGGACTGGTGTTTCTTGTGTTCTGCGCCCCCGACTGCCCGGGCGAGTACGTCATGCGCGCAACGCTTGGCTATGCAACGCTCGGCGGAATCGTCGATGCGCTGCAAGGCAACAACAAGACGATTTACCGGCGAGAGCCGCCGAAGGCCGCGGTGAATTTCAGAGTGAGATTCTGAGTTACGGCGTCAGCGTCAGCGTGTGTTCGGTGGCGCCGGGTAGGAAAGGGGTCGCCTTGCCGGTGACCCAGGCTTCGTGCGAGTTGGCGTAATAGGGCGACAGTGGATGACCGCTCTGCCCGGTCGGCATGTGCATGATGCCGTCGGCTTCGTGCCCGGGTGAGACGATCATCCGCTCCGACGGTGCGTTCGAGCCCCAGTGCATGCTCGGCGTGTAGAGATCACCGCTCATCGGCTGCAGTGGCATGTCGAGCCTGCTGCCGATGATCGGGATCGCCGATGACAACGGATGACGGTACGCGGTGATGTTCGATCGCGACCACGGCTCCGACAGGCCGCCGTCGGTTTCGGCGCGCGCAATCACGCGGTCCACGGCCGCGACGAGCAATGTGTTCCAATCCGGATAGGCCGGATCGAGCAGATGCATCGGCTTCTCAGTGACCAGCTTCCAGATCGGACCCTCACGGCGACGGATCGTGCGGTAGTCGAAGGCTTCGTCGGCCTCGTAGCACTCTGACAGCACGAACGCGATCACCGCATCGGAGACTTCCTCGCGAAACATCCGCGTCAACCGGTAGCCTGGCGAGTTGGCGGACGCGTGGCCGTCCCACGAGCGTTCGACGAGCTCGCGGAACTGTGTGCGGGCGCTGTGGCTCGTGACCGCGGCGGGCGTGAGGGCGCGCAGCGCGAGATCGCGCCAGCGGGCCAGGAACGAGGCGCTCGTCTCGAGCTGGATCTCGAGCAGGTCGGTCGGCGCAAATCGGTCCTTGGCCATCAGCCGATCGCGGATGATGCGCGCCCGCGATCCGACTTCGTAGTTGCTGTGCCCGAGCACGTTCAACATGTCGCCGTCCACGACGCGTGCGTTCGCCGTCCAGATGCGTCCGCTCTCGGGGTCGCGGACCCGCGGATACTCCTCGGGCGACAGCCAACCGCTCCAGCCGCGAGAGCCATCGGCCCATGACTGTGGCAGGCGACCGTCGAATCCGACCCGCCGCGGAATGGCCCCATACACCGTCCACCCGATGTGTCCCTGCGAGTCGGCGACGACGAAGTTCTGTCCGGGCGCGCCAAGTCCATTCACTGCGTTGAACGTGTCTTCGACCGTGCGTGAGGTTTCGAGCGCGGCCGAGACGACGGCGAGGCGGTCGGCGTCGTGGGCGACCCAGCGCATCGCCCGTGGGCGGCCGCGGAAATCAGGCTCGATCACCGGCCCCCAGATCGTCCACGAGACCGGCAGGTGCTCAGCCGACGCTCCGGCGACGTCGATGACCTCATCGTAGCGATCGAATCGTCGCCAGCCCTCCGGCGTCCGGTATCGCGTGGCGTCTTGCGGATCGACGTCGAGCAGGATCAAATCGCTCCAGTCGGCGTAGGTGTTGGTGAAGCCCCATGCGACGCGCGTGTTGCTGCCGACGACCAGTGCAGGCGCTCCGGGAAGCGTGATACCGATCAGGCGCAATGGACCTGACGGACTCGACGGGTCTGGCCTGCCCCGATCGTCGTCGAGGGGCCACTCGAGTGAGGCGCGATACCACGTGTTTGGTACGCGCACGGCGAGGTGCATGTCGTTGGCGACGAGCGGCGCTCCGTCGGTCGTGAGACGCCCGGCAATTACCCAGTTGTTGCTGCCGATCGATTCGTCGCCGTGACTAGGGAGGAGGGAGGTCTCCTGCCGCGGAGAGCGCAGCTGAATGCGGTGTTTCTTCTCCAGCCGCCGCATGCGCAGGTTGTAGACGTCAGGACCTGGAATCGGCGGCGTGGCGAAGGCCTCGCCCACGATCGGTGAATCCCACTCCGTGCCATCAGGCGCCATGAGATCGACCATCGCCTTCGGCATCACCTCGCTCATCGTCGCCAATGTCGATTCGTACGACCCGGTGTAGTCCTGCAGCGTGATGAACATCGACAGGACGACGAGCATGCTGTCCTCGGGGAGCCAAGGCCGCGGATCCTGACGAAGCAGGAGATATTCGAACGGCGGCTTGCGCAGGCTGCTCAGACCAGCGTTGACGCCGGCGGCGTAGGCATCGAGCACCGCCTTCGCTCGAGGCTCCATCATGGCCACGGCGCGCTGCGCCTCGGCGCGGAAGCGGTGCGGGCGAATTTCGCGGTCGGCAGCCAGCGCGGGCGGGCCGACCAGGGCGGCCAGTTCACCGGCGGCGCGCCGCCGCGAGAGATCCATCTCGAAGAACCGCTCCTGAGCGTGCAACACACCGACGGCGCGAGCGACGTCTTCGCGGGACGAGCCGCGCACGGTGGGAATACCCAGGCTGTCACGCGCGATCGTCACCGGTGCGTGCAATCCGGCCACACGCAGGGTGCCATCGAGCTGCGGGAAACTGCCCACGAGCTGCGCGCGAATCCACAGACCCGCGGCGATACCGAGGACCAGAATCAGGCCGAGCACCACAGTCGCGGCCCGCAGGAGGCGACGTCGCATGTGAGAAGATCTTAAGCGCAAGGAACGGATAGATCA
>Ga0111539_10007385_pt1 | contig 14077 bp, 17 predicted proteins | sample RhiMethybrSRZTD1_FD_79667 | JGI IMG/M metagenome (GOLD analysis project Ga0111539, IMG submission 79667) | Populus rhizosphere microbial communities from Tennessee, USA - Rhizosphere MetaG P. TD hybrid SRZTD1 (version 2) (version 2) | ecosystem: Host-associated > Plants > Roots > Rhizosphere >...
CCCTGAGGGTATTTTGGGCTCGTTCAGCCCACGAGGGCGTCCGCTGCGGTGTATGCGGCCACGGCCACGAGCAGGCCGGCGAACCAGCGCAGCGAGCGCTCCGGGTCGAGCCGACCGGCCAGCTGACCGCCCGTGAGGACGCCGGCGATGGCAGCCACGGCGAACGGCAGCGTGACACCCCAGTCGATGCTTGCGGTGCTGATCCGCGCCCCCAGGCCGACGGCGGAGTTCACGCCGATGACGAGGAGGGAGGTGCCGATCGCGGTCGGCATGTTGAGGCCCAGGAGCAGGGTCAGGGCGGGAACGATCACGAAGCCGCCGCCCACGCCGAAGAGGCCGGTGAGGAAGCCCACGCCGGTGCCGGCGGCGGCGACGACGAGCAGCCGACCCACGTCGAGCCGTGTGGCGACGGCGACAGCTCCGCCGCGATCCGAGCCCCCGCCCACGCCGGTGGCGAGATCCTCGCCGACCTTCGTACAGGTGGGGCAGCCGGTGAGCATCCGCCACGCGGCCACGAGGACCAGCGCGGCGAACCCGAGGAGCAGGAGGTCCGGGTCAAGGCGGTGGTTCAGCGCGGACCCGACCAGCGAACCGGGGATGCCGGCAGCACCGAAGGCCAGGCCGGTGGCGACCCGAACGCGTCCCGCCCGCAGGTGCGGGCGGAGGCCGACGATCGACGCGATGCCCACCAGGAGCAGGCTTGACGCTGTTGCCTCTCTCGGGCTCTGACCGGCGCCATAGACGAGTGCGGGCACGGCGAGGATCGACCCGCCGCCCCCCAGAGCTCCGAGGGAGAGGCCGATGAGGAACCCGAGCGGCGACGCGAGCAACCCTCGGAGCGACATGTCAGCCCGCGACCGGGAGCCCGGCCGCAACCCACGCGTGCATGCCCCCGACGACGTTCCTCGCGTCGATCCCCGCTGCGGTCAGCACGTCCACCACCCAGGCGGAGCGGTTGCCCGAGCGGCAGATGCAGTACACGGGTCGACCCTCCGGGAGGTTGTCCGGCGTCAGCCGCCCCATCGGGATGTGGACGGCGTCCGGCGCGTGCGCCGCGGCCCACTCGTCGTCCTCGCGGACGTCGAGCAGGACGGCGCCCGCTGGGCGCTCAGCCGCCTCGGCGACGGTCACGGCGGGCACGTGGCGCTGGCTCACGGCGCCACCACCCCGCGGTCGACCGGGAGGCCGGCGGCCGCCCAGGCGTCGTAGCCCCCCTGCAGGTCGGCGACCCGGGAGAAGCCCTTGGCGCGCAGGAGCGACGCACCGATCGAGGACCGGTACCCGCCCGCGCAGTAGACGACGGTCGGCGCCGCCGCGTCGAGCTGCTGGTAGCCGTCGAGCAGTCGGGCCAGCGGAAGGCGGATGGCGCCCGGCACCACGCCCGCCTCCTGCTCGCCCGGATTGCGGATGTCGACGACCTGGAGGCCGGGCTCCTCGTCGCGCCACTGGGCCAGGTCGGCGGCGGCCAGGCGGGTACCCCGCTCGGCGAGATCGGGCCGCTCGGCGAGGACCCGCTCGACGTCGACGACCGCGCCACGCACGCGATCGAAGCCGATGCGGGCGAGACGGACCTTGGCCTCCACCTCGCGGCCCTCGTCGGCGACCACCACGACGGGCTGACCGGGACGGACGACATCGCCGGCGTACTCGGCGAAGCGGCCGTCCAGGCCGACGTTCACCGACCCACGGAGGTGGCCGGAGGCGAACGCCTCTGGCGCCCGGCCGTCGATGACGACGGCCTCCTCCCGCACGCACCGCTCCACGTCCTCGACGGTGAAGCGTTGCGGCGGCTCGGCCTCGTCGAGCAGGTCGTGGAGCCGCCGGTTCGAGTCGGCCGTGAACGAGAAGTAGAGCGGCGCCACGGACTGGCCCTGGGTCACCGCCTCCACGAAGTCGTCCTCGCTCATCGGGCGCAGCGCGTAGTTGGTGGCGCGCTGCTCACCGATGGTGGAGGACACCGCATCGGACATGGATCTCCCGCAGGCCGACCCGGCACCGTGCGCGGGATAGACCCGCGTCCTGTCCGGGAGCGTGAGGAGCTGGTCGTGCAGCGACCGGTACAGCCGCCGCGCCAGGTCGTCGGCCGTCCAGCCGATCGAGGTCAGGAGGTCGGGGCGGCCGACGTCGCCGATGAAGAGCGCGTCGCCGGTGAGCACCGCCCACGGCTCCTCGTCGCCGGCGTGCTCCCACACGACGACGGAGATCGACTCCGGCGTGTGGCCGGGGGTGTGCCGCGCCTCGAGCACGACGTCCCCGAGCTCGATCCGCTGACCCTGCGCGAGCGGCTCGATGGGGAATCCGGCCCTGGCCTCGTCCCCGTAGGAGATGACCGCCCCCGTCGCCTCGGCGAGCTCGAGGTGACCCGAAAGGAAGTCGGCGTGGAAGTGGGTCTCGACCACCCGCTCGATGGTGAGGCCGTGAACCTCGGCGTCGTCGAGGTACCCGGTGATGTCCCGCTGCGGGTCGACCACGACCGCCCGCCCGGTGGTCTCGTCACCGATCAGGTAGCTGAAGATGGACAGGCACGGAAGCTGGTACTGGCGGAAGAACATGGCGATCTCCTGGGCTGTTGGGTGACCAGTGGTCGAGCAGCACGGACCCGGGGCGCTCGGCGGACAAGCGGCCAAGGCGAGCGAGCCGGCCACGGCGTGGGGCGGCCGGGATCGGTGAGCGGCCCGTGGGCGAGGTCGGGAGGTGCGCTGGTCGCCACGTCAGGCGAGCTTCAGGAACATGCGCTGGACGTCGGCGAGCTGGTAGCCCTCCGCGGCAGACGCCTCCGGATCCGACAGGCACCACTCGAGGCCCGCTGCCACCAGATGGAAGCCGACCTGCTCGAGCGCCTTGTTGGCGGCCGACAACTGCGTCACGACGTCGCGGCAGTCCCGCTTGTCGTTGAGCATCTGCTCGATACCTCGCACCTGCCCGGCTACCTTGCGCAGGCGACGGGTCAGGTCGTCGATGGTCTCCTCGGGCAGGTCCATGCTGGCTCCTCCGCATACCCCTACAGGTACCGACCAGCATACCCCCGGGGGTACAAGTTCGCACCACGCTCACACCGCGGCCTCGCGTCGCCCGTGACATCATCGAGGCGGGCGCATACCTGCGCGCTTGGACAGTTCGAAGGTCCTTGAACCAGAGGCGGTTGAACTCGAGGACGCCGCCCGGGTGTTCGCGGCGCTGGCCGAGCCCGCCCGCCTGCGGGTGCTCGCCGTGCTCGCCACGCCCAGCGCTGCGTGTGCCTACCGCCTGATCGACAGCGCTGCGAACCTTGGTTGGCGGCGCGCTGGGCGCTGCCGGCTTCGTTGCGTCGGCGGACCAGCGGGCCGGCGGCGCGCCTGACTGCGAACTGCTGCCGGGCTGGCTGGGCCTGAAGCAGTCCTCCATCGACTTCTCCATGGCCGAGATCGTCAAGGCCGTCGCCATCTTCCTCGCCGTGCCGCTCGTCGCCGGCTGCCTCACCCGCCGCTGGGGCGAGGCCGGGGGAGGACGCGAGTGGTACGAGACGCGGTTCCTGCCCAGGATCGGGCCCGTCGCCCGGTGGGCCTCCTGGTCACCGTCGTGCTGCTGTTCGCGCTGCAAGGCGAGAGGATCACCAACGAGCCCCTCGACGTGGCGCGCATCGCCCTGCCGCTGGTTGCCTATTTCGCCTTGATGTGGACGGGCGCCCTGTGGCTGGCCCGCCGGGTCGGGCTCGGCGACCACCGGGCGACGACCGTGGCCTTCATGGCAGCCGGCAACAACTTCGAGCTCGCCATCGCCGTGGCCATCAGCGTGTTCGGCGTCACGGGAAGGTACGGAGAGCCGGGAACGACGTTCTTGTGCCGCGACCTGCGTCCCAGCGGCTTGAAGGTCCGGTCGATATGCCGTCTGAGCTGGGTTATGTCTGACCACGCATTGGTTGGACGAGCACGTGCCAAGGTGAGGGTCGCGGGTTCGAGTCCCGTCGTCCGCTGCAGGCCCCTGGTTTGCGACCAGGGGCTTTCTCGTTCCCTGACCCGGAACGACGCTGGTCTGGCGCCCCTTCGGCGTCCCGGGGTCACGCGCACACCAGGGAGCTCCGTCCCGTGTCGGCGCGGATCGTGCCCAGAATCGTGCCCAGCCCGCTGGGCGTCGGCCCGTGCTCCGGGGTCGGTCAGCGGCGGAGCACCTTCTCCATTGGCTTGCCCGTCGCGAGCTCGTCGACGAGCTTGTCGAGGTATCGGATCTTCTGCATCAGGGGGTTCTCGACCTCCTCGACCCGGACCCCGCAGACAACGCCGGTGATCAACGAGGCGTTCGGGTTGAGGTGGGCCTCGGCGAAGAACGCCTCGAAGGTGGTGCCCATCTCGCGATGGGCGCACAATGCGGCCTCATCGAACCCGGTGAGCCACTCGATCACCTCGTCGAGCTCAGCTTTCGTGCGGCCCTTGCGCTCGACCTTCGCGACGTAGTGCGGGTAGACGGAGGCGACGCTCGTGGTGACGATCCGGTGCACCGCTCGACGGTAGGTCCGCTCGAGGGCCTGCAGCACGGGATGCGCGGGATCGGCTCGGGCTGCGCGCTCGAGGTGGACCGGTCGTGAGCGACGCCGACTTCGACCTCGCTGCGCACTGGGATGCCCGATACGCGACGACGGTACCGACGGAGGTGTCGTGGTTCGAGGAGCACCCCACGACCTCGATCGACCTCATCCACGCGGTGCTCGCGCGACGGCCGGCGTCGATCGTCGACGTCGGGGGCGGATCCGCGCGGCTCGTCGACGACCTGCTCCGGGAGGGCCACGAGGTCACCGTCGTCGACATCTCCGAGGCGGCCCTCGAGCTGGCCCGTGACCGGTGCTCTGCGTCGGACGCCGCGAACTGGGTCCGGGCTGACGTTCTGGGCTGGGAGCCCGCTCGGCGGTGGGACGTGTGGCACGACCGAGCGATGCTCCACTTCCTCACCGACCCCGACGATCGGGCGCGCTACGCCGCGACCATGCGGAGGGCCATCGGTGCAGGGGGAGGCTTCGTGATCGGCGGGTTCGCCGAGGACGGCCCCACGTACTGCTCCGGTCTCCCGGTCCGCCGGGCCAACGCTGCGGACCTCCGGAACCTGGTGGGGGATGCGGAGGTCGTTGTCGAGCAGACCTCGGGCCACATCACGCCGTCCGGGGCCGAGCAGCGGTTCCGGTGGCTGGCCGGCCGCCTCCGCTGAGCGCGCTCGGCTGCCTGGAGGGGCGACGTCATCGCTGCCCGCGACCGTCTCGCGCACGAACAGGCGGCTCTCGGCGGTGAGGTCGTGGGCCACGGTGATCTCCACCCCTCCAACGTCCTGGCGCCCGGTGGGTCCAGCCGGTCAGCGAGGTCCGGATCGACACCGAGGGCGAGGCGTCGATGGCGCGGTCTCCCGCATTGCGTTAGTAGTAACTTACGTGTTGTGCCGAGGCCCGCTGCCCCCGTGATGGACCCTTGGGCCGCGCTGGGCGACCCGACCCGCCGGAAGGTGCTCGCTGCGGTGGTGCCCGGCCCTCGCTCGGTGACTGCCATCGCCGACGGGCTCCCGGTCAGCCGGCCGGCCGTGTCGCAGCACCTGAAGGTGCTGCGCGATGCCGGGCTCGTGGAGGCCAGCCGTGACGGTCGCCAACACCTCTACCGGGTCCGCCTCGTCGGACTGGAACAGGTCCGGCGCGAGCTCGAGTCCTTCTGGGGCACCGGCCTGGCCAACCTCAAGCGCCTCTCCGAGCTGTCCTACCCACCGTCCTCCCCGCCCGATCCCGACCAGGAGCCACGATGACCACCGACCCCACCCGCCTCGAGCTGGAGATCACGATCGACGTGCCCGTCGAACACGCCTTCGGGACCTTCACCGGGCGCTTCGACGAGATCAAGCCCCGGGAGCAGAACCTGCTCGCCGTGCCCATCGAGCGGACCGTCCTCGAGCCGCAGGTCGGCGGCACGATCCACGACATCGGCACCGATGGGACCATCTGCACCTGGGCCCGCGTGCTCGCCTTCGAGCCCCCGCATCGGCTGGTGTTCAGCTGGGACCTCGGCCCGACCTTCGAGGTCGAGACCGACCCCGATCGCTGCAGTGAGGTCGAGGTCACCTTCACCGCCCTCGGCCCGGAGCAGACCCAGGTGCGCCTCGAGCACCGCCACCTCGACCGCCATGGCGAGGGTTGGGAGGGCCTCACCTTCCTGGGCACCGGCGACGGGTGGCCGCTGTGGCTCTCACGCTTCGGGGCGATGGCTGCCGACGGTGACGCCACATGAGCAGCGCTGCCGGCAGACATCGGAGCGGCCGATCCGATCCCGGTCGCGTCCGTCGTCGACGCGCTGCACTGCGCCGCCCGGCCCCGCTGAGCGCCGGTGGCGCGCCCGCGCCGTCAGGGCCGCGGGGGCGTCACCACGTCGAGGGCGGCCGCGAGGACGGCGGCGACGTCGCCGGCGTAGACGCTGGTCGCGTTGGTGCCGATCTGCACCACCGACATCAGCAGCGAGAGGCAGATCGACACGATGCCGTTGGCGACCGAGACCGCGTCGATGTCGGTGCGCACCGTGCCGGCCGCCTGCTCGGTGCGGAGCCGCTCGGCGCAGGCCTTGCGCAGCTCGTGGAGCGCCGGGATGTCCATGACGCGCTCGGTCACCTCGGGCTCGAGCCCGGCCAGCAGCCGACGGGCCAAGGGGTGGCGGTCGACGGCGTCGACCAGCGTGAAGATGAGGGTCCCGCGCCAGTCGTCGGTGTCGAGGTCGTCGAGGACGTGCGTCACGCCCTCCTCGATGACGCCGGCGGCGTCGTGGTCGACCGCGGCCAGGAACAGGGCTTCCTTGTTGGGGAAGTAGGCGTAGGCGACCGTGCCGCCGACGCCGGCGTCGCGGGCGATCGTGGCCACCGACGTGGCCCGGTAGCCGTCGCGCCCGAACCGGTCGATGGCGGCGTCGAGGATGGCGCGCCGGGTCAGCTCGCCCTTGGACGGGGCGGCCCCGCCGGGGCGCGCGCCGGTGTCGTCGGTGACGGCCATCGGGCGGCAGGATAGCAACTGTTGAGAGATTGAGGGAATCTCTCATTTCGTCTAGCCTGCCCGCAGGGCGACCCGCCGATCCCCCGGAGACCGCACATGAGCCAGCCGAGCGCACCCGCGACCAGCGCCACCGAGCGCAAGGTCCCGACCCGCCGCATCTCCTTCGAGGAGTCGCTGCACGACGTCCCCCGGCACTTCGCGGCCGACGGCGACCTGATCCTCAGCCACCTGGCCGCCGCGCTGTCGTCGGTCTTCCCCGACGGCGAGGACTTCTTCGTGCGCTCGGTGCGCCACTACCGCGACCGCATCACCGATCCTGAGCTCAAGCAGCAGGTGGCGGGCTTCATCGGGCAGGAGGCCGTGCACGGCCGCGAGCACCGTGCCCTCAACGCCCGGCTGGCGCAGCTCGGCTACCCGACGCTCTTCTTCGAGCGGCTGACCCGGCGGGGCCTCGCCCTGCGCGAGCGGGTCGCGCCGCCGATCGCCAACCTGGCGGCCACCGCGGCGCTCGAGCACTTCACGGCGACGTTCGCCCAGCTCCTGCTCAGCAACGACGACGCCCGCGAGCTGTTCGGTCACGACGAGGTGCGCAACCTGTTCCTGTGGCACGCCCTCGAGGAGTCCGAGCACAAAGCCGTGGCCTTCGACGTCTACAAGGCGGTCGGGGGCAGCGAGCGCATGCGGGTGTGGACGATGAAGGCGTTGACCTACGGGTTCATACTCGGCACCGCGTTCGAGGTCGTCGTCTCGCTCGCCCGCGACGGCGCCGCGTTCCGCCCGGGCCGGCTGCGGGCGAGCTGGCGTCGCTTCCGCCGCTCGCCGATCATGCAGGCCCACCTGTGGCACCAGCTCCGCGACTACAACCGGCCTGACTTCCACCCCGACGACAACGACACCACCGAGCTGGTGGCGCGCTGGCGGGGCGAGCTGTTCGGTGCCGACGGCACGCTGACCGACAAGCTCGCCACCGCGGCCGCCTGAAGGAGCCGACCGTCCCGTGACCCCTCCCGAGAGCGACGCCGCCACCCCCGAGACCGCCTCGCCGAACGGCGTCGAGCACCTCGACGTGCTCGTGGTCGGGGCCGGCCTGTCGGGCATCGGCGCCGGGCTCCACCTCCAGGCGAAGTGCCCGTGGGCCGGCTACGCCATCTTCGAGGCCCGCGACGCCATCGGCGGCACGTGGGACCTGTTCCGGTACCCCGGCATCCGTTCCGACTCCGACATGTTCACGCTGGGCTACTCGCTGCGGCCCTGGGCGCGGCGCGAGTCGATCGCCGAGGGCGCCGACATCCTCCAGTACATCCGCGACACGGCGTCCGAGACGGGCGTCGACGCCCACATCCGCTACCGGCACCGCATCGTCAGCGCCGACTGGTCGACCGCCGACGCCCGCTGGACGGTGACCGCCGAGCGCACCGACACCGGCGAGACGGTACAGATCACCTGCGGGTTCATCTTCTCGTGCTCGGGCTACTACCGGTACGACCAGGGCTACACGCCCGAGTTCCCGGGCCGCGACGACTTCGGGGGCACGATCGTGCACCCCCAGGCGTGGCCCGACGACCTGGAGGTCGCGGGCAGGAGGATCGTGGTCATCGGCAGTGGCGCCACGGCCATCACGCTCGTCCCCGCGCTGGCGAGGACGGCCGGCCACGTCACCATGCTCCAGCGCTCGCCCACGTACGTCGCCTCGCTCCCCGGCACCAACCCGTTCACCGGCGTGATCCACAAGGTGCTGCCCCGCCGATGGGCCGACACGGCCGCCCGCTGGGTCAACGCGCTCGCCACGCAGGCGTTCTTCCAGATCAGCCAGCGGCGCCCGGCGCTGGTGAAGAAGATCCTGCGCCGAGGGGTCGAGCGGCAGCTCCCTGCGGGCTACGACGTCGACACCCACTTCACGCCGCGGTACGACCCGTGGGACCAGCGGCTGTGCGTGGCGCCCGACGGCGACCTCTTCCGCGCCATCCGCGAGGGCTCGGCCTCGGTCGTGACCGACACGATCGACCGGTTCACCGAGACCGGCATCCGCCTCAGCTCGGGCGACGAGCTCGACGCCGACATCATCGTCACCGCCACCGGGCTCGACCTGCTGTTCCTCGGCGGGATGACCGTGACGGTCGACGGCGACGACCCCGACATCACCCACCGCCTCACCTACAAGGGGATGATGGTCGAGGGCATCCCGAACCTGGCGATCGCCATCGGCTACACCAACGCCTCGTGGACGCTGAAGTGCGACCTGACCTGTGACTACGTGTGCCGCATGCTCGACCACATGCGCACCTCGGGGCTGCGCCAGGCCATGCCGGTCAACTCCGACGCCGGCGTGACCGGCCAGGCGCTGCTCGGCCTGTCGTCGGGCTACGTGCAGCGGGCCGTCGACCGCTTCCCCAAGCAGGGCGCCTCGTTCCCGTGGCAGGTGCACCAGAGCTACCTCCGCGACTACCGGGCCCTGCGCCTCCGCGGCCTCGAGGACGAGGCCATGGTGTTCTCGAACCCGGCACCGGGGCGCAGCACGTCCGCGCCGGCGCTCACCGCGACCCGTCCCTAGGAGCCCCCCGTGAAGCACTTCGCCGGTCGCGTCGCCGCCATCACCGGAGCCGGGTCCGGCATCGGCCGCGCCCTGGCCCGCGACCTGGCGGGCCGGGGCACGCACCTCGCCCTCTGCGACATCGACGAGGAGGGCCTGGCCGACACGGTGGCCCGGTGCGAGGGCACCGGCGTGAAGGTGACCTCCCACCGGGTCGACGTGGCCGACCGCGCCGCGGTGTTCGCCTGGGCCGACCGGGTCGTCGCCGACCACGGGGTCGTGCACCTGATCGTGAACAACGCCGGGGTGGGGCTCGGCGCCCCCGTCGAGACGATGAGCTACGACGACTTCGAGTGGCTGATGGGCATCAACTTCTGGGGCGTCGTCCACGGCACCAAGGCGTTCCTGCCGCACCTGACCGCGGCGGGCGAGGGCCACGTGGTCAACCTCTCGAGCGTGTTCGGGCTGATCAGCATCCCGTCCCAGTCGGCGTACAACGCCGCCAAGTTCGCGGTGCGGGGGTTCACCGACGCCCTGCGCATGGAGCTCGAGATCGCCGGCAGCCCGGTGTCGTGCACGACGGTCCACCCGGGCGGCGTCAAGACCAACATCGCCCGCAACGCCCGCATCGACCCGAGCCTCGCAGAGGTGGCCGGCGACCGGGTCGACGACCCCGGCGCCGAGTTCGACAAGGTCGCCCGCACCACGGCCGACGCCGCCGCGGCCCAGATCCTCGCCGGCGTCCAACGCAACCGGCGCCGGGTGCTGGTGGGTCCCGACGCCAAGCTCCTCGACCTCGTCTCTCGGCTGCCGGCGGGCCTGTCCCAGCGGGTCATCGTGTTCGGCGCCAAGCAGCAGCAGCGCAGGCGGGGCCGGACGCGACCGTGAGCGGGCCCGTGACCGAGCAGGACGCCGCGGCCGGCGCCGAGCGCGGCCTGCCTGCGTCGCCCGAGGTCGAGCTCCTGACCGCCCGCGAGGCGACCGTCGGGTGTCTCGCCGTGCGGCGGGCGCTGCCGCGCCGCGCCCGGCGCACGGTGGGCGCGTGGTGCTTCGCCGACCACTTCGGACCGGCGGCGCCCCCGGCGTCGATGCAGGTCGGGCCCCACCCCCACTTCGGGTTGCACACGGTCACCTGGCTGGTCGGAGGCGAGGTGCTTCACCGCGACAGCCTGGGCAGCGAGCAGCTCATCCGCCCGGGCCAGCTCAACCTCATGACCGCAGGTCACGGGGTGGCGCACGCCGAGGAGCAGCCCGCCGACGGCGGTGACGTCCCGCTCCACGGCATCCAGCTCTGGGTGGCCCAGCCCGAGGCCACCCGGCACGGGCCCGCAGCGTTCGAGCACCACGCCGACCTGCCGCGCGTCGACGTCCCGGGCGCCGAGGTGACCGTGCTCGTCGGCGAGATGGCGGGCGAGCGGTCGCCCGCCCGCACCGACACCCCGCTGGTCGGGGCCGAGGTGGCACTGTCGTCGGGGGCGGCGACCGTGCCGCTCCACCCGGCCTACGAGCACGCCGCCGTGGTGCTCGAGGGGGTCGTGACCCTCGGCGGGCAGCGCGTCGCCACCGGCGTGCTGGCCTACCTCGGCGAGGGGCGCGACGACATCGTCGTCGGGGCCGACGCACCCGCCCGGCTGATGCTGCTGGGGGGCGAGCCGTTCCCCGAGCCGATCGTGATGTCGTGGAACTTCGTGGCGCGCGACCGCCGCGAGGTCGATCGGGCGGCGAGTGACTGGAACGCCGGCGACCAGCGGTTCGGATCGGTCGACTCGGCGCTCGCCCGCATCCCCGCCCCCGGGCCCGGACCGGGATGATCGACGGGCGGCCGATCGCCGCCCCCCGTCCTTCCGGGGCGGCGCCGTGCGTCGTGTCGGTGGAACCGCAACGCCACGGAGGACGACCCATGCAGACCACGACATCAGCGGACGGCACGACGATCGCGCACGAGGTGGTGGGGGCGGGCGCGCCCCTCGTCCTCGTCGGCGGGGCGTTCAACGACCGGCGCTCGCCGAGCGCGGGCCTGCCCCTCGCCGGCCTGGTGGCCGGCGAGCGCACGGTCGTCTGCTACGACCGCCGCGGCCGCGGCGACAGCGGGAACACGCTGCCGTACGCCCCCGAGCGCGAGGTCGAGGACCTGGCGGCGGTGATCGCGGCGACCGGCGGCGCGGCCGCCGTCTTCGGGCACTCCTCCGGAGCGGCGCTGGCCGTGCGGGCGGCGGTGGCGGGCGTCGGCGTCACCGAGCTGGTCCTGTTCGAGCCGCCGTACACGGCACGCGACGACGAGGCCGCGGGCAACGACGACCTCGGGCGTCGCCTCTGCGCGCTGGTCTCGGCCGACCGCCGGGGAGCCGCGGTCGAGGAGTTCCAGATCGCCATCGGGATGCCGCGTGAGCTCGTCGAGGCGATGCGCGGTGCACCGTTCCGGGCGGCGCTCGAGGCGATCGCCCACACGCTGCCCTACGACCTGGCCGTGATCGGGCGCGGGACCGTGCCCGCCGACCTGCTGGCGCGGGTCGACGTCCCCACCCGGGTCGTCGTGGGAGCTGCCAGCCCCGAGGCCCTGATCGCCGCCGGTCGGGCCACGGCCGAGGCGGTGCCCGGGGCGCGGCTCGACGTGGCGGACGGCGTCGACCACAGCGCGGCGCCGGACGTGCTGGCCCGCCTGATCACGGCCACCGCCGGCACCTGACCCCGGCGGCGCTCGCCATCACCCCCTCGCGAGGGTGGGGTGGCCGCCGGCGGCGTCGCTCAGCCGGTGGTCTCGCACGCGGCGAGCCGGCGGGCCAGGTACCGGCGCTCGCCCTCGTTGCGGGCGCCGGCCAGCGCGGCGCGGTAGGCGGGCGCCGCCTCGTCCGGGCGTCCGGCCCGGCGCAGCAGGTCGGCCCGCGTCGCGTCGACGAGGTGGTAGCCGGCGAGCCCGCCCGTGCTCATGAGCTCGTCCACCAGGGCGAGGCCGGCCTCCGGGCCGTCGGCCATGGCCACGGCGACCGCCCGGTTGAGGTGCACCACGGGCGACGGCAGCACGCCCACGAGCTGGTCGTAGAGCCGCACGATCTCGCGCCAGTCGGTGTCCGCGGGGGCCGGGGCCACGGCGTGGCAGGCGGCGATCGCCGCCTGGAGCTGATACGGGCCGACGCGCTCGCGCCGCAGCGCCCGGTCGAGCGCCGCCAGGCCCGACGCGATCCCGGCCCGGTCCCACGCCGAGCGGTCCTGCTCGTCGAGCGGGACGAGCGCGCCGTCGTCGCCGGTGCGCGCCGCCAGGCGGGCGTGCTGGAGGAGCAGCAGCGCCTCGAGGCCGCGGGCCTCGGGGTCGTCGGGCATCAGGTCGGCCACCACGCCGGCGAGGCGCACGGCCTCGTCGCAGAGCCGCGCCCGGGCCAGGTCGGGGCCCGAGGTGGCCACGTACCCCTCGTTGAACAGCAGGTAGACGACACCGAGCACGGCCGCGGTCCGCTCGGGGAGCTGGTCGGACGGCGGGACCCGGTAGGGGATGCCCGCCAGCCGGATCTTCTGCTTGGCCCGCACGAGGCGCTTCGCCATCGTGGCCTCGGGCACCAGGAAGGCGCGGGCGATTTCGACCGTGGTCAGGCCGACGAGCGTCCGCAGCGCCAACGCCACCTGCGCCTCGACCCGCAGCGCCGGGTGGCAGCACGTGAAGATCAGGCGGAGGCGGTCGTCGGCGACGCCGCTGGCGAGGGCCTCCTCGTCGACCAGCGGTGGAGCGGTGTCGAACCCGACCGCCGCAGCGTGCTCCTTGCGGTCGCCCACGGCGGCCCGCCGGAGCCGGTCGACGGCGCACCGGCGGGCTGTCGTGGTCAGCCAGGCGCCCGGACGGTCGGGCACGCCGTCGCGGGGCCAGGTGGCGAGGGCGCGGGCGAACGCGTCCTGCGTGCACTCCTCGGCCAGGTCCCAGTCGCCGGTGAGGCCGATGACCGCGGCGACGACGCGCCCCCACTCGTGCCGGAACGCCTCGTCGACGGCGCCGGCGACGTCGGGGGCGCCGTCGGTCACGCCTCCCGGACGGGCCGGATCTCGACCTGTCCGATGCCCGTGGCGGGGTGGCCGGCGGCGATGGCGATCGCCTCGTCGAGGTCCGCGACGTCGACGACGGCGAACCCGCCGACCTGGTCCTTGGCCTCGCTGAAGGGGCCGTCGGTGACCAGGACCTCGTCGTTGCGCACCCGGACGGTCGTGGCGGTGGCGCTGGGGTGGAGCCCCTCGTGCACCCGGAGAACGCCCCGCGCCCGCAGGTCGGCCATCCAGGCGTGGAACCGGTCCATGCCGTCGGGGACGTCGGTGGCCTCGACCTCGTCCTCGTCGGCACTGATGAGCAGCAGGTAGCGCACGGGCCCTCCTCGGGGTGTCGGTGTCGCCCGGACGACGAACGGCGCCACGGCCACGGGACGCCCCGACCCAGGATGCCTCGGCGGGCCGTCAGCCACCGGGGGCGCCGGCGGCGCCCGCGGCGGCGAACGTGTCGCGCAGGTCGCGCTTGAGCACCTTGCCCGCCGGGTTGCGGGGGAGGGGCTCGGACCACACGGCGACGCGGCTGGGCACCTTGAACGGCG
>Ga0111539_10007387_pt1 | contig 14076 bp, 13 predicted proteins | sample RhiMethybrSRZTD1_FD_79667 | JGI IMG/M metagenome (GOLD analysis project Ga0111539, IMG submission 79667) | Populus rhizosphere microbial communities from Tennessee, USA - Rhizosphere MetaG P. TD hybrid SRZTD1 (version 2) (version 2) | ecosystem: Host-associated > Plants > Roots > Rhizosphere >...
CCCGATCGCCTGTTGCGCGCGGCCTCCGATGTCATCTGCTCTTTCGTGAACGCGCACCTCGAGCGGCCGGAAACGTGGTACTCGCACGAGCCGCTCGAGTGGAGCGTTGTCCCCGTTCACCACGCCCAGGCCTTCTGGGACATCCGGCAATGACCGGCCGTGTGGCGGGAAAAACGGGCCCCGGCGTGGTGGCGGGGCTGGAAGGGCCAGGCGGATCCGGAGCCCGGCGAGCCGGCACGACTCACTCCGCTCGGACGCCGGCTCGCCGGAGTCGACAGGTGGCCGTGAGCAACGTACAGTCGCACGTAGGGTTTGGTTCGGCGCACGCAATACGCCGCACGGGTCTCGCGTGGCATGAGGGGTTTGGAGGCTTTCCGTGTCCGACGTTGTGATTCTACGGGTCGTCGGCTGGGATCAGCGCCGCTCGACGGCGGAGCAGGAGCGCGCCACTCTCGCGCTGGAAGCCGGGAACGTCCTCCTGATCCCGGATCTCCATTTCCCGCTGCAGGACGGCGAGAATCGCTTTCTGTCCCCCGAGGTGGCCGGCAAGACCAAGAACGTCAGTTTCGACCCTGTCTCCGGCACGCTGGGCGGAACCGGCGTGGACGAACCGGACCGCGAAGCGCTGCGAGGCATGGTGGCGCGCTTTGCTGCGTCGAGCGGGGCGCTGGTCCGGAACCTGCTGCCGCGCTATGCGGCGCACCTGCAACAGGGACGCACCAGCTACCGGCCGGCGGAGATCGCCGGACGCAGAACCTCATGGCGCAAGGACGACACGCGCCTGCACGTGGACAGCTTTCCATCTTCGCCCACGCAGGGCAGGCGCATCCTGCGCGTTTTCTCGAACGTCGACCCGCAAGGGCACACCCGGACGTGGCGGCTTGGCGAGCCCTTCGAGGACGTCGCTCGGCGCTTCGTGCCGTCGTTCCCCGGGCCTCTCCCCGGCGGCAGCGTAGCGCTGCATCTCCTCGGGGTCACGAAGAGCCGGCGCAGCGCGTACGATCACTACATGCTGCGGCTGCATGACCGGATGAAGGCGGACCTCGGTTACCAGTCGGAAGCGCCGCAGCGCCGCTACGAGTTCTCGACGGGAAGCACGTGGATCGTGTTTACCGATCAGGTCTCGCACGCCGCCATGAGCGGGCAGTACGCGCTGGAGCAGACGTTTCATCTGCCCGTCGACGTCATGCAGGATCCGTCCCGGTCACCGCTGCGCATCCTCGAACGCCTTCTGGACCGGCCCCTGGTCTAGAACCTGGTTCTGGCTCAAGCCATCGGTCCCGGCCGCTTGAGGTAGGTTCCCCTGATGTTGTCGGCCGCCCAGCAGGCGAGGGTGCCTATGGTTTGCGTCGGCGGGTAGGCGGCGTTCTGCGGGAAAGCGCTGCCGCCGATCACGAACACGTTGCTGACGTCCCACGACTGCAGGTACTTGTTGACCGCGCTCGTGGCCGGGTCCGCGCCCATGGCCGCGCCGCCGATGTTGTGCGTGCTCTGGTAGGGCACGATATCGTAATGGCCGTGCTGCCCCGAGGTGTTCATCCGCGACGGGTTCATGGCCTTCGCGATCTCCTCGGCCTTCCCCGTGACCCAGTCGATGGATTTCCGCTCGTTCTCACCCCAGTCGAAGGTCATGCGCAGGAGCGGCAGGCCGTTGGCGTCCCGATACGTCGGATCGAGGTCGAGGTAGTTCTGGCGATAGCTCTGGCATCCGCCGCCTACGCGGATGCTGAAGTTGCGCTGGTAATAGTGGGCCGCGGCCCGTTTCCATTCCGAGCCCCATTTCGGGGTTCCCGCGGGTACCGTGGTCGAGCGTATCGGGAGGGCGCCCGCGCTCGCGACGTTCACGTAGGCGCCGCCGAAGAAATCGAGTCCCGAGTGGTCGAAGTTGTCGCCGTTGAACTCGTCGATCGCCGTGCCGCGCGCGCCCCCGCCCATGAAGGGATTGAACGCCTTCTCCTCGAAGAACATCGTCACCCGGCCGTGGGACTGGTAGGAGTAGTTGCGGCCGACGACGCCCCTGTTGGCCACCGGGTCGTACGGCGCGCCTATGCCCGAGAGCAGCATGAGGCGCACGTTGTTGAAGGTATACGCCCCGAGAACGACGATGTCGGCCGGCTGCTCGAATTCGCGGCCGCTCGCGTCGAGATACGTCACGCCGGTGGCGCGCTTCCTGTCCGAGTCGAGGTTTACCCGGATCACGTTCGAAAGCGGCCGGATCTCGCAGTTCTCCTGCTTGAGGAGCGCCGGTATCACGGTCGTGCTCGGATTGGCTTTCGCGCCCTGCGAGCAGGCGTGGCTCGTGCAGAAACCGCCGCGTATGCACTGGCCCAGCATGAGCTTGTACGGGTTCGTGTAGGCCTGCGTCTGGGCCGCGATCGGATTCACGTGGGGCTTGTAACCCAGCTCCGCGCAGGCCGTGGCGAACATCGTGCCGGCGTAAGTCATGGGGGAGGGCGGATTCGGGTATTCGCGAGAGCGCGGGCCCTCGAACGGATTGCCGCCTTCCTGGATCACGCCGTCCAGATTGCCGGCCTTGCCGCCGACGCCGTAGAGGTGCTCGAACTGGTCGTAGTACGGCTCCAGCTCCTCGTAGGTGATGCCCCAGTCCTGGCTGGTGCAGTTTTCGGGAATCATTCCCTTCCCGTAGCGCTCGACGGTGCGGCTGCGGGTCTCGAAATCCCACGGCAGGAAGCGGCGTGCGTGGGTGCTCCAGTGGAGCGCCGTTCCGCCCACCGCCTCGCCGGGCTTGAACGAGCCCATCTCGCGCATGGGGAGCGCCCTTTCACCCGGACTGTTGCGAAACGTGAGTGTCTCGCGCGAGAGGTCCTGGAAGATGTCGCTGAAGCGGTCGAACTTGAGCTCGTCGTAGGTGGACGGGACCGCGAAGTCGTGCTGCGGGTCGATCATACGTCCGCGCTCCAGCGCCACCACCTTCAGGCCGGCATCGGCCAGTTCTTTCGCCATGATGGAGCCGACGACGCCGGTGCCGACCACAACCGCGTCCACGGGTTTCAGTTTCGTTGTCATCGTTTCTCCTTGGAGCGGCCCATTAATGAAAGGATGGGTCCACTGATGTAGGGGAGCATGAGGGGAGCATCCCCTCATTCGTCAAGCTATTCCTGATTCCCGAGGCGTACGTGTTTCGGCAGGCCCTGGGCGTCGAGCTGAACCTTTCCCTGCCGGATGTCGAGTATGCTGACCGGCTCGACGCGGTAGGGCACGTTGTGCTCGTCGATCAGATCGTTGTAATTGGAAGGCGGCACGCCCGGGAAGCCGATCAGCTTCCAGCCGACCTTGTCGCGGTTGCCGCCGTAAATCGGGTCGGCGAAGAAGCCTTCCATCGTGTTCCTGATGAGGAGCCCGAAGAAGAGCTTCGACGAGACCGACGACAACTCGATCGTGCCGCTTTCCAGCCCCTTCAGCACGTCGTCCTGCTCGCGCGGTCCCAGGAACTCAAAAGCCTTCTGATATTGCTTCAGGCAATGGACGTTGGTCTCGCGGATGGCGGCACGGTAGATTTCCCGCGGCGTGAGCCGTGACTGGAAGCCCTGGTACGGCGTGCCTTCGGGCCACGGTCCGCTGCGATAGTTGCGACCGTGCGAGCCCCAGACGCTGTTCAGCTGGTTGTCGATGTAGGCGCTGACGCCTGCTTCCTTGCCACCCGGTCCGAGATCGTCCGCCGGTATCAGGCGGGCGGCGGCCGCGTCGAGAAAGCGGACTTCCGGCTGCGTGAGGTAGTTGAAGACGTGCGGAGCTTCGGCAGATTCCTGCATGGTTTCCCTCCCAGAACCCGTGGTCCAGCAGCTACACCGGGACTTCCGGCCCCACGATGAGGCGGTACATCTCCCGGCGGTAGCCGTGGTAGTCGTTGATCGCGTTGTGCATGGTGCAGCGGTTGTCCCAGACCGTGAGCTGGCCGGGCTCCCAGCGCATGCGACAGGTGAACTCGTTCTCGATGCAGTGATCGTTCAGGTACTTGATGAGCGGACGGCTTTCCTCCTCGGTCATCCCGTCGAGACGGAGCGTATGCAGCGCGGTCACGTAGAGTGCCTTGCGGCCGGTGTCGGGATGCGTGCGCACGATGGGATGGCGCGCCACGTAAGTCTCTCCCTTGTCGATGTTCTGCATCGCCATGGCGCTGATGCTGCCAAGGTGAACAGTGCGCGGTCCGCCGCGCCGGTGCTTCAGGCTGCCGTCGCTCACGCCGATCACGCCTTCGATCAGCTTCTTCATGCCATCGGACAGCGCGTCGTAGGCGGCCGCGGTGTTGGCGTAGAGCGTATCGCCGCCTTTGGGCGGGGTCTCCACCGCGTAGAGCAGCGTCGCGCGCGGCGGCTTTTCCAGGTACATCGTGTCGGTGTGCCAGGCGTTGCCGAAAGCTTCCCGCTGGTCCTTCTCCTTGATGATCCGCGTAACGAGCGGAAAATCGTCCATGCCCTTCGCGAAGGGATAGTGCGCCGGCTCGCCGAACTTGCCGCCCACCCGCATGAGGTCTTCCGGCGACAGGTCCTGGCCGCGCACCGCGATGACGTGGTATTCGAGGAACGCCTGCCGCAGCTCCGGCCACATCGGGCTGTCGTCGCGGTCCTTGAGATTGGCGCCATAGATCTCGGCGCCGAGCGCACCGGCGATAGGGCGCACTTCCATGGTTCGATAGGTCACTCGCGTCCTCCGTAAATCCGGCCCAAGTATAGACTATGGCCATGGCCGCCCGCTTCATCGCCCACCTGGACATGGACGCGTTCTATGCGTCGGTCGAGCTGTTGCGCTACCCGGAGCTGCGCGGCAGGCCCCTGGTGATCGGCGGCCGGCGGCGAACCGCGGAAGAGGGGGCGATTCCGACGCTGCGCGAATACAGCGGCCGGGGCGTCATCACCACCGCCACCTACGAGGCGCGGAAATACGGGCTGCACTCGGGCATGGGGCTCATGAAGGCGGCGAAGCTGGCGCCGGAGGCGCTCCTGCTGCCCGCCGATTTCGACGAGTACCGGCGCTACTCGCGGCTCTTCAAGGACGCGGTTCGCACGGTCGCTCCCTGCGTCGAGGACCGCGGTATCGACGAGATCTACATCGATCTGACGGAACTCGTCGAAGCAGGGGCGGCGGACGGCTCGCCCGACCCGTGGGTGCGGGCGCGGGTTATCGCGACGGACATACAACGCTCGGTGCGCGAGGCGACGGGACTCTCCTGCTCGATCGGCATCACGCCCAACAAGCTGCTCTCCAAGATCGCGTCCGAGCTGGACAAGCCCGGCGGCCTCACCGTCGTCACCGAGGCGGACATTGCCGCGCGCGTCTGGCCGCTCGCGGCGCGCAAGGTGAACGGCATAGGCCCCAAAGCGGCGGCGCGCCTCGCGGCGCTCGGCATCGACACGATAGGGGAGCTGGCGCGGGCCGGACGGGAGCTGCTCGTGCGGGAGTTCGGCGAAAGCTATGGCGCCTGGATGCACGAGGCGGCGCACGGACGGGACGAGCGGGGCGTCGTTACCTACCGCGAGGCGAAATCGGTGAGCCGCGAGACCACCTTCGAGCACGATTTGCACCCGGTGCGCGACCGGGAGCGGCTGTCGCGCATCTTCACCGATCTGTGCGTGAAAGTCGCCGGCGATCTGGAGAGGAAGGGCTACGTCGGCAAGACCATAGGGATCAAGCTGCGCTACGACAACTTCAAGACCGTCACCCGCGATCGCACGCTGGAATCGCCCACGCGCGACGCCGCCGCCATCCGCCGCGCCGCCGGCGAGTGCCTGAAGCGCGTGCCGCTCGACCGGCGCATCCGGTTGCTGGGTGTGAGAACCGGGGCGTTGAGCCGGCCGGGTGCGGTGGTGTCCGGCGAGGCTCGGTCGTCCGTGGCGCAGACGGCGACTCTCTTCGAGGAACAATCCTGACGGGATTCGACTCGGACCACCCCGGCGGTCTTCGCGCGCCACCCCTCCTCGTCGTAGGAGGGGAGAAGAACAGCTGCCGATGTGCTGGAAGGAAATCCCCTCCTTCATATAGGAGGGGTGCCCGCAACGCGGGCGGGGTGGTCTGGGACTTATTCCTCCTGCTTGATACCGGCAGCGCGCATCACGCCGCGCCACTTGTCGATCTCGTTCTTCACGAAGGCGGCGAATTCCTGCGGCGCCATGATGTCCAGCACCAGCCCGCGCGCGATCAGCTGCTCGCGAAACGCGGTGTCCTTCAGCTGTGTGTTGATTTCCCGGTTGAGGACGTCGATCGCCTGGCGCGGTGCGCCGCGCGGCGCGAGTACGCCGTACCAGGTGCCGCTGACGTGATCCACGCCTGCCTCCCGCAAGGTCGGGATCTCCGGCGCCATCGGCATGCGCTGCGCGGCCGCGACGCCCAGCGTCCGCGCTTTCCCCGCCTGTATTATCGCCAGCGCGCCGCTCACCTGGGGCATCGAGAACTGGACCTCGCCGACGAGAAGCGCCGTCAGCATGGGCCCGGTGCCCTTGTACGGCACGTGCGTGACCTTGATGCCGGTTTCCTTTGCGAACAGCTCGTTGGCCAGGTGTCCGATGCCGCCCGTGCCGGCGGAGGAGTAGAACAACTGCCCGGGACGCGACCTTGCGAAGGTGATGAACTCCTTCACCGATTTCACCGGCAGCGCGGGATGCGTGACGAGCACGAACGGCACCGCGCCGACCGACGCCACCGACTCGAAGTCCCGCACCGGGTCATAGGGAAGCTTCTTCAGAAAAACCGCGGTTGCGGCATGCGATGCGGTGCAGAAGAGCACCGTGTAGCCGTCAGGCGGCGCCTTCGCGACCATGTCGGTACCCAGCACGCTCGCCGCGCCCGCCCGGTTCTCGACCACGAACGACTGGCCGAGCTTCTCGCTCAACCTCGGCGCAAGCATGCGCGCGATGATGTCCGAGCCGCCGGGCGCGAACGGAACGATCAGCCGCACCGCGCGAGTGGGGTAGGCGGGCTCTGCCGCAATGGAAGCGCTGGTTGCGGCCAGCGCCGACAAGCCCGCGAGTATCAGCGTTCGCCGCAGAAATAAAAAACAGGCGGGGATTCTCAAACCGCCCCGCCTGCTTTGCCCCTCCTCAAGCAGGAGGGGAAACTTCCTTAACACCAATCACCAATCACGAATCACGCCTTCTGCCCTTCCAGCAGAAGCTTCACCACCTGGGGTGTGATTTCCGCCGCACGCTGGTCGAGCATCGCGTCGGTCAGGTTCGCTATCGGATGGGGAACCTCGAGGAACTTGAACTCCGGCACGCCCCACGTCCGGGCCATCGCCTTGCCCGTTGCCCTGAACACGTCCGTGATGAGGGACGCCGACGGAATGCCGTGCTGTTCGAAAACTATACTGTCGAGCACACTGCCCGACGAGCACGACCCTCAGTCGCCAACGCCGGCGACGACGACGTCGCAGGCGGCCTTGTATTCGTCCACGATCTCGGCGTGCGGCGCGACGCCCGAGCTTTTCTTCTTGCGGATGATGTGCGCCTTGGCGCCGTGCTCGCGCTCCAGTATGTCGGCAATGCGCAGGAGCAGCTGGTCGGAATTGTGCTTGGTGTTGTCCACCAGGCCTACCCGCAGCCCCTTCAGGGACTTCGGCCGCGGCGCGTAGTTGATCTTGCGCGCGGTGGCCTCGGTTGTTGGGTCGAAGATCTGTATGGGCATCTGCTACCTCCTTTTCTGAACTTAGGGACTAGAGACTGGGGCTGGAGACCAGGGACTGGGATCCCGGCTCTGGTCTCCGGTCTGTGGTTACGCCTTTCGAATCTCCCTGGTAACGCTCTGCGAGCCCGCCGTGGAGCCCCAGCCGGGAATATACGCCGATTGCACGCCGGCCTTGCCGCCCGCCGCGAACACCAGCAGATCCTGCGGCTTGGCGACTATGGGCTTCATGGTGCGCTCGTCGTCCGGCGTGATGTCGCCGGCGATGATGAAGTTGCGCTTCAGCTCGGCAACGGGGATCTGCGCGTGCTCGAACACGTACTCCTGCACCTGCTCGCGGGTCCAGCCGTTCTTCTTGATGGTCACCTGGTGCTCGCCTGCGAAGACCATCGCGTACTGCGGATGCCGGCCCGAACCGGCGGAAATCTTCATCTGGGCACACGCTGTCTTGAGTATCCCGTCGGGCGTCGAGGAGAGCTGGTTCGAATACTGGTGCGGTGCGAGGGCCGCGAACACCGTCACCGCGTTCTGGTCCTTCCTGAAGCCGCGCGTCGTGTGAAACGGCGGCCACGGGCTGTCTTCCTCGTTCTCCGCGATGCAGAAGCTGAACTTGCCGCCGTGACCGAGGCTGCTGCGGTCGAGCTCGCCGGGGAGCGTGCCGATCGTGTTGCGCATGACGAGGCGCACCGCCCGGCCTATGGTCGAATTCGCGCGCCAGCCTGGGCCGAAGAGGTTGTCGCCGGAGTTCATGCCGATCTCTTTCGCGATCGGGCCGTTCACGCACATGAAGACGGCCGAGCCACCCGTGCTGGTCGCCGGCCCGTGATAGCCGTAGAGCGGGTCGCCGATCGCCTCGACGGCCGCGACGACGACCGGGAAGTACTCGGCTTTGCAGCCGGCCATCACGGCGTTGATCGCGACCTTCTCGGCGGTGACCGAGATCTGGCGGTTCTCGATGAAGGCGCACTGGTAAGACGGCTCCAGCCCCGCTGCCGCGAGCATGCCGACAATGCGCTCTTCGGTCGGCGGGACGACGGGGAAGCCATCACTCCAGCCATTCGTGTAACAGTACTCCATGGCCCCGTCGGTGTCGGCGACAGTATGGCGGCGTGAGGTCAGTTCCATTGCTGCTTCTCTCCAAGGGTAGTGGTTGAAGATTCTAACGCTTTATGCGGCAGGCGGGCGTGCCTGTCAAACACGTTATCGCGGGGTTTCCCGGACCAGACCCTTGAACAGAAACCTCTGGGCGCGTTTCCCATCCTGGACTTCCGTGGTGTAGAGATTGCCCTTCGAGTCCACGTTCATGTGGTGCAGGACGTAGAACTCGCCGGGCCCCACGCCGGGCCGCCCGAAGGCATACAGGGGCTCCAGCGTTTTTCGGTCGAGCACCCAGATCCGGGCGGGGCTGCGGCTCGCGACGTACAGAAACCGCTGGCCGGGATCGTGGGAAAACGCCGTGCTGGCGACCGTCTGCCCGTTGCCGCAATGGGGCGCCTCGCACCAGCGGTCTATGAACGCCTGCGCGACGAATTTACCTTCGAGTGTGAACACCTGGACGCGCTTGCCGCCGCGGTCGGAGACGTAGACGAGGTCGTCCTTCGATACGCGCGCGGCGTGCACGGGGCGTTCGAATTGGCCCGGACCATCTCCCTTTTCCTCCATGGCGGGTATGCGCGACTCCTCCGCAACCTTGGGTTTGGGGGGCACCTTGTCGGAGGGAGGTTTGCCGAAAGCGCCCCACATGCGCTTGAACGCGCCGGTGTCGGCGTCGAACACGATGATGCGGCTGTTGCCGTAGCCGTCGGCCACGAAGAGCTCGTTGGTTTTCGCGTGGACGAACGTATCGGCGGCCTGCCGCACGTTCCGGGTGTCGGCGTTGCCCTTACTCTCGCCCTTGCGGCCGATCTGCATCAGGAACTTTCCGTCCCGCGTGAACTTGAGGAGGCTGTGGTCCGTCTTGCCGTTGCCGCCGATCCAGACATAGCCCTTGGGATCGACGTAGATGCCGTGCTCGATTTCCGGCCAGTCGTAGCCCTCGCCGGGGCCGCCCCAGCCCTGGACGAATACACCGGCGGCGTCGAACTCCATCACGGGCGGCGCGGCGCGGCCTTTCTGGTCGGTTCTGATCGAGCCCGGCCGCTGCAGTATCCAGGCGTGGTCCCGCTCGTCGAGCGCCACACTGGATACCTGCCCCCACACCCACTTGTCAGGCAGCTTCGGCCAGGACGGATCGGCCTCGAATCTAGGCACTTCGCGCGCGGGGCCGGATTGCGGGGTCGTGCTCCCGCACGCGTACAGACCGAGAAATGCCGCAGTGGCAAGCAGGGCGGCGGCGCCACGGATGCGCGTGTCCATCGAATCTCCCTTCGAGTACCTAACAAATGAGGGGACACTCCCCTCATACTCCCCTACATTAGGGCGCCTATCCTCCATTTTGATAGGCGCACCTAAGTCAGGCCCGTTCTTCTGCGTATTGCCGGGCGTGCTCGCCGAGCAGCTCCACGATGCGCTGCGGCGTGATCGGCGCCTCGGCTATGGTCACGCCGAACGGTGCGAGCGCGTTCTCGACGGCCGCGACGATCGCGGCGATCGCGGGTATCGTGCCGCCTTCCCCTGCGCCCTTGATGCCCAGCGGATTCAGCGGGGAAGGCGTTTCCAGGTGCACGAGGGTGACGCGCGGCACGTCGGTCGCGAGCGGCAGCAGGTACTCGCCGAAATTCGTGGAAAGTGGCTGCGCCTCCTCGTCGTACACCATGCGCTCGAAGAGCGCGTTGCCGACGCCGTGAGCGACGCCGCCCACGACCTGGCCGTCGACGACCATGGGATTGATCACGCGGCCGCAGTCGTGCGCGACCGTGTAGCGCAGGATCGCGACTGCGCCGGTCTCGATGTCCACCTCGACCTCCGCGACATGCGTGCCGTTGGAGTACACCGACTGGTCGGGCGTGAAATACGACGTGTGCTCGAGGCCCGGGGTGAGACCACCCGCCATTGAAAAGCCGGGCGTGCCGATCGCCTTTACCGCGATCTCGCGCAGGCTCTTCCGCACGTCGGGCGCGCTCTTCAGCCGCACGTAGCCGTTGGCGACCTCCAGATCGTCCTCGACGCACTCCATCATTCCGGCCGCCAGTTCCTTCGCCTTTTTTGCCACTGCTGCTGCGGCGAGGTGCACGGAGGATCCGGCGTTGACCGCGGTGCGCGCCGCGAAGGTGCCCATGCCCAGCGAGATCGTGGAAGTGTCCGCGGTCACCACCGTCACGTCGTCATAATCCACGCCGAGCTGCTCCGCGGCGATCTGGGCGAGCGTGGTCTTGTGCGCCTGTCCTTGCGGCGTGGCGCCGGTGTACACGACGATCTTCCCCGAGGTCGAGACGCGAACCGTGGCGCCCTCGTAGGGTCCCAACCCCGTCGCTTCGACCGCGTTCGCGATCCCGATGCCGATATGGCGGCCGGACCGGCGCGCTACGGCCTGCCGCTCTCCGAATGACTCGTAGTTCGCGGCGCCGAGCGCGCCGGACTGGCACGCGGGATAGTCGCCGCTGTCGTAGGTGACCGGCCGTCCGTCGCGGAAGACGATGCCGACGTTGTACGGCATCTGCTCCGGCCGGATGAAGTTGCGCCGGCGCACTTCCGCGGGATCGAGCGCGAGCTCGCGCGCGACGCGGTCCATCAGCCGCTCCATCGTCGTCACCGCCTCGGGCCGGCCCGCGCCGCGCACGGGCGTCGTCTGGATCTTGTTGGTGAACACCGAGACGACGTCGAGCTTGAAATGCGGAATCACGTACGGCCCCGGCACCGTCGTGGCGGTGATCCACGGCAGCACGATGCCCCACGGCACGTAGGCGCCGGTTTCGTGGATCAACTGTCCCCGGACGCCGGCAATTTTCCCGGCGGCGTCCACGGCGATCTCCATGTCCCAGTACTGGTCGCGCTCCTGGTGCGTGGCGAGGAAGTTCTCGCGCCGGTCCTCTATCCACTTCACCGGCCGGTCGAGGAGCCGCGCGGCCACGGCGGCGTTCACGTACTCGGGATAGAAGGAGCCCTTGGGGCCGAACCCGCCGCCCACGTCCGGCGTGACGACACGCACCTGGTGATCGCCCAGGTCGAACATGTCGAGCATGCAGCGCTTCTGGCGGTGGACGCCCTGCGAGGAGACGAAGAGCGTATAGGACTGCGTCTCTCTCTCGTAGCGCGCCACGACCCCGCGGCACTCGATGGAGAAAGGGCCGCCGCGGTGCTGATACAGCTTCTCGCGAAATATGTGCGCCGCGCCGGCGAACGCCCGGTCCGCATCGCCCACCCTCACGGGAAAACGCGCCGCAACGTTCGATCCGGTTCCCGCATGCGCGAGCGGGGCGCCCGGCTCGAGCGCGGCGCGGCAGTCGCTCACGGCGGGCAACGCCTCGTATTCCACTTCCACCCGGTCGGCGGCGTCCTCCGCGATATAGCGGCTCTCCGCGATCACGCACGCGACCGGCTCGCCGGCATAGCAGACCTCGTCCTTCGCGAGCGCGTACGGCATCCGGGCGAGCCTGATCGCCGGGTGCGGAACCAGCAGCGGCAGCGTTTGCCGGCGCACGGACTCCGGCAGGTCGGCGTACGCGAGCACCGCGTGGACGCCGGCAACCGCGAGCGCCGCCGATTTGTCTATCCTCCCCACCCGGGCGTGCGCGTGGGGACTGCGCACGAACGCGGCGTGCAGCATCCCGGGCAAGTGGATGTCGTCGACGAACTGTCCTTCGCCGCGGAGAAGCGCGGGATCCTCCTTGCGCGGAACGGAGGCGCCGAAGCCTGTGAATGTCATTGAATCAACCACAGAAGCCCCTTTGAACAGGAGGAAACGGAGATAACGGAGGAGGGCCCGTATTGGACTCTCTGTTACCTCTGTTACCTCCTGTTCGGATTTGCAGTCAACCTTTCGTGTCCCGCATGCGCTTCGCCGCCGCCAGCGCCGCATCGACGATGCCCTGGTAGCCGGTGCAGCGGCACAGGTTCCCGGACAGCGCCTCGCGCACTTCCGCTTCCGCGGGATCGGGATGCTCGCGCAGGAACTCGGTCAGCGTGATCAACATGCCCGGGGTGCAGAAGCCGCATTGCAGGCCGTGGTGGTCCTGGAAGGCCTGTTGCAGCGGGTTCAACCTCCCGTCTTCGGCCAGCGACTCGACGGTGGCGACTTCCTCTCCGTCGCATTGCACAGCGAGCATGAGGCAGGCGCGCGCGCTCGTCCCGTTCACGAGCACGGTGCACGCGCCGCACACCCCGTGCTCGCAGCCGACGTGCGTGCCGGTCAGGTGGAGCTCGTGGCGCAGGAAGTCCGCCAGCGTGAGGCGCGTCTCTACCGTGCGCTCGTGCGACCGGCCGTTCACCGTCACCGTGATCGTCCTCGTGTCGGCCACTGGTGCCTTACCCTTTCGCCCTCAACTCTTGCGCACGCGCTGTCGCCTGCTCCAGCGCGCGGCAGGTGAGCACGCGCGCGAGATGTCTTCGATACGCCGCTGTCACGTAGGGATCCGCCATCGCGTCGAGCTTGTCCGCATGCGACGCCGCCGACCGGAAGAGCGCGGCGTCCGGCTGCCGGCCGCGCAGCGCATGCTCGACGGACGGAAGCCGCACAGGCACCGGGCCCAGGCCGGAAATCGCGAGCGACGCGTCGGCGATGCTGCCCTGTGCATCGAGCGCAACGAGCGCGGATACCGCCACGATGGCGAAGTCGCCGTGACGGCGCGCAAACTCCACGAATGCATGGCCGTGGTGGCGTCCCGGCAGCGGAATGGTGACCCCGGTGGCGAGCTCATCCGGCGCGAGGCTGGTGGTCAGGTAGCCCATCGCGAATTCGGAGAAGGGGATGTCGCGCCGGCCGCGCCGGCTCCGGGCATGGACCGTGGCGCCGAGCAGAGCCGCGACGTTCGCGAGCTCGGCGGACGGATCGAGATGGCACAGCGATCCGCCCAGCGTTCCGCGGTTCCGCGTCTGCCGGTGGCCGACGTAGGCGAGCGCAGCGTGCAGTACCGGGCAACGCTGGCCCACCTCGGCTGACCGCTCCAGGTCGCGCTGGCGCGTCATCGCTCCTGCTTCCAGCGCGTCGTGCGTCACGCGCAGATAGGCGAGCTCGCCGACCTTGTTGAGATCGATCAGGTGGTCCGGCGACACGGCGCGGAAGTTCAGCATCGGCATGAGCGACTGCCCGCCGGCGAGCGCGCGCGCGTTTTCGCGGGTGGCGAGGAGATCGCAGGCCTCGGCGACGGTGCGTGGGTCGTAGTAGGTGAAGGGAGCGGGTTTCAACGGCGGTTCAGATGAGGCGGTTCAGATGAGGCGGTTCAGATGAGGCGGTTCAGATAAGGCGGTTCAGCGAATCCACTGGTCGCAGTACCTGAATCGCAGCACCTGAACCGCTGTACCCGGATCGCAATATCTGGACCGCAGTATCCGCCCCGCTTTTCA
>Ga0111539_10007389_pt1 | contig 14072 bp, 7 predicted proteins | sample RhiMethybrSRZTD1_FD_79667 | JGI IMG/M metagenome (GOLD analysis project Ga0111539, IMG submission 79667) | Populus rhizosphere microbial communities from Tennessee, USA - Rhizosphere MetaG P. TD hybrid SRZTD1 (version 2) (version 2) | ecosystem: Host-associated > Plants > Roots > Rhizosphere >...
CCCGGACGAATGCTTCGGTCACTGCCCGCACCGCACGGTTGTTGGGCAGCAGGATCCGTCCCCGTGCCAGCTCCATCTGGTTCCTGCCGAAGCGCTGGATCAGGCCCGCCGCAAGCGCGTCGGCGAACGAGCGGTGCAAAGGGATTGTGAAGACCGCGACCTGGTGCGGCCGGTCAGGCATCCTGGAGATCTGCTTCCGTTTGCGTGATCGACTTCGGCGTGCCGACGTCGAACCACAGCCCCTGATGCACCGCCCCGAAGCAGCGGCCCTCCTCGATCGCGCGGTCCCACAGGATATTGGTCGAGAAAGGTCCTTCGGGCGCGTCACGCAGCAGCCGTTTGGACAGCATCTGCACGCCGGTGAAAACGAACGGCGCGACATGGCTCTGCCGGCGCCGCTTGAGGCGGCCCGAACGGTCCATGTGAAAATCCCCCATCCCGCGGTGGTTGCCGGCGCGTGCCAGCGGCACCAGCAGCAGCAGCGCATCCATTTTGATGTCGTCCCAGTGCGACGCGAGCAGCTTGAGCGTATCGGCCGGCCCGTCGACCCAGAGATTGTCGCTGTTGATCGCGAGGAAGGGGTCGCAGTCGATCAGCGGTGCCGCCCGGACCAACCCTCCGCCCGTTTCCATCAGCAGCGCGCGCTCGTCCGAAATCGCGACCTCCAGGCCATGCTCTCGGGTCGCGAGATGCGCCTCGACCGCGTCGGCGAGATAATGGACGTTGACCACGACCTTCCTGACGCCGGCAGCGCGAAGGCGGTCGAGCACATGATCGAGCAGCGTCTTGCCGGCGACCTCGATGAGCGGCTTGGGGCGGGTCGCGGTCAGCGGCCGCATCCTTTTGCCGAGGCCCGCCGCCATCACCATCGCGGTATGCGGGACCTCGGCCGGAACCTCGGCTCGCAGGCGCAGGGCACGGCGGGTTGCGGTCACGCGGCCTGCCGCCAGGGCGCCCGGCGATGTTCCGCGGCGACGTTGCCGTCGAACCAGGCGCGGACCGGCTCGAGCCCTGGGCGTTCGAGATCGCGCTCGAGCAGGCCCCACATCCGCGGCTGGAACTGGGTGTAATGCGGCTTGTTGTCGCGCTTCCACAGCCGCGTGAATACGCCGAGAATGCGGGTGTTGCGTTGGGCGGCGAGCGCCCAATAGGCACGTTCGAACGCTTCGCCATGATTGGTTGCGTCGAGATAGCGGTCGATCATCGCGCGCTCGAGTTCGGGCGGCACGTCGCGCCGCGCATCCTCGAGCACCGAGGCGAGGTCGTAGGCGGGATGACCGGCGAGCGCGTCCTGGAAATCGAGCAGTCCGAAATGCGCGATCCCCTCGCGGCCATCGACCAGCATGATGTTCTCGGCATGATAGTCGCGCAGCACGGTTACCGGGCCGAGGCCATCGCGCTCGATCGGCGCCAGCACCTCGGTCCAGGCGGCGCGGTAGGCGTCGACATCGACGTCAAGCCCAAGCGCGCTGCAATACCAGCCGGGGAACAACATCAGCTCTTCAAGCCACTGATCCAGCCCATGAACCTTGAGGCCCGGCATTGGCGGATGGCGATGGAGCTCGATGAGAACGTCGGTCGCGAGCTCGTACAGTTCGCGCTCTCGCTTCGGATCTTCGTCGAGCGTTTCGCGCAGCCGTGCGCTGCCGAAATCGCCGAGGAGAAGCAGGCCGCGCTGCAGATCGCGGGCAAGGATTTCCGGGGCGCTGAGCCCGCGCGAGATCAGCCATTCGGCTACCGCGATGAACGGCTGCGGGTTCTCATGTGGCGGTGGGGCATCCATCAGCACCGCCTGGCCGGTTTTGCCGATCACCCGAAAATAGCGGCGGAACGAAGCGTCGCCGGCCAACGGCTCGATGCGCGCACCGCCCCACCCGCAGCTTTCCAGAAAAGCTGTAGCATATTCAGGCGGTTTCATCGGGGCGGCCACCGGCCCTCCCATGCCGGGGGCACCTCGGCTGTCAAGCTTCTGTCGCCATCCTGCCCAAAGTCGAGGGACAGGCGGAGCGCGGATTGCCAGGCGGCCCGCCCTGCCCGCTCGGGCCATTCGACGACCAGCACGCCATCATCGACAGCATCGAGGCCGAGTTCCTCAATCTCCGACACATTCTCGATTCGGTAGAGATCGACGTGCCACAGCGGCGGGTCGAGCTCCTCATAAGGCTGGACCAGGGCAAAACTCGGGCTCGGCACTTCGCCGACATAACCAAGCGCCCGGATCAGCCCGCGTGCCAGCGCCGTCTTGCCGACGCCGAGCGGACCCGAGAGCGTGATCACGTCGCCCGGCTCGATCACGGACGCGAGCGCGGCGCCGGCCTGGGCGGTCGCCTCCTCATCCCTGAGGATCATTTCGAGCCGCGCGGGATCGTCAACGTGACCGTCGTGCCCTTGCCCTTGTGCGAGACCAGCTCGACCGACCCGCCGTGTGCTTCGATGAATTGGCGGGTCAACGGCAGGCCAAGCCCCAGCGCCGCCTCGCCGCGAACCCCGGCCTCGACCACCCGGGCAAAGCGGTTGAACACCTTGGGCTGGTCCTTCTTGGCGATCCCCGGCCCATTGTCGGAAATCCGGATCACCGCCTGGTCGTCGTCGCCATCGGCCTTCATCAGGACGCGGCCCTTGCGGTCGGTGTAAGCGATCGCGTTCGCCAGCACGTGCTCGATCGATTCGCGCAATCGTCGGGCATCGCCGAATACGATGCCGACCGTAGGCGCGATCTGCAATTCGAGCTTTTGCGCTTTTTCCGCCGCCCGGCCCTTGGCGGTCTCGGCGGCGGCGCGGCACAGGCCGGCAAGATCGACCCGCTCGCGTTCGAGGGCGACCCCACGCGCATCGCCGGTGGTCAGGTCGAGCACGTCGTCGACCAGCTTGGACAGGCGGGCGACCGATTCAAGGATCGCGTTCACATAGTCTTTGGCGGTCGGGGCGAGGTCTCCGGCATAACCGGCGGAAAGCATCTCGGCGAACCCGCCGATGGAAGTCAGCGGCGTGCGCAGCTCGTAGCTCATGTTGGCGACGAAGTCGGTCTTCACCCGGTCGGCGGCCTCGAGCGCGGCCGCGCGCTCGCGCAGCGCTGCCTCGATGCGGCTCGAATCCGTCACGTCGACCATCGTGAAGAGCGCATTGCCGTCGGGCAGCGGCACGGCGGCGAACTGGAACTGGCGCCCGTCGGTCATCGAGATCCGCCCGGTTGGCGATTGTCGCTCGTTGGTCGTCTGTCGAACCATCTCGCGAATCTGGGCCGCGGCGGTCGGATTGACGAGCTTCTTGGCCATCACCGGTACCAGCTCGTCCACCCGCGGATGTTCGCTCAGCCATTCCTCGTCGAGCTCCCAATCCTCGATGAACCGGCGGTTCCAGAGGTACAGGCGGCCGTCACTCGCGAACACGCTGATCGCCTCGAACAGATTGTCGAAGGTCGCGGCGCGCACGCGCAGCAAGGTGTCGCGCGCCGACGCGAGCCGCAGTTGCTCGGTGCGATCCTCGAGGAACAGCCTGAGGCCGCCGTCCGGCAGCGGCTGGGCCACGACCCGCAGATGGTCGCCGTTGGGCAGCATCCATTCCTCTTCGAGCACCTCCTCGGGACTGCTGAACCAGCCTTGGCGCTCGGCCTTCCAGGCGGGATAGTCGCGAGTCTCAGGAACCCGCTGGTGGTCGCGCATCAGGTCGAGCACGCGTTCGAATTCGGGCCGTTCGCCGAGCCACTCCGGGTCAAGCTGGGCCATTACGGCAAAAGGCCGGTTGAAGAAGCTCAGCGACCGGTCGGCATCGAACTGGGCAGTTCCGGCGGTCATCCGGTCGGCCAGCTCGCGCTGCGATTCAATGTGGCGGACGAGCTCGGCGCGGGCGTCCTCGAGTTCCTGCTCGTCGATCGCGAAGCCGGCCACCGCGCCGGTCGACAAGGGCACGTTGACGATCTTCAGCATGCGCCGCTCGCCGCGGATGATCGCGGGTTGCAAGCTCGACTGAATCGCGCCGGTATCCAGCGCCTCGCGCGCCGCAGACACGGCGCCCTGATCGCCCTCGGCGTCGATCAGCTCGGCGTTGCGGGCGATGACGTCGGCCGCGTCGCGGCCTTCCACCGCAGTGACGAACGCGCTGTTGACCAGCCCAAGCTTGAGGTCGGGACCGCGGTACCACATCGGGAATGGCGCCGCTTCGATCAGATGCGTGAGTGAATCGAGCGCGCGCTCCGTTTGCCGCAACCGCAGCGCGAGCCGCGCCCGCTCCTCCTCGCCGGCGCTGGTGTCGAAGAACCACAGCAGCAGCGTCCCGGGCGGGTCCGGGGCGGGCGCCGGCCCGCCGCGCACCTCGAACACCCGGCCAGAACCCTGCGCGCGAACCTTTCGTGTTACACGCCCGGCCGACACGCGCGCGGTTTCGATCTCCGACACCAACTCGGCGAGGTCTTCCTCGATCAGGCCACTGTCATTGCCCGTCAGCTCCGCCAGCCGGGCCCGGTCTGCGGGCAGACCAAGGTCGCGGAGCAACTGCGCGTCGGCTTCGATCCGTCCGTCGGTGCGAACTAGCAGCGGGCGCGCCGGCGCGGTCTCGAGCAGCGCCGCGCCCGAGCGGGCCGCATCCAGGACCGCCTGGGCCAACCGGGCCCGCCGCGCGGCGACGAACGCAATCGCCGCCGCAATGCCGAGCCAAACGACGGCCAGCCCGACAATCGCGACCTCAACGGTCGGCATGTTCATCGCTGGTCCCCACTGCTCCCCATGCGCGCGGTCATAAGCGGCAAGCCAGTGAAGTTTGAAGCAAAATCACGGACTAGAGCGCGCATCTCGAGCACCCGCCGCGCAAAAAAAGGGCCGCCTCCGCAACGGAAGGCGGCCCCGAAGGATTCGCTCGGTCTCGATCAGAGGCCGAGCATGTCTCCCAGTTTCGCGCGCGCGGTGACGAACACCCGGCGCCCGATCCAGTCGTAGTAGGTGCCCAGCAGCGGGATTTGTCCGAACGAGCTGATCTGAGAACCGACGTTCGACACGAGCGGCGGCTTCTTGTTGAAGATGTTGGCGACGCCGATCGTGAAGCTGAAATTCTTCGTCGCCTGAATCTCCGCCGAGAAGCTGTGATAGGCGACGGTCGGCAGCTTGAAGATCGGGCAGTACGGCCCACCGCGCAGGGCATAGGCCGCGGCGGTTGCAAGGCACAGATTCGGCGTCAGCGTCGCTGGGAGCGGTCCCGGTTGACCGTTGGCGTCGATCATGTCCTGCTTATCGCTGGTCCCGTCGATGACGCGCAGCCCGTAGGTCAGCGTGACCGGGTTCTTGGCCCAGGTCACGTTGAGATCGCCGACCCATTTTGGATCGCCGGACTCGCCATTGTCATTCGTCGTGATGCCCCGGAACAGGGTGAACCGGTCCTTCAGCTGGTAGGTGAGCTGCCCAACCATCGACAACGTGCCAAGATTGCCCAGGTTCTGCTTGAACCGGGTCGTGAAATCGAGGCTCTTGTTTCGCTGCTGGTCGATGTTCAGGAACGGATCGTTGACCGTCAGGATGGTGAACTGGTTCGGCGCTCCTGCCGGCGCACGTTCGAACAGGTCGCACAGCGGATCAGTCGGGAAACTCTCCGACACGTAGCAGCCGAGCACGATATTGGCCGCGCCGAGCTGGGTGATCTGATCCTTCACATTGATGTCGATGTAATCGACGGCGAAACTGAACTGCCCGCCGCCCCACAGCCAGCCTTCCGGCGTGAAGATCGCGCTCAGCGTCAAGGCCTTCGACGTTTCCGGATCCAGCAGGCCGATGCCACCCTGCGAGAAGGTCTCCGCGCTGCTTCCGCCGCCTGGGAAGTTCCCCGGAATCCCCTGCGACGCGCAGTTCGTCTGAATCTGCGTCGACTGGGAATTCTGCCAGTTGATGCAGGGGTCGATGCTGCGCTGGCCAAGGAAGCCGGATTCATCTGCCAGGAACTGCTCGAACAAGGCCGGCGAGCGGAATGACGTGCCGTACGTGGCCCGCAGTCGCAGCCAGCTGGTCGGCGAATAGTTGCCGGCAACCTTGTAGGTCCAGTTGCCTTTGTCGGAGTCGTGCACTCCATCGGCGCGCCGCGCATAAGTGTTCGTCAGGCGCGCCGCACCGTTGAAAGTCAGCTCCTTGATTCCAGGGATATCGCGAACCACTGGGACCTCGATTTCGCCGAACAGCTCGGTCGTGCGCTCGAAGCCCGCCGTGATTCCGGAGGTCGTGCTGCCCCAGACGTTGCCGGCCAGCGTCGCTTCGCCCGGCACATCGCGAATCGAGTCGCGCCGCCACTGACCGCCCAACGCGAATTTGAGCGGTCCGGCCGGCAGCTGGAATAGGTCGCCGCCGAACGACAGTTCCGCCGTGCTCTGCTTGTACAGCGTATTGCCCTCGTCGACACCGAACAGGAAGGCTTGTTCCTGCGGTGTGAACTCGCCGCGAAGCACGCGCGGGTCGGTATAGTCGATGTCCATGCACGGTACGCCGCGAATCGCGGTGTTGGTTCCGGCGCAGAGATCCGTCCTGAAATTCGCAACGCCAAACTCGATGGCATCGCGGAAGATGATCTGGCGGAAATAGTCGCCATCCGAGCGGCTGTGCTGGAAGTAGAAATCCGCCCAGCCCTTCGGCAGGATCTTGCTCAGGTCGGCACGCGCGCCAACCACGCCGCGATAATATTTGACGTCGGTGCCGGAATCGAACGGCGCGATGATGACCGGCACGAGCAATTGCGAACCACTGAACCCGGCATTGAGCGGGTCGCCCTGCGCAAACGGGTCGCAGGTCGAGCCGTCGCAGAAGAAGTACGGCAGGTAGAGGCCGTAGTAAGGTGTGAAGACCGATGGAGCGACGCCCGGGAACTGATAGAAGAACAGCTGGCGGTGCGCGACCGTGTGCGTCTTGCGGCGATTGTACAGCCCCTCGAAATAGAGGTTGATGTCGTCGGTGATGTCGTAACCCGCCTCGGCGAACGCGGTGTAGCGCTTCGTCCGCGGGATGACCGAATCCTGGTCGAGCTGGCTGTTGTAATTCTGTTGCAGGGCCAGGCCGGTCGCATTGAACGCGCCGACCGGGAAGAAGCCCGCAGGCGCGCCGAACTGCCACGGCGTCGCCGGAGGCGCGAGCACGCCCGACAGGAACTCGTCGAGCCGCGTTCCTGGATAGTTGAACTGGACGCTGGTGATCTGTCTGCGAATAGTCCCGGCCGGGGTCGGCTGTCCGTTATTGCAGGGGGTACCGACCGGTGGCGCAGGGCGGATGGTCACGGGTGGCCCGCACAGGTTCGTCGGCCCGAAGCCGAAGCCGAACGGGATTAGGTCGGTGACGAACAGCTGACTGTTCGGGAACGCACCGCAATAAGGCTCGCCGGTGCGCGGATCGATCGGGTCGGCGCGGTTGCCGGTTGCTTCGCTGGTGACATTCTCTTCCTCGCAGCCGAGGTACCTGCGGTCGCCGCGCTTCAGCGCGTCGCGCTTGTACCAGTCGACGCCGAGCATAACGTGGCCGCGATCGCCGATACCGAACCCGTAGAGCGCGGACAGGCTCTTCTCGCCGCCGCCGCCGCCCGAGTAGGTCGGGATGTTGGCGAAACCGCGGACCTGCAGCCCACGAAGGTCCTTCTTGGTGATCAAATTGACCACGCCCGCGATCGCGTCAGAGCCGTAGATCGACGAGGCGCCGGTTTTCAGGATGTCGACCTGCGCGATCGCCTCTACCGGAATCACGTTGAGGTCGAAGGAGGAAACGGCGCCGCGGACGCCGGCGGGGCCCGCTCGGCGGCCGTTCAGCAGAACCAGGGTGCGGTTCGCACCGAGGCCGCGCAGCGAGATCGTCTCGACGCCTTCGCCGCCGTTGATGACGAAATTGGACGACAGCGCCGAGGTGATCTGGGTCGAGCCCGAGGCCAGCGGGTTCGTCTGGAGGACCTCGGCGGTGTTGAGCCGGCCCTCGCGGGCCTCGACGTTGGGGTCGATGACGGTCAGGGGATCGGCGCTGGTTCTCTCGTCGCGGCGCAGACGCGAGCCGGTGACGACGATCGCGCCCTGACCGCCCTGCGTCGAATCCGCCGATGCGCCTCCAGCCGTCGTCCCGACCTCGCCGGTATTGGCGAGCGGATCGACCTGCTCCGCGGCACTCGCGCACGCTTGCCGCTGGGCCTCGTCCTGGATGCTCGAGCAGTCAGGCTGCGTCGTTGCGGGGGCCGGTGTCTGCGCGGACGCGGGCGCGCCAAGCGCGGCCCCCAACGCAATGACCGAAGCGGAAAGCGAGAATCGCGCGAGCGGGCTGATGGTACGCATGATCGTGGGGTCCCCTCCAACGGAATCAATCGAGATTAACCCGCTTTGTAGACCTCGCAATGAAATGACCTGTTCGCGCTCGCAGAATCGCGACGCGTGTTACTCTTCTGCAACATCAAGCCGAATCTAACTGCGGCGGCCGACTATCCGGTTGCAGCACTCCCCGAGTGACCGTAACCACCCCGTCACAAACTCGGGGGAGCTTGAAGTGACCAATCGCAACTTATTGACCGCTACCGCGCTGCAGACCGGCGCGCTGATTCTCCTGGCGTCGGCGACGCCGGCCTTTGCCCAGACCGCGCAGCCACCGCAGACGCCGCCTGAGGAAGAGACGAGCACCAACTCGACCCAGCCGAACCAGGTGATCCAGGCGACGGAAGCGAACAAGCCCGCGACGACTGATGCGTCCGCGATCACGATCACCGGCTCGCGCATCCGCCGGCCGAACCTCACGTCGAGCGTTCCGGTGACGTCGCTCCAGGGCGAGCAATTCTTCCAGCGCGGCCAGACCAACATCGGCGACGCGCTCAACGACCTGCCGCAGCTGCGCAGCACCTTCGCCCAGCAGAACCCGGGCCTCGGCATCGGCATCGCCGGCCTCAACCTGCTCGATCTGCGCGGCCTCGGCACCGTCCGTACGCTGACGCTGGTCAACGGCCGCCGCCACGTCGCGGCCGACATCCTCAACAACGCCGTGTCGGTGGACATCAGCTCGATCCCGGCCGACCTCATCGAGCGCGTCGACATCGTCACCGGCGCGAACTCGTCGGTCTACGGTTCCGACGCCATCGCCGGTGTCGTCAACTTCATCCTGAAGCGCGACTATGACGGAATTCAGCTGCGCGCGCAGGGCGCCACGACCGAGCATAATTACGGCACCAACTATTATGCGTCGGTGCTGGCCGGAAAGAATTTCCTCGGCGACCGGGCGAACGTCACGCTGCACGCCGAATATGCGCACCAGGACCGCATCTTCGCGTCGGACATTCCGTGGCTGCGACAGAACGATGCCCTCGGCGTGGTCGACGTCGATCCGGCCGGCCTGCCAAACGGCAGCGACGGCTTCGCGGACCGGACCTTCATCAAGGACATCCGCCAAACCAGCATCGCTTACACCAGCCTGATCCCGATCACCCAGCCCGCGGCAAACCCGCTCTGCGGAGTTGGACTAGGCGCGACCAATGGTCCGCCGAGCTCCGTCGGCGGCCTGCCCTACAACTGTACCTACCTCTTCAACGAAGCTGGTGACCTCGCCCAGCAGACCGGCACGCGGTTCAGCACAGGCATCATCGGCGGCATCTTCGGCGGCAATGGCACCACCGGCCGCGAGCGCAACCAGGTGTCGATCCTGCCGCGGCTGAAGCGGATCAACCTCAACCTGCTGGCGCATTTCACCATCTCCGACGCGCTGGAGCCGTTCGTCGAGGCCAAGTGGAACCGGATCGACGCGCTCGGCAACAATGCCGGTCCGTCGTTCATGCAAGGTACGTTCAACCCGTTCGACCTGCGCGAGCGCATCCGGCTGGACAACCCGTTCCTGTCCCCGGCCGAGCGGGCGACGATCCAGGGTGCGATCCTGGCCTCAGGGTGCAACACCAGCCTGACCGCGTCCTGTTTGGCTGCCCGATCCACGTCTGCCGGTATCAGCGGCGGCCCGACGCAAGGCATCGGCGGCCCGCTCAACGCGGCCGACATCGCCGCGATCAATGCGGGCACCTACCGTTTCGTGACGGCCCGCAACCTGCTCGACGTCGGTATCCGTGACGAGAAGTTCCAGCGCGACACGTGGCGCGTGGTCGGCGGCGCTCGCGGCACCTTCAACGGCGATTGGAACTACGAAGTCTCGGCCAATTACGGCCGGTTCGACGAGGACATCAGCGTCGCCGGTTTCCTCGACAAGCAGCGGTTCATGCTGTCGCTCGACGCCGGCGTGAACCCCGCAAACGGGCAAATCCAGTGCCGGTCGCAATTTGATCCGGCCGCGGCTGTCCAGCTCACCCGGGCGCTCAGCGCGTCCGCGCAAGCGCTGGCGGCATCCAGGCTGGCGGCGGATATCGCCGCCTGCGTGCCCTACAATCCGTTCGGCTTCAACCCGGCGGCGAACGCGGCGGCCGTTCAATACTTCACCTACAACGCCCATAAGAAGGCCTGGCTCAGCCAGCTCGACTTCCTCGGCTTTGTGAACGGCGATTCGAGCCAGCTGTTCGAACTGCCCGGCGGCCCGATCAGCTTCGCGATCGGCGGCGAATACCGGCGCGAGCGGGCCCGCTACGATGACGACGATTTCGCCCAAACGGGCCTGACCAACGGCGTCATCATCGGCGAGTTCGATCCGCCGTCCTTCGTCGTCAAGGAAGCGTTCGGCGAGCTTCGCGTGCCGATCGCGAAGGATACCCGCTGGCTCTACGACCTGGAACTCAACCGCTCCGCCCGCGTGTCCGACTATAAGGGCGCGGTTGGGACCGTCTGGACCTGGAACTACGGCGGCGAATGGGCGCCGGTTCGCGGCTTCCGCTTCCGCGGCAACTACGGCAAGTCGGTCCGCGTTCCGAACCTCTCGGAAACCGGCTTCCCGCAGGTCTTCAACTTCGCGCCGGGCTTTGTGGATCCGTGCCAGGTTGGGGCGATCAGCGCCAACCCGAACCGAGCGGCCAATTGCGCGGCGGACCTCGGCAGCCTGGCTCCTCTGGCGGCGATTACCCGGTCACTGCCGATCTACAGCGGCAGCAACCCCGATCTGGAGCCCGAAGTCTCGCACTCGCTCACCCTGGGCGCCGTGCTCACCCCGCAGTTCCTGCCGGGCTTCTCGGTCAGTGCCGATTATTACGACATCGAGGTGAAGGACGTCATCGTCTCGCTGGCCGCGCAGGCGATCGTCAACGGCTGCTATGACAGGGCGCCGGGAACCAGCAACCCGCTGTGCGGCTTCTTCACGCGCTGGCTGGGCCCAGGAACGAACGCAGCCGGTGACCTGCCTGGCTGGGTTTCGGGCGACGCAAGCAATGCACTCGTCTCCGGCCCGCTGAACTTCGCCAGCCGCGAACGGAAGGGCATCGACGTCAACGCCAGCTATCGGACGCGGTTCTTCCGGAACTGGATCCTCGATACCAACCTGATCTACGTCCACACGATCAAGCAGAGCGACTTCCAGAACCCATCGGATCCGACGTTCGAGAACCGGTTGCTGGAAGAGCTCGGCAATCCCAAGGACGAGTTCCGGCTCGACACCGACGTCCGGATCGGCAAGCTGACGGTCGGCCATCGGCTCCACTACATCGGTCCGATGTATGTGAACCTGTTCGAGGACTTCAACCGGCTGAATACGGCCTGCTCGCTCGCCGGCTGCCCGCCGAACGACGCCGACTGGGCCGACATCCGGCAGTTCCCGGCGGTCTGGTACAACGACATCCGCGTGCAGTGGGACACGGGCCAGATGGGCGTGGTCAAGAACGTGCAGATCTACGCCGGCATCGACAATATCTTCGATCGGCATCCGCCGCTCGGCACGACCGCCACCGGCGCCGGCAGCGCGATCTACGACATCCGCGGCCGCAACTATTACGCGGGCATCAAGGCTCGCTTCTAGGCCGCGAGCGGATCGTCGAACTCTTGGAGCCGGGAGGAAACTCCCGGCTCTTTTTTTGCACACCGCACCCTGCCAAAGGTGAATTGTGAGCATCGTTCTCGACCAGGCCGAAGCCCTGCTCCGGCGCGGCGACGTGGCCGGCGCCACCGGGGTCCTGCAGCGGGCAGAACGCGCCGGCGACGCCCTCGCCGCTCGCCAACTGGCAATCTGGTACCTCACGGGGCAGCCGGTGCGCCGTGACCTCGCCGGGTCACGTGCGATGTTCGAGCGCGCGGCAACGCTCGGCGACCCCTCGTCGGCCGCCGTCACCCGCGCGTTCATTGCCGGCGGGGTCGGCGGGCCGACGGACTGGCCGCGCGCGGTCAGCATGCTGCGCGAGGCTGCTGCCTCAGGCGACGAGCCGGCCGACGAGCAATTGCGGTTGATCGAGGCGATGGAACTCGGCCCTGCCGGCGAGCCGTTCGCCGAGCTTCGCTCCGAAGTCCTAAGCGAGACGCCGGAGGTGCGGCGCTTCCCCCGCCTCTTCACCCCGACCGAGTGCAAATATCTCATCGACACGGCGGCGCCGCTGCTCCGGCCGAGCGTCGTGGTCGACCCGCGCACGGGCCAGCAGGTGCCCAACCCCGTCCGCACGTCCAGCGCGGCGGGCTTCCCCTTCACGGACGAAAACCCCGCGATCCACGCGCTCAACCGTCGCCTGGCCGCCGCGAGCGGGACCGACGTGCGCTCTGGCGAGCCGCTGCAAATCCTCCGCTATGCGCCCGGCGAGCAATATCATCAGCACAGCGACGCTCTGCCTGGCGTGGCGCCGGCGCAACAGCGGGTGCTGACCTTCCTGGTCTACCTCGACGAGGGCTATGATGGCGGCGAGACCAGCTTCCCGGCGCTCGGCATCACGTTTCGCGGACAACCAGGCGACGGCTTGCTGTTCCGCAACGCCTCGGCCGACGGGCAGCCCGATCCGCGCGCGATCCATGCCGGCCTACCGGTAACGCGCGGCGTGAAGCATCTCGCGTCGCGCTGGATCCGCGCCGCTCCCCTGATCGTCGAATGAACGCCTAGTAGCGGTAATGCTCGGGCTTGAACGGGCCCTCGGGCGAAACGCCGATATAGTCTGCCTGCTTGTCGGTCAGCTTGGTCAGATGCACGCCGAGCTTCTCGAGGTGCAGGCGCGCGACCTGCTCATCGAGATGCTTGGGCAGGACATAAACGTCCTTCTGGTACTTGTCCGACTTGGTCCACAGCTCGATCTGGGCGAGCACCTGGTTGGTGAAGCTGGTCGACATGACGAAGCTCGGGTGGCCGGTCGCGTTGCCGAGATTCACCAGCCGGCCCTTGGACAGAATGATGATCTTCTTGCCGTCGGGGAACTCGACCTCGTCGACCTGCGGCTTGACCTCGGTCCATTTCATGTTGGCCAGCGCGCCGATCTGGATCTCGCTGTCGAAGTGGCCGATGTTGGCGACGATCGCCATGTTCTTCATCGCCCGCATGTGATCGAGCGTGATGACGTCCATGTTGCCGGTCGCGGTAACGAAGATGTCGGCGCGCGGCGCCGCTTCCTCCATCGTCACCACCTCATAGCCCTCCATCGCTGCCTGGAGCGCGCAGATAGGATCGACCTCGGTGACGATCACCCGCGCACCGCCGTTGCGCAGCGACGCGGCCGAGCCCTTGCCGACGTCGCCGAAGCCGGCGACGCAGGCGACCTTGCCGGCGAGCATCACGTCGGTGCCGCGGCGGATCGCGTCGACCAGGCTCTCGCGGCAACCGTAGAGATTGTCGAACTTCGACTTGGTGACGCTGTCGTTGACGTTGATCGCCGGGAACGGGAGCTTGCCCTTCTTGGCGAGATCGTAGAGCCGGTGGACGCCGGTGGTGGTCTCTTCGGACACGCCCTTGATGGTCTCGACGGTCCTGGTGAGGTAGCCCGGCCGCTCGGCGAGAAAACGCTTCAGGGTCGCGACGAAGATCTCCTCTTCCTCATTCGACGGCGCAAACAGCTCCTCGCCCTGCTCGGCGCGATAACCCCACAAGGCGAACATGGTCGCGTCGCCACCGTCATCCAGGATCATGTTCGCCGTGGTGTCGCGGCCCCAGTCGAAGATCCGGACGACATAGTTCCAGTAGTCCTCAAGGGTCTCGCCCTTGATTGCGAACACGGGGATACCGCCCGCGGCGATGGCGGCGGCGGCATGGTCCTGGGTCGAGAAG
>Ga0111539_10007391_pt1 | contig 14071 bp, 10 predicted proteins | sample RhiMethybrSRZTD1_FD_79667 | JGI IMG/M metagenome (GOLD analysis project Ga0111539, IMG submission 79667) | Populus rhizosphere microbial communities from Tennessee, USA - Rhizosphere MetaG P. TD hybrid SRZTD1 (version 2) (version 2) | ecosystem: Host-associated > Plants > Roots > Rhizosphere >...
AAGCGCCCAAGGCGAGCTTCAACCCGAGACACATTGGCCCGCCGAGCGGCGTCCCTGCGAAGCCTTTGATGTTTCCTTCGGTGGTTCGCCGCAGGAGCAAGCCGGTGCCTTTCGGCGAAATCGCGTATCCGGAGCCGCACCGGCTGTCGCCGCAGAGATTCTCGGGGTCTCGAATTGAAATGCGTACCGCAGCGCGCCTGTAATGGAAGCGCGCGAGGACCTGCATTGGAAACGAGAGACCCCGAGAATCTCTGCATGTGGCGAGCTGACGGTGCGCCGAGGAACGCGCTTGAGCCGAGAGGTACCGGCGCGGCGGCGAACCAGACGAACGCAGAATTCAGCGAGTCTAACGTCCCGCCTTCGTCGCGACTCCGTTCGTCAAGACTTCGGCGAGCGCATTGTCGGGAACATCGAGAGAAAGACCGAAGGCCGGATCGCCCACCATCTTCTCGAAGTCCTCGATGAGCCACTTCGTGACTGGACCCGGCATGCCGTTGCCGACGTCGACGTTCTCGATGCTGTTGATCGGCATGATGCCCGCGCCCGTTCCGGTGATGAAGCATTCCTTGTTGGGACCGACGAGATCGATCGGCAGAAGATCTTCGCGCGCCGCGACTTTGTAGCCGCGCTTCTGGGCGAGCTTGAGCACGCTTTCGCGCGTGATGCCCTCCAAGCAATAGGCCGACGAAGGGGTCAGCACTTCCACCTTCGAGGGATCGTTCTCCCAGCCTGCATTGCGGTTCACGAGGAACAGATTGTCGACCGTGGCCTCGGCGACGAAGCCTTCCTTCGTCAGCACCAAGGTCTCGACGAGATCCTGTCCGCGCGTTCCCTCGAGCAGCGCCAGCACATTGTTCAGGTAATTCAAGCTCTTGATGTTCGGATCCAAGATCGAGGCGTCGGGGCGGCGAATGTGTCGCGTCAAACCGAGCCGGATTCCTTTGCGATACAGCTCGCGCGAATACAACCCGATCGTGCTCACGATGCAGTAGACCGTCGGCGAAACGCATTTTCTCGGGTTGATTCCGAGATCGCCCATGCCGCGCGTCACAACCAGGCGGATGTAGCCGTTGCCCTCGGGAAGATTCGCGGCGCGCGCGGTCTCCAAGAGGCGCCGCGTGAACGACAAACGATCCATGGGCAGCTCGATGGCGATGGAATCGAGCGAGCGGTCCAAGCGCTCCATGTGTTCTCGATAGAGAAAGATGGAGCGGTTCTTGATGAGGATGCCTTCGAACGCGCCGTCCCCGTAGAGACAGCCGTGATCCATGGGCGAGATTCCGACTTCATCCAGCCGGAAGATCCCATCCACCCGGCGATACCCGCCAGGCTCCTCGGTCACTCGCGCATGCGGGGATTCCAGGAGCGACTTCGGCGTCACTCCCTCGATGACCGGCATGCTCATGTAAACCCTGGCCCGCCTCCCCACCTCCCGCAGAGCTTCCGTTGCGGCTCGAATGTCCGCCGGATCTCTCACGATGTCACCTCCTGCGCGCCGACTCTCGCGCGATCGGACTTCCCTATTCTACGGGAAGATGCCTAGGTCGAGATAAGCGTTGGCGATTTTCTCGATGGCCAGGGCATAAGAAGCCATCCGCAAGTCTTCGACGTTCTTGCGGCTTACCTTGACCTGGCGGATCTCTTGGTAAGCGGTCCGCATGGTGTCTTCGAGTCCGGAATTCACGATCATCAATTCGTCGTGGGAGCGCAAGAGCGTCTCGCGCGCTTTGGGATCGAATTGCTTTCCGGTCAGCGCTTCGGTCTGGCGAATGAACATCTCCGACTCGATGCGATCGAGCTGGCGAGAGAGGCGCCCATAATTCATGTGCTGGAGATTTTTCGTCCACTCGAAATAGGAAACGGTCACGCCGCCCGCATTGAGATAGATGTCCGGAATCACGACGATGCCGCGATTGCGCAGGATCTCGTCCGCGGCCGCGGTCACGGGGCCGTTCGCGGCTTCGCCCACGACCTTCGCCTTGATGTCGCCCGCGTTGCCGCGATGAATCTGGTTCTCGAGCGCCGCCGGCAGGAGGATGTCGCATTCGAGCGTCAAGCAATCCTCACGGGCCTTCAACGTCTTCGACCCGGCGAATCCCAGGATGCTGCCTGTTTCCTGCTGATGCTTCTTCAGTGCATCGATGTCGATGCCATTGGGGTTGTAGATCGCACCGTCCCACTCACCGATGCAGACGATTTTGACCCCGTCTTCCTGGGAGAGGAACTTGGCCGCGTGGTAGCCGACGTTGCCGAACCCTTGTACGGACGCGGTCTTTCCTTCGAGTCCGGGAGTGAGCCCCAAGGATTTCAGATCTTCGGCATGATTGAACGCCTCGCGGATTCCGTATTGGACGCCGCGGCCGGTGGCTTCGTTGCGCCCGTCGATGCCGCCCAGCTTGAACGGCTTTCCGGTGACGCAGGCCTGCGTATCGGGCGCGCCGGGATGCATCGCATCGTACGTGTCCACGATCCACGCCATCTCGCGCGGTCCGGTGCCGACGTCCGGTGCGGGAACGTTTACGTAGGGCCCGAGAAAATCTTTTTTGATGAGCTCGGCGGCGAATCTTCGCGTGATGCGCTCGAGCTCGTGATCCGTAAAGTGGCGCGGGTTGATTCTGAGACCGCCCTTCGATCCGCCGAAGGGCACATCGACGACGGCGCACTTGTAGGTCATGAGCGCGGCCAGCGCCATGACCTCATCCATCGTCACTTCTTCGCTGTAGCGGATTCCGCCTTTGGCCGGCTTCAAATGGTGGCTGTGTTCGGCGCGGTATCCCTCGACGATGATGTAGTCCTTCCCCTTCGGAATGGGGAAGCGGACCGCGTAGACGTTGTTGCAGACTTTGATTTGGTTCAGGAGACCGGGATGAACATTCGTGACCGCGGCCGCGCGGTCGAACTGCATGTTCACGTTTTCGTAAAGGGACGTTCTGCTTCCCTTCATCTCTGCGATGGCAGCGCCTTTGGTATCAGACATCCACATTCCCTCAATGCGAGATCGCGTTTCCGGGAGGAAACGCAAGGTGAAAGCCTTCGATCATGCGAAGAATGCGTTCGCGCCCTTCGACCGAGGCGAGCTCATCGGGAGTCGTCCGCACCCGGATTGCGATCCAATCTTCGGTGTCGTGGACTCGCTCCACGGGAAACGACTCGCGAAGACCAGCTTGCTCGAAACATTCGCTCAAGTGAATGGAGAGAGCCTCCTCGGTGCCGCCCCAAGTCCGCCAAAGCCGGTCGTGATGCTCGCGATCCTTGGTTCCGAAACCGAGAAAAAACGTCTGGGACCCGATCGCCCGGGACAGCTCGATCCGAGCATTCCCGCTGACTTCGAAGGAAATTCCGGCTCCGCGCGAGGACGGAGCAGGATTCACGCTCGCGAATCGGGGATCGCCGGCGCGCTTTTCCAAAATCCAAAGGCAGGCGTCTGCAAAAGCCTCGCCCAATGGATTTAGTGCCAAGCGCGGGCCCCCGCATCCTCATTCGAAGTCGAAGGCGGCACAGGGTAGGCTTCGCCCCTCGGAGAGTCAACTAGGGACACTGACATTGCCGGATTCGTTGTGCTGGCATAAGATCATGCGGGTCCCATCACGATCCCCACGGGTCAAATTGAGCTCATGAAGCAGGCGACTACCCTCGTCCTCATCCCTCTCATCTTGTCGATTTTCACAGCCTTTGGCGTTCAGGCTCAAGTTTTCATTGATGATCGCCAGCCGGTTCATCTCGAGTACGCCATTTTCCTGGATCAGAACCCGGAGCCGATCGGATCGGCGACGGTTTCGTTCGAGCCCAAGACGACTGAAAAAGGAAAGCGCCTCGAGGTGCACACCATCGAGAAGTACACCCTTCCCGGAAGCTCTCCAATTCCGGTCGAAGAAAACGTGGTCTTGATCTGCGATACGAAAGGGGTGGAGTCGTTCGACGCCACCGTGAAGATGGGCGATACGGAGCGCCATCACGAGGCGGTCCGCAAAGGCGTCGACTACGCGGTGAAGTCGAGCTTGGGTTCGAAGACGCTGGAGAAAACGATCACCGCTGGCGTGCAGAACACAATGCAGGGACTTTATTGCGGCGGATACTTCCCGAAGAACTTGCGTGCCGGGCAGCTCTTCGAAGATTTTCCTCTCCTATTTCCCGGGGCCGCCGACCATCGCGCCGGACAACTCGTTCGCGAAGGTGCCTTTCCCATTTCGATTCGCAATTCCGATGGCATCCCGGCCTTCGTCCTTTGGTTGAAGCGATTGGACAACAAGGCCGACAAGTTCTGGCTTACCGATGACCGCGATCAAATCCTTCTGCGCAAAGAGCAGGTGACCGATCGCGGAACGCTCATCTACGAGATCATGAAGAAGGACGGAGAGCCCTATCCCCCCGCGGCAACGGTCGCGAAATAAGAAACATTCCGAGCGCGGGAGCGATTCGGGAAGCACACGCAGCGCGAGGCGCGAGGACTTTCGCGCCTCGGACGTTCTTCGCGAATTGTCTTTGGCGCCGGGATCGCGCCTCGACTTCCATGAGCTCGTGCAGCGCATGGGCGTGCCGTCGAAAGAGCGCACGCGCTTTCGCCACTTCCTGAAAGAGCTCGTTCGCGAAGGCTTGCTGCATCCGGCCAAGGGACGGGGCTTCCGTCTCGATCGCGAATCCACGGATCAAGATCAATGGGCGGTCGAAGGAGTCGTGCGCCGCCATCGCGCGGGATACGGATTTCTCGCCGTGGAGGCTCCGGAGAGAGACGAGAGCGAGGGCGACCTCTTTCTCCCGGCGCGCGAGATGCGGGACATCTTCGATGGCGATCGGGTCCGCGCCGTGCCGGTGCCGGGGCGCTACGGCCGGCTCGCCGGACGCGTGCTTCGCATTCTGGAACGCGCTCGCCCTTCCGTGACCGGCATCTACGAGAAAATGGGCATGCGCGAGCAGGTGATCCCCGATCCTTCGCTCTTCGGCGAGCCGATCGAGCTTCTTCCCGGCGCCGTCGAGCCGCGCCCGGGTGAGACCGTCGAGGTCGAGATCCGCCGTTATCCCGAAGGACGATCGCCCGCGGTCGGAAGAATCGTCGAGATTCTGGGGGCGCCGGGCGAGCTTGGAACGATTCTCGAGACAGTGATCCGGCGCCACGGCCTGCGCCGCCGCTTTCCCGATGACGTGCTTGAAGAGGCGGCGATGCTTCCCGCCGCAGTCTCCGATGCCGATCGCCAGGGGCGAGTGGACCTTCGCGAGACGCCGACGTTCACGATCGACGGCGAAGATGCGCGCGATTTCGACGACGCGGTTTCCGTGCGCCGCCTGGACGATGGATATGCGCTGCAAGTGTCCATCGCCGACGTCGCGCATTACGTACGCCGCGGCTCTCCTTTGGATGTCGAAGCGTTCGAGCGCGGAACGAGCGCTTATTTCCCCGATCGCGTCATCCCCATGTTGCCGGAGCGACTCTCCAATGGAATCGCGAGCCTCGTTCCGGGAGAAGATCGCCTCACGCTGACCGCGGAAATGGAATTCGATCGCGAAGGGCACCGCCGGCGCACGCGCATCTCCGAAAGCGTGATTCGTTCTTGGGGGCGATGGACGTACACCGGCGTCGCGCGCGTTCTCGAAGGAGAACCGGCCGAGGGCATCAGCGAGCACGGCGAGCACGTGCGCAGAATGCACGAGCTCATGACGCGGCTGCGCGCGCGGCGCCAAGAGCGCGGCAGCCTGGACTTCGATCTTCCCGAGCCCGACATTGTGCTCGATGCGACCGGAAGCCCCGAGCAGATCCTGCGCTCGGAGCGGAACGACGCGCACCGCATCATCGAGGAATTCATGATCGCGGCGAACGAAGCGGTCGCGGATTGGTTCGTGGAGAACAAGCGGCCCACGATCTTTCGCGTTCATGCTCCACCCGAGCTGATGAAGATTCGCGCGTTCGTCGAGTTCGCCCGTGCTTACGGTCACTTTCCCGATTTCGGTGCGCTCGCCTCGAGCAAAGCGATCGCGGAATTCCTGCGGGAGATTCGCGGCATGCCGGCGGAGCGTGCGCTCAATCATCTCCTCCTGCGCAGCATGATGCGCGCGCAGTATTCGGAGGAGAACACCGGCCATTACGGGCTCGCTTCACCGCGCTACCTCCACTTCACCAGCCCGATTCGCCGCGATCCCGATCTCGTCGTGCATCGTCTGGCGAAGGCTCTCTTGCACCGCGAGCCGGAGCCCCTCGATCGCGCCTCCCTGCAGCGCATCGCGCGCCAATCGACCGAAAAGGAAACCGCCGCCGCAAAGTGCGAATACGACGTCCTCGACGTGATCCGCGCGCACTTCCTCTCCGACAAGATCGGGGAGGAATTCGAAGGGATCGTGTCCGGGGTCACCGAAGACGGCTTCTTCGTGGAGCTGCTCGACGTGTATGTCGAGGGGATGGTTCGCGTGCAAGATCTGCGGGACGACTGGTATCGCTTCCTCGAGGAATCGCGCACCCTCATCGGGAAGAAGTCCAAGCGGCGCTTTGCGATCGGTGAGCCAGTTCGGGTGAGGGTGCAGGCCGTCCACGTCGCGCTCGGGCGGGTCGAGTTTGCGCTGGTTCGGGGCGGCGGCCGGCCCAAAGGGAAGCATTAAGAGCCTTTCCTTCGGTGGTTCGCCCGGATCGGAGCGCCCACACCTCTCGTCTCACATGCGTTCCTCGGTGCGCCTCCGGTACGCCAGTTCGACTCGAGGCATGGGCTTGCTCCTGCGGCGAACCACTGAAGAACCGAAGTGAAATGGCTTCGGGGGCTGCCTGGGCCCCGGCCTCCTCCCCGATTGCGCCCTGAGGGTGCCCATTCCTATAATGGAGCCGACCTCCGGGAGACGTGCGCCTATGTCCCGACCCATCCGCGAGTCCCTGATCATCGTGGCAAGTGCGCTTTTCGCATGCGGTGCCAGCGCGCGCGAAACTTCGCTGGTTGATGGCGGTCAGCTGCTCAGCGAATTCCAGAGGATCTTCGCGCCCGCCGAGCTGCCTTCCACGCTTCGCGATGCGAGCTTGGGTCCCGCAAAGTGCGCCACTCTGCTCATTCGCGAGTTTGAAACACAACGTGATCAGCTTTCGTCGGACGAAGCTGGGCGCATCAATGCGTATCTGGCCCCCACGCGCGGCTCTGCCTCGCTCCAGTACCAGACCGAGCACTTCCTCATTTGGTATGAGCTGACCGGCGTGAACGCCGTTTCTTCCGTCGACGTCGCACCCGCGAATGGAGTTCCCGATTATGTCGAGAGCATCGGCGCATGGGCGGAAATCTCCTGGGACCATCACGTCGAGGCGCTGGGTTTGGCGCGGCCGGTGCCTTTGGGATCGAAAGTCGAGATTGCGTTTCGAGAAATGAGCGCCTACGGCTACACCGATCCCTTGGAAGGCGTGGCTCGCATCGTTCTCCATCGGAGCTTCGAGGGTTTCCCTGCCAATCATGATCCGGAAGGCTCGGCGCGCGGCGCAGCGAAAGTGACCGTCGCACACGAACTCGAGCACGCTTGCCAGCTCGCGATGAGCGGATGGACCGAGGGAACTTGGCTCGAAGCGGACGCGGTGTGGGCGGAAGATCGCGCGTTCGATGTGGTCGACGATTACTTGAACTATCTCGACAGCGGATCGCCGGTTTCGCACCCCGATTCCTGGGCATGGCAGGGCCCAGGCTACGAAGACTGCTTGTGGGAGCGCTCGCTTTCGGAATCGTTCGGCGATGCGGTGATTGCGGAGTTCTTCCATCATCGCGCCGCGCATCGCAGTGAGAGCGTGATGCAATCCTACGATGCGGTCCTGCGCGCACACGACTCGAGCTTGGCGGCCGCTTTGGGAAGGCTCTCGCTGTGGAGCTACTTCTGCGGCGCGAATGCGTTGGCCCGGCCCGAAGGATTCAGCGAAGCCGCTTCCTATCCGACGGCGCCGATTCACGCGCAGCTTTCCGGAATTCCTGCGAGCGCGACCGGGACGATGTCCGGCATGGGATCGAGATACTTTCTCGCCAGCGCGACATCGATCGAAGGCCGTCCTCAGCTCTATGTCACGGGAGATGCAGGCCGCGCCTATGCGCTGCATGCCATCGTGCTCGATCGCCACGGAGCGCGGCAGGTGTTCTCCGTTCCGATCGCCGCAGGCCGCAGCGAAATCACCGAGATTCCCGTGGAATGGCCGAACATCGCGTTCATCACCATCGCCGTTGCGGCGGTCGATGCGATCGAAGCGCCGGCGTTCACTTCCGTGAATCTCGATACGCCGCTCGCCGTCGGAGTGCTGCCGCCGGCTGGCAAAGCGCAGCTCGAGCTCGCGCAAAATTATCCCAATCCGTTTCAGGCCGGCACGACGATCGCGTTCAGCCTTTCCCTTCCCTCTTCGGTGCGCCTCGACGTCTTCGATGCAACTGGACGACTCGTGCGCGCGCTCGTGAATGAGCCCTCGCTTTCCGCCGGACAGCATCACGCGTTCTGGGACGGTATCGATGATCGCGGCGCACGCTGCTCTCCCGGCGTCTACGCGCTGCGCCTGCAATCCCCCGACTCCATCGCATCTCGAAAAATTCATTTGTTGAGGTGAAGCCGGCCCGCCTGACGGAGGGTCCGCTCACCTCCCAACTCGTGCGGCTCGCGTGGCCGGTCTTCATTTCGCGTGGCCTGCACACGTTGTACGGCGTTGCGGCCACCGCTTGGGTCGGCCGCATCAGCCCCGAAGCGTTGGCCGGCGTCTCCACCGCATTCTTCGCCAGTTGGACGATCGCCGCATTGGGCGACGTGCTCGTCGCCGGCGTGACCGCGCGCGTTTCGCAAGCAGTCGGAGCGCGGCGCGATCGCGAAGCGGCGCGCATCGCGTCGGCTGGTGCGGCAACCGCAATTCTCGCCGGGATCCTCATCGCGGGGGTCGGATTCTTCGGGGCGCGCCCTCTCTTCGCGCTTCTCTTCGACAATCCCGAGATCGAACGCGCCGGCTCCACCTATCTCTCGCTCTATTCCCTCTTGGCGCCGGTCTTCTATCTCGTGTTCGTCTTCGAATCCATCTTTCGCTCGTGCGGAAACTCGCGCACGCCGATGTTCGTCGCGGGAACCGGCTCCATTCTGAATCTCGTACTCGATCCGTGCCTCATTCTGGGATGGGGGCCATTCCCGCGCCTCGAAGTCCACGGCGCGGTGATCTCCATCGCGATCTCGCATTGTCTCGTGTTGGCGATCTATTTGGTTCTGGTCGCGAGGCAGCGTTTCCCGCTCCATCTCCCGGTTCGAGCCTTCCCGCGCGAGCACTACGCGGGCGACACGCGCTCGATTCTGCGCATCGGCGCGCCGCAGGCCGTTACCGGAATGCTCTATTCCGCGGTGTATCTGTATCTCTCGCGCATCACCGGGCGCTTCGGGTCCGGATCGCTCGCCGCATTGGGCGTCGTGAATCGCCTCGAGAGCTTGAATTACTTGAGCTCGGTCGCCATGGGCATGGCCGTCGCCGCGATGGTGGGACAGAACTTGGGAGGGAATCGCCGGGATCGCGCGGAGCGGGCGGCCCATCGTGGAGCGGCCATCATCACGATTCTGACCGCGACCATGACCATCATCTATCTCGTGATGCCGGAGCCCATCGTGCGCATTTTCGTCTCCGATCCGACTGCCGTGCGCGAGGGCACGGAATTCCTGCGCATCGTGGCCCTCTCGCAAATCTTCATGGGGTGGGAGATCGTTTACGGCGGTGCGTTCATGGGATCCGGGAACACAGTTCCTCCGATGCAGACCGCGATCGTCACCTCGCTCGTTCGCTTTCCATTGGCCTGGGGACTGGCGGTGCCGCTCGGTCTCGGGTCAACCGGAGTGTGGTGGACGGTCACTTTGACCTGCATCGTGCGCGGCTTGTGGGTGACGGCGTGGTTTCGCCGCGCGGCGCCGTCGTTTAGCGTTGCGGGCGCAACAGCACGAGACGAAACTCGGAGTAGCGGCGAAATCCCGCTTTCTCGTATGCCCGTTTCGCCGGAGAGTTCTCCTGATCTACATGTAGGGTGACGAAGGACGAAGTGCGCAGCAGCTCTTCGGTCAACGTGGCCACGCCGCGCCGTGCAAATCCCCGCCCGCGGCGGTGGGGGCGGGTGTACACGCCTTCGATCTGTGCGCCGCCCGAGTATTGCGCGGAGACGTCCAGCTTGAAGACTGTTTCGCCGCGATCTTCGAGAATCCAGGTTCGCCCGTCCTCGATCTTCTGCTGCATGGATTCGCGCATCGCTTCGCGCGAGAGCGAGCCCGGCGGCAGATGGAAATCTTCCATCAGCATGTGCTCGGACATCTCCACCACTTCATCGAGATCGGATTGCTCGGCGCGACGCAGCGGAACGCGTCCCACGTCGGCGTCCGCTTCTTGCGCGACATAGAAATCTTGAATGCGATTCAAGTGCGTGGGGCGCCCGCGCCAGCGGTAATGCGAGAGAAAGCGATCCGAGGGCTCGCGCGGCGCAACGAGCAGAATCCAATCCGATTCACTGCCCAAGGCGAGCTCAGTGGTCGAGCGCACGAACTCTTCTCCGCTGCCCGCCAACACAACGCCTTTGCGATGACCGAAGAAAGCCACCCCATCCAATCCGTTGGTATCGAAATGCCCATAGAAGCGGCCATGCGCGCTCGACGCTTCGTTCAAGACACCGTCCACCGCAATCCTCGAGAGAAGAAAGACGTTCTCTTCCGCGGAAGCTTCCAAAAACTGCACGAGCATTTTGCGGTCGGTCTCCACGAGCAGGCGAAGCCCTTCGGGGAGATTCGTGGATCTCGGGATCGGGAGTCGTTCCATAGGGTCCATTGTGAGCCGAATCGAACGCGGCGTCCATGGGATGTCCGGTGTATGCTCCGTAAAGCATGAATCGGACCCGCGACGAATTCATTTCATTGAAGGGGCGGGTCGCTCTCGTCACCGGGGGCGGAACGGGCATCGGTCGGGCGATTGCGGAAGCGTTCGCATTCGCCGGGGCGAAGCTCGTTCTCGCGGGACGCCGTGAAGATCCCCTTCATCGAGCCGTGGAAGAGCTCGGTTCCGAGAATGCACGCGCGGTGAAGGGGGATGTTACGGTGAGCGCCGATCGCCAGCGCATGTTGTCGACGGCGCAGTCGGCGTTCGGCGGGCTCGACATTCTGGTGAACAATGCCGGTGCGGTCGCGCACATGGGTGCGCTGGGCGAAACCACGGAAGAGGATTGGCGCAAGACGCTCGAGGTGAATTTTCTTGCGCCCATTCTCCTTTCGAAGGAAGCGCTGCCGTTGTTGCGGGCGCGCAGGGGATCGATCTTGAACATTTCGACCGGCGCCTCATTGAATCCCGTGCGGAACTTCGGCGCGTACGGTGCGGCCAAGGCCGGATTGAATCACGCGTCGCAAGTGTTGGCGCTCGAGGCTGCGCCGGACGTGCGCGTCAACGTGATCTGCCCGGGTGGTGTGGACACGCCGATCTTCGAAACGTTCATGGGCAAAGATCGCGCGCCGGAGCTGGTGAACATGTACGCCGAGATCACACCTCTGGGGCGTATCGGACAGCCGCGCGACATTGCGAATGCCGCGCTCTTCTTGGCCTCCGATGCTGCGGAATTCATCACCGGCGCGATTCTGACGGTGGATGGCGGATTGAATCTGGGCTAGTTACTTCCGCTCGCGCAGCACTGCGGCCGTTTCCTTCGTCTCGCCTTCGCGCACATAGCGAATCGCGATGCGATCTCCGGGCGCCTTCGAGGCCAGCGCGGCTTGAAAGTCTTCGATCGTATCCAGCTTCATCCCATCGATCTCGACGAGGAGATCCTTCGCTTTCAGGCCGGCTTCTTCCGCGGCGCTCTTCGGCATGACTCCGGAGAGAAGGATTCCGCCGCTCTCCTTCGAAAAGTCGGGAATGGTGCCGAGCGAAACTTTGCGCGGACCACTCGTCGCCGGCGTCTTCTTGGCGAGATTTTCTGCGCCGGCAGGAAGAAAGGTGAGGGGCGTCTCGGCGCCGGCCAGATGTACAGCCACTTCGCCGGCGAAGTCGGCGATGCGCACAATGCCGTCGGCATCGACCTTGGAGGGCACATCGCCGGCCCGATGGTAGTCCTCGTTCGTGCCGGAGAAGAAGTGCAGAACCGGCACTCCCTTTTCGAAAAACGGCGTGTGATCGCTGGCCCCCGCACCGCTGGAAGAAAGCGCCAAATCGAATTTGAATCCGTAATTCACGCCGCGCAGGATTTCAGGGAATTCCTCCGCCGTCCCCGTTCCGAACACGATAAGGCGGTCCTTCTCGAGCCGGCCGACGGTGTCGAGGTTGATCATGGCGGCGAGATCCTCGATCGGCTGCGGCGGCGCGGATACGAATGCGCGCGAGCCGAGTAACCCGATCTCTTCTCCGGCGAACGCGACGAAGTAGACCGATCGCGCGAGCTCTTTCTCTTGTGCCACGCGCGAGGCAATTTGAAGAAGCGCGGCGATCCCGGAGGCATTGTCGTCGGCTCCGGGATGGCCGGCACCCAATCCGTCGTAGTGCGCGCCGACCACGATCCATTCTTTTCCAGAGCCGGGGACGAAACCGACGACATTGGCGAGCGCTTCCTGATTTGGGCCGGAGAATTCCTGCAGCCATTCCCCTTTCATTCCCGGCTTCACCCCTTCTTCCTTCATCCAACCCACGACCAGCTCGCGCGCCTTTACGAGCTCGGGGGCGCCGTTGCCGCGCCCGGCCATGTTTTCGGCGGCGAGCACGTCCACGACGCGCTTCGCTTCCTGCGTGGGGGTGTCGCTCGCTTCGGTTGCCGCACGGGGGGACATGGACGAGGCGGCCAGCATCGTCAACACAACCGAGTTTTGAACGACGGTGCGAACGCAAATCACTTGGAAGCCTTTCCATACTTGGAGTTGAAGACGACGCGCAAGGGTGACTTCCCCGTCTCCCACATCCCTTTGGCAACGTTCGTCGTCCCTTCGAACGTCAGATAACTGTACTTCGAATAATGCGGGATCTTGCGTGCGATCGCCGTCACAACTTCGTCATTTTCGGGAAGGAAGACGGCGACTGGGAAAGCTTCGGAACCGGCTTTTGTCGGAGAAGGAGCGCTGGACGCCAGAACAATGGATCCTTTCGCTCCGTCCACAACGGTTCCCTTTGTCGTCCTCGCGACGATCTCCCGGGCCAACGGTCCAGGCCCTAGGAGCCAAGTTGGACCGCTCCAATTCTCGCAAGCGGCCTCTCCCTCGACCATGACGCAATCGTGAGGCTCCTTCGCACCCCACTCCTTGATCGCCGTTTGGAATTCCTCAATCAGTTTGTGGCTGCATTCGGAACCAAGAACGAAGAGCGTCCGCTCGGCTCCGAGAACACCTGACAACGCCGGGGCGATCTCCCCCTCGTGCAGCATGCGGAAGAGGTCGAACTCGGGATCGACGGCAAGCTCCGACGGCTTCGTCTTGGTCGGGATCACAAAGTCAGTTCGAGGTCCGTGCGCTTTGATTCTCGTCCAAGTCGTTTCGCTTTGTGCTACGACCCGCACCGGAACCTCAAGATCAAATTCGGGCGGCGCCTGGGTAATCGTTCCGGTGATTTCATTCCCCTGTTTTTCAGAATGCATGCGCGCATTCTCGATGGCCAGCACCGGCGCACCTTCGCGCTCGACCCATTGTTCAAACCACGGCACAAGATTCGTCTTCGATTGCCTTTCAAACGCGGCTCGCAAGTCGTTCCAACTCGCTTCACGAAAGCGATTCTTCTCATAGAACTCGCGCAACGCCGCATCAAACTTCTCGCGCCCGAGCATTTCATCCAGCATGTGGAACACCATCATGGTCTTTCCATATCCGACGGCCTGCGTCGCCGCACTGTCGCGCTCGCGAAACTTCATCAGAGGGAAATCCCTACCACCCTGCGACGCAAAATCCCGATATCCCAAGAGCGCGCTCCGCCTGTACTCCGCTGCCGCGGCAGCTCCCTCTTTCTCCTTGGCCGCATAATCCGCGCAGTACGTCGTGAGTCCCTCGCACCAATTCCCCTCTTCCTCCTTCACGAACACGCCATTGCCCCACCAATTGTGCAGGATCTCGTGGCCGAAGCTCGTATCGAGAATGAACGGAAGGCGGATCACCTTGTCACCCAAGAGCGTGAAGC
>Ga0111539_10007392_pt1 | contig 14070 bp, 12 predicted proteins | sample RhiMethybrSRZTD1_FD_79667 | JGI IMG/M metagenome (GOLD analysis project Ga0111539, IMG submission 79667) | Populus rhizosphere microbial communities from Tennessee, USA - Rhizosphere MetaG P. TD hybrid SRZTD1 (version 2) (version 2) | ecosystem: Host-associated > Plants > Roots > Rhizosphere >...
ATATTATCACTAACAATCAGTGGCTTATGCACTTTATTGACCAAATCAACAATTAGCGTAATCGCATTCGCCACCACGTTATCAGTCGGTGCTAAAAACGCATCTACTTTACGTGCCGCACTCAAAATTGCTGGTTCCATATCTCCTTCTGATGTTACCCCCACTAATAGCGGCACATATCCCGCACGTTCCAATTCAGTAACCATTATCTGCGACATTGCTACTGAATTAACTTCAGCAGTGCAATACACTATACCAATAGTCTTTACTTCTTGTGGCAACAATCCTTTCATTGCATCAACTTCTTTGCGCACATCAATCATATCACTCACACTAGACACATTCGGCTCTGCAAAATTAATACCTAACTCTGGTGACACTGTAACCGCCGCAATAACAACTGGTTTTATTTTTTCTACTGCAACAACTGCCTGTGCTGCTGGCGTTGCAATTGCAAATATTGCATCAATATCTTGTTTGGCATGAAATTGCTCTGCAATAGTATGAATACTACTAATAGACCCTTGACCATTACGAACAACAAAATTAATTTTATCACCAACCACATCTTTAATTGCCGCAATAAATCCATCACGTGCAGCATCAAGTGCAGGATGTGACGCAGTTTGCACAATGCCGATAGTATAGAGCTGGTCTTTTTTTCGTACCACTGCAACTTTATATAATGCAATAACACCTATTCCTATACCAATTACCAGCAAGATAAGCACGCTATTGCGCTTGATTTCCATAAAAATCCTTTATTATAAAAATATACTTTAATTCAAATCACATCGCACAAGGCCAAAAAAAATCCCCGGATGTTTTTTACCGGGGATTTAAATTTCATTTTTTTTATTATTTTATTATATGATAATGCATAATCCTCACGGTTAAGAATAATTACCATAATAATAAGAATACACAACAACAGATAACCGAGCAGCCACCGCAGAAACCTCATTAATTCGTATCATATATCATCTTTATCTGTTATGAGAGCGCTTTTTCCCTGTTTTTCTTGTATTCATACATCATGATACCCACTTATCACCTAAAAAACAATGTATTCAACTAAAAAATACCACATCCCTCATTCTTTTTCCTCACAATCCAGCTTTATTATTGCAATTTGAAATTTAACAATGGTATTATACAGATGATACAAGGTCAATTCTCTAGACTTTAAAAAAATCAGGGGTGCTGTTATGAAAAAGCATTTTTTATTTCTCATTATTGCAAAAAACATGCTCATCTTTCCTGCGGCATCAGCATGCCCCTGCGAATTTTCTCCCAATGACCCACGACCATTTTTTGAACAATATGAAAAAGAAATAAAACCACAAACCACTGATGAAAATGAAAAGGAAAAAAACTCATGAAAAAAATAATCATTCTTTGTATTACTTTACTCACAGCACCACTTTTTGCCTGCCTTAATTGCATCGATAACTCTGAACATCTACAATATGGCAATTTTGATACCAAAGAATGGCACTCTGTTGCATGTAATTGCCCATGTACCTACGTAAAAGGAAGAAAATGTGTTGAGTGTGGACACTTACAAGAAGCACGGCCATTAACCATTGTAAAGGCAAGCGTAACAAAAGCCGCACGATACATAGTTCACGGACCTCAAACAGTTAAAGATGCTCTCAATAATCTTGTACAAAGATATGTAAAAAATAATGAGTAAAAAAACTTAATTTTCATTATATGTATACACCTAATTTATGCTATAATGCATAAACATTTTTCATACAATTTTATACATAGAATGAAAGTTTCTTCATGATTTTTCTACACACTTTATTTGCTTTTCTTATTAGCGTATCATTATGTAATCATACTTTTGGTAACAGTATTATCACTCCCGTTATGAAACATAACTTAAATGCATATATCTGGGAAGATGAAGATTGGCCAAATGAACCATTTGGAGATTATTTACACCGATGTATGCGCTATCAAAAAAATCTGCAACCATTTAAAAAATGTAAATCTGCCTGGAATATCCTCAACCGCTATTATGAAAACATTCAAACACCTAGTGATCATGTTATAGGAAATGATCTATTAACATGGCAAAATTTACAACTTTTATGTGGGGAACAAGAAGAACAAAAATCATGCTATGTTGCACATCTGGTTGATCGAACTTCTACAGAAATTGGTCGCGTTACTTTACGCACATGGATTGCTCAACCAACTGATGACTATGAAATACTACACAATCGACAAGCAGTTGTTCGTTTTTTAGTGGAAAATGAAGAAATATTCAACCAACTTGATACATATCTTTCTGCTTTTAAACAATCAGAAGACTTTCTCTTATCATTTTGGCTCAATGACCCATTATATCAAGCGGCAAACCGTTATTATTTTACACTATCTCGTATGAAATCAGTAGAAAAATTCCTCAATAGCAGTACCTTCTTTTTAGCAAGCTCCGCAATTTTCCAACACAAACAACGAATACTATCAACGCTTACAATCGGACTTACCGCCGCAGTACTTCCCATCTATGGATTTGCACGTCTCACCTCTGATTTAAGCCAAACTCGATTTAATACTCTTGCTGAACGATTAATAAGCGCAGGAGGACCAATTTTTAGTCTTTTTTCTTTTATCCACAACCATTATCTTCAATCTGCAGGATTTATTGCTGCCGGATTTTATTGCGCAGTACAAGCGCACGATCAATTTGATTGGATGAAAGATAATTTTATATTAGGTTACTGTTTACAAACAAAACTCCATCATGTTACCAACTGTCTCCGCATTATAGAAAAAATTGGTAAAATCTCACACAATCACCCTGAATTACAATGTTCAACCAATGCCAATATCTACTCGCTCGTGCACTCTCTCATGGCCAATAATTCAGAAATACATAAGCTGTTTAAACTTCTTAATAGTCATACTTTCAATTGCAAACCTTCTCTCGTCGCTCATTACGGTAAAATCCTCAGTGCATACAAACTCCTGCATGAACAAACCAATAATTTAGAATCTCTTTTATGTGCGCTCGGAGAATTAGATGCTTATATGTCTATTGCACGGCTTTACAAAGAATTTGAACATAAACGCGTACACTATTCTTTTGTCTCTTATGATACCGATACTACTCAACCCGTTGTTGTGGTAAAAGATTTATGGAGCACATTCATTGACCCATCAGTAGTTGTTCCTAATTCTATTGAAATTGGTACAACATCTTCCGCGCACAATCTTATTATTACGGGACCTAATGAGGGAGGTAAATCAACATTCACCAAAGCTATTACCACACTGATTATTTTAGCTCAAAGCATTGGTATCGTCCCTGCAAGCGAAGCAACTATTACACCATTTTCATACATTGCTACCTATTTAAATATTACCGATGATCATGGAAAATCACTTTTTGAAGCGCAAGTGCAACGTGCTAAACAAATTCTGGATCATATTGATACTATGAAACCTCACCAATACAGCTTTGTAATCATTGATGAGTTATTCAATGGCACTGATGCACGAATAGGACAAGCAACATCGTACAGTATTGCTGATTATCTGAGTAAATATCCAAATGTTGTATCAATTTTTCCTACTCATTTTCCAGAACTAACACTCTTAGAAAATAATGGTGGATCAATCAACTATAAAGTTTCAGCAACAATTGATGCTCAAGGAAATATCAATTATCCATTTGTTATAGAAAAAGGTATTTCTCAACAAAATATTGTGCTCGATATTTTACGTAATGAACAATTTAATCCTGCAATTATTGAACAAGCAGCTGAGATTTTGAATGCGCAATAAAATTAATCCTTTTTCTTATCGCGCATTAAAAATAGTACGACTGAATCAGCATTTAATGAAAGAGAATCAATGCCTTTTTCAATTAAAAAATCTGCAATTTCAGGATAATCAGATGGCGCTTGACCACAAATACCAATATATCGCTTATTACGATGTGCACCTTCAATTGCCATTGCCATCATTTTTTTGACCGCTTCATCACGTTCATCAAATAATGCTGCTAATAGTGTTGAATCACGATCAACACCAAGTACCAGTTGTGTTAAATCATTTGATCCAATTGAAAACCCATCAAATAATGCACTAAACTCATCAATCATGATAACATTTGATGGAACTTCGCACATCATTACTAATTCAAGATCATCGTCACCACGTACTAATCCGTTAGCTTCCATTTCTGCAATAACTAATGTACCTTCAGCTGCTGTGCGCACAAAAGGAATCATAATTTTTACATTCTTTAAACCCATCACGGTACGTACACGTTTTAATGCTGTACACTCCAAAGCAAACGCTTCCTTGTAACGCTCATTATAATAACGTGATGCACCTCGAAACCCAATCATCGGATTCTCTTCTTCTAATTCAAAATAATTTCCACCAATCAAATTACGATACTCATTACTTTTAAAATCAGATAATCGCACCGTAACGGGCCGTGGATAAAATGCCGCAGCAATCATACCAATTCCTTGCGACAGTGTTTCAACAAAAAACTTTTCTTTTGTATCATATGCACATGTAATACGATCTATTTCAGCACGCACTTTATTGTCCTCAACACGTTCTGGATGAATTAAGGCCATAGGATGAACTTTAATAAAATTAGTGATAATGAATTCAATGCGCGCTAGACCAACACCCTCAAGCGGCAAAAACGATGTTTGGAACGCACTGTCAGGATCAGCACAATTAACCATTACTGCAACAGGCGGTTTTTCAATAGTATCAAGTGCAATTTCATTAACGGTATATTCAATTTTTCCGTCATAAACAGACCCAACGGCACCGTCAGAACAATCAATGGTGATAATTGATCCATTTTTTATTTTTGTTGTCCCATCCTTTGTACCCACAATAGCAGGAATACCCAATTCTCTACTCACAATTGCTGCATGACACGTACGCCCACCACGATCAGTTACAATACCTGCTGCACGCTTCATCACCGGCACCCAATCAGGATCAGTCATCGGCGTTACAATAATATCACCATCCTGCACCTGCGCAATATCTTGCGCACCACGTACTACACGTGCAACACCAGAAACAATTTTATGGCCTATACTCAAACCAGTAACTATTACATTTTTTTTATCATTATTTTGTATCACATAGTGCTGTAACACTGATAATTTTTTTCCTGCATGAATAGTTTCTGGCCGCGCCTGAATAATATATAATTTTTTATCAATACCATCTTTGGCCCATTCAATATCCATTGGTGACCAACTACCTTTAAGTGTTGAATAATGCGTTTCAATAGTAATAACAAACTGAGCCAGTTCAATAATTTCATCATCAGATAACACAAAAATATTTTGATCATTCACTAAAACATCAACAGTTTTAACCGTAGCTTCATTATCTTTTTGATACACAATTTTTGTTTTCTTATCGCCACAATATTTTTTTATAATTGGTGTATATCCCTGTGCAAGCGTTGGTTTATGCACCATATATTCATCAGGTGTCACAAGCCCTTGCACAATTGATTCACCAAGACCATAGGATGCTTCAATCATCACCACATCTTTAAAGCCACTTTCTGTATCCAATGAAAACGCAACACCAGATACTGCTTCGTCAGAACGAATCATTTTTTGAACACCAATAGAAAGTGCTACTCTAAAATGATCAAACCCCTGATCAATGCGATAAACAATTGCACGATCATTAAACAATGATGCTATACTTTTTTTACACGCATTTAATAATTGCTCATCACCAGAAACATTTAAAAAAGAATCTTGCTGCCCTGCAAATGATGCATTCGGTAAATCTTCTGCCGTTGCTGATGAACGCACCGCAACATCACAATTTTTTTGTTTGTAGCGCTCAGAAAGATTATGGTACGCCGTAATAATTTCCTGCGCCAAATCATCCGGCATGTGAGCATTGATAATAAGCTTACGAATCTCTGACCCAACTCTTTGCAATACTGCAACATCACCAGCATCGCCGAGCTGTCCCATAATCTGCTTCATTTTCTCAACTAATTGATTGGTAGTAAGGTAATGCCAATAGGCATCGGCTGTCACCGCAAAACCAGTAGGTACCCTAATACCCTTTTGACTCAATTGCGTTATCATCTCCCCCAAAGAAGCATTTTTACCGCCAACAGTTTTTACATCAGTAAGCCGGATATCCTCAAAATATTTAATATATCGACTGGTAGTCATACTATAGTCCTTTTTAATAAATCTATCAATTTTATTGCAATCTGAATAAATTATATTGTACTATAAATTTAGTATATAATAATAATTTTTATTTCAGGAGATAATTATGAAGAAACCAAAGCTTACCATGCTCAAAACCACAATAATGCTTGCAATAAGCATAATAACGAGCATAGCCCATGCAACCAATGTCTACTTAGAAAACAGTTATGGTGCACCGCTCAAATATATATTAACAGGCCCCAATGTTACACCTCTCGAAGAACATCTCCTGGGCATTAATTTACGATCAGAATCTATTGGAGAACTCAATAGCATTCCACGATTGTTTATAAGAACAACAGGCAAAGGTTCAGGATATGGATTATCACCCTATAATGATTTGGATTATTATTTAGCACAGCTTAAAATGCAAGAATACAATCATCCCAATAGTGATGCAATTATCAATATAAGTTCCGGCTATGGAAAATGGTCTATAACGGTGTATTGGGAAAAAAAAGGATTATATCTCAAAACATTTTCAATGTCGGAAGAAAAATTCATGGCTCTCGATAATGCCACTGCCCGATTAGAAGCTATAAAGAATGGCGCATTTGGTGAAGATTATGCTAAAAAAGCCATTGATATATGCTCTGCTGATTATTCAGTAGCACGCAGTAAAGGTTTTATAGATCTTTGTAGCCAATTACAAAAAACTCTTACAGAAATGCCATATATAAAAGCTCAACCAAAAAAAGGTAACATAAGACCTGACATAAAACCTACTATAGATGAGATAAAAAATAGTATTGATTTACTCAGCAGAAATTTAACTAAGTATTTTTCTAAAGGATATGCTTCATAAAAGTATCATTTCAAAAACAACAGTAAAAGCCCGATTGTTTTTTCAATCGGGCTTTTACTATTGTTACATTAAGTATGCTTCTAAGAAATTCAGCCAATTCGGATTTTTTTCCGTCCAATATAAGCCGTAATATGATGGATCAAGTGAATAACGAGCAAAATAAATAGAAAGGCCACCAGCCTGCGTATAATTTCTACTCGTAACATTTGCCTTAATAATTTTTGAAAACATAGCTATACCATCAGAAAGAAGTTTCTGGAATTGAGTTGCTATCGCTTTTGATAGCTGCAAACCAGAAATATTCTTTAAAAGATTTTTATAAAACTGACACATATCAATATAAATACCATTATCAAATGAAGGACAACTCGTTGCACTAATACATTTTTTGATAGTCGTTTTAGCTGCAAGACGATTTTTTCCTTTAAGTTGAGATGTTAATACCTGCGCAACCGCATTACAATTATTCACCAATGGATTCAAAACATTTAAATCAGTTGCTGATAATGTATAATCAGGCGTACCAACATATTCCTGATTGTAAGCGCTCACCATAAGCTTAGCAAAAGAAAGAGAATCAGGTTTGTTAGTCGCGAATTGCTTTAATATGTAAGCATACTGATATCCATCACCAGGAATTGTTTCTTCAGAAGCAACCATATAATCCGCACATGAAGCAAACGTATACGCCAATTCAATGGATGCTAACAAACATGCATCAAAAGCAATAATATCAAACTTTTTTCCACCACGTAAATTATCACGCACCCATGAAAATGCTTGTAAACAGTCACGATCAGTTAAATAATGATCAGTATCATAATCATAACACACGCCTTTAGAAGGTAATACCTTACGTGCTCTATTTAATACACCAGATCCATGATTCCACAATACAACAGCAATACGATCTGATGGATAATCAGTGTGTGCCCATTGCAATGCTTCTAATAATGTTGCTACATCACCACTATCACGAACCATTGTTTCACCAATTTGCGTTAGTGAACCCTTATTCACGTATAATTTTTTAGTCTGCTTTGGTTTACCATCTTCTTGAATTGTTAAATAAACAATAATATTAACGTTCGCATTAGACCCAGCTTGCATCATCTCCTGTAAATCCAATGGCGCAAATGGATTTAAATCATTTGCTGCCGCAAGATATACCACAAATGTCCATGGCTTTTTTGCAGCTGCTGCTTCTGCGATAAAAACGCATAATAATGCACCTATTATCAGAAAATTTCTCAAAAAAAACTTCTTCATGCCTCTCCTTACACTAAAACTATTAACAACAACAAACTCATCCTAAAAAAACAAATCTGCTTTTTCAAGTTTTATAAAATGTATGCATAATGACAATAAAAAAAGCAGGTCAATTTTTCAACTGACCTGCTTTTTTATTGTTAAATATCAAAAAAGTTATTTATAAACTTTATTTTACTAGTTTATCGGTAAGAATATAAGCTACTGGATCTGGACTCTGCATCAGTACGCTGACACCTTGGATTTCTTTAATAAGTTCATTAGTTTTCTTGAACTGACTGAGTATGTATGAATCAAAGAGTCCCATCAAACCAAATGGTCTTGTTTTAAGCTTTTTATCTTTACGCGTTGTTACCATTCCATTTTCATCTTTTTCTCTGTAAGTAACATCGATGATAGAAACTTGTCTGCCAACAATCCATTTATCAAAAAGCTTCATAAGTGTTGCACGTGATTCAGCATTAAAAATGTTATATGAATTAAGGAATGCTTCAAAATCCGCACGCCAATCATCAGTGGTATAATCCCAATTTGATCCTTTAGTAGTCAACCGTATCCACATTGCCCATACTGTTACAAGACCTGCAACTGTCACAGTTCTCGCACTCGGTTTTGGCAATGCAGAAAATTCAAATGCACCCAAAGAACCTGAAGCAGCTATTACTGCGGCCAAAATAGCTGATTTACAACGCACACTGAGACTTATCATGAGATCTACCCTTTTGTTGGTAAAAAAATTAAAATATATTGCAATATAACTCCTCTAAATGATATACAATTATACAAAAAAAGTCAAAACCCCCTATAACCACCGGTTAAAGATAGTTTTTTACCGTTTGACAATATGTATAAAAAATGTAGTCTATAATTATGCTGTATGAATTAATAATGCCCTTAAAAAACAGCTCTCAATCATGCAATAAAGGAATATTATGCTTAAGAATATTATCAAAAAAGTACGCTATCTCTTTTTAATTATAAGCATTACAAGCATACATTCTTCAATAAGACCTAGTTGGCGTACCTTTTTATCGGATAATTCCACCACACTATACATACTCACTGCCGCTGCTGCATGCGTCATTGGAAAAATATCCTATGATCTTTACCAAGAATATACATGGCCCAATGAACGAGTTATTAACAATTGTCGTGCAACTTATATGGCTATATATAATGATGTTCAAACCTATTACAACAACTATAAAAATGATGCACAATTAGGTGATTGTGAGCTCAAAGAGCATATTATGCGCACAAAAAAGCCATACTCATTTATGGACTATAACAATCAAATTGTATTCACTCTCTTTAGACTTATAAAACATAATTTTACTATCGAACGTGAACTTAAACGTATTGGCAAACGAAAAAAACAATTGCTCAATAACCGTTCAGAAGAGTCAGTTTTATTTATTGAAGAATTTACACAACTGGAAACTAAAGGAAAAGAACTTCAGAAATATATAAAAAAAACATGCACCTTATTGAGTGCACTAAAAAATCGAATCGCCTTATTTCAAGAATACGACAACGATTATCATAACTGGTCATATACACAACAAAAAAACCGTGACCTTATGAAATATGAGATGAAACAAAGTTTACAATTGGATAAAATTAATTGTCGTCCAACAATAATTTCAACAATGTGGACAAAAATTCGTGATGCATTAAAAATTATTGTAATGCCAACTTGCGGCGTTTAACCCCAGCTTACGCTACGCTTCACCCGGGGACCCCAATTAAGACAATAATTTAAATAAGCCTATTAAAGAAGTAATCAAACAGCTATTGTAATGCTAACTTGCGGCGTTCTTCACGATCAAGCGCACGCAATGCTTCAATAATTTCATCAAGGTCACCTTCCATAACATAATCAAGCTTTTTAAGCGTGATATCAGCATTATGATCAGTAACGCGATTTTGAGGAAAATTATACGTACGTGCTTTTTCCGCACGCATACCACGTCCAACCATCTCTTTACGCTGTTTGCCAACTTCTGCAGCATGACGTTCTTTTTCAAACGCCAACAAGCGCGATTGTAAAACTTTTAATGCTTTTGCTTTATTTTTATGTTGCGAACGCTCATCCTGACATGAAACTACAACACCTGTTGGAATATGCGTAATACGGACAGCCGAATCAGTTGTGTTAACATGCTGACCACCAGCACCACTTGCACGGAATACATCAATACGCAAATCTGCTGGATTAATACTCACATCAACTTCTTCAGCTTCAGGCAACACTGCCACTGTTGCTGTTGATGTATGAACTCGCCCTGCTGTTTCAGTTTTTGGCACACGTTGTACGCGATGCACACCAGCTTCAAATTTTAAATAACCATAAACACCAACACCCTCAACATGCAAGGTAACATCGCGAATACCGCCAAGATCAGTGAAACTCTCATCAACCACCGTTGTACGCCATCCTTTTTTTAATGCATAGTTTGTATACATTCTCAATAGATCTGCCGCAAACAACGCTGCTTCCTGTCCACCAGCACCTGCGCGTATTTCAATAAATACTGAACGTTCATCGTGTTCATCAGAAGGAATCACCAGATCTTCAAGTGCACGCTCTTTTTCTAACCTTTTTAAACCTAAATCATGCAATTCAACTTTAAAAAGTTCCACCATTTCAGCATCATCGGATGAATGCTTTAATTGATTTTTTGTATCAGCAATAAGATTATCAAGAGAGACCAGTTCTTTGTGCGCATCAATAATACGCAAAAGACGAGCCAACTCCTTCTGTAATACTATGCGTTTAGCATTATCAGTGGCAGAAGCCAGCTCGCTTGTAAGATCATCATATTTTTTTTGCAAAACCGAAAGATCTGTCATATCCATAAAAAATTATGCTTTTTTAGAATATTTCTTATTAAATTTATCAATACGACCAGCGGTATCAACAAATTTTTGAGCGCCAGTAAAGAATGGATGGCAATTTGAACAAATAGTAACTCTCAACTCGGCCGCTGTTGAGTGAGTATCAAACTCATTACCACATGCACAATGCGCGGTAACTTCATGAAGTTGTGGATGTATATCTTTTCTCATAAAATGCCTCAATAATGTATGTTTTTATGCTATTTAACGCCGCATCACCGCGGCCAATATATTCTAAATGTAATCTAAAAGCGCTCCCTTGTAAAGAACCAGAAGCCACTTTATAATAGACTCAACGGTCCCCAAAGCCTGAAATATCCTCAATAATATGCTCTTTAACAAGCCGCAGGATACTCTCAATCTTCTCCTTGTCCCCCTCAAAGATAATACCTTCATCCGAGTTCAGCACAATTTTAACATCATTGCCTTCAAGATTGGCCACCGTGGAACCATCGCTTATTTGGACAACCGTACGATAAAGTCCACTTTTTTCCAAATATCCCATAATTATATTAAACATCTGTGTTGTGCCTATAAAGGCAAAACTGCCAATATTAAGCGTAAAAACTTTATCTTTTGCTCTCAATGCAAGACGCTCAAACCCTTGAGCAAGCATGATAGGCGTTGCCACCGTTGTCAGCACAATAACTACAATCGCAATCACGTAATGATGTGCTGCAATAATGCCTGACCCAAATAAAATGGTAGTTACCACAAGCCCAACTTCACCACGTGCAACCATTGATGCCCCAAAAAGATAGGTATCAAGACTCGTCCAACGGTAACTATCCTTATGCGCAAAGCAATTGCTGAGCGCTGTCGCAAGCCAACAACCTATAAGCTTGGAAATAATGGCAATAGCTAATAAAAAGATAACAAGAACCCAATCATACATACTTAACAGCTTAACATTGAGCTGCAAGCCGATAGAGCCCAAAAATAATGGTAATAAAAATGCATTAACAAAGGGAGAAATAACTTTTTCTGCTCCATGTCGATGATCCCCCATTCGGTGGAAAAGACCCGCAAAATACGCTCCCGTAATTCCCGCAAGGCCCCCAATAAGCTCAGCAAATGCAAAATATATGAGCATTATGCCATTAGCTACCGGTGCAATAAGATGAGATAAATGAGATCGCTTTAACCATTCTATAAACGGACGTACTGCATAATAGCCAAAACCACTCATCACAATAAATGCCAGAATAATGAAAAATAGTGAAACTCCCAGCGAAGTGCCATGACCCTGCATAAAGTCACCATCAATCTGACCTAACAACCCCGCCTGAACGCTTAAAGAAAAAATTGCGAGCAAAATTACTGCAAAAATATCATCCGCAACCGCTGCACCAAGCGCAGCCTTGGAACTTTTTAAATGCATTTTATTATATGAAAAAAGCATAGCAACAGGAATTGAAACACTCGTCGCTGCAAAAATAAGCCCCATCCCAATCGCTTGTATTAAACTCCACTCCCCACCAAAACCACAATACAACGGAATGGCTATCATAATAATAGGCAACACTGCCCCAAAAATGCCCGCGCTCACTGCAACAGGCCCTATGGAAAAAATATCCTGCAAATCAGTCTCATGGCCGGCAATCCATAAAAGATACGCAACCGTCAATGCTGATGATATGAGGAGCACAACAAAAAGCATCACATCATAGGTGGCCAGCGCATAAAACTGGCCTGAAACACGGTCTAACAGTACAAGCGGTTGGGCAAAAATGGGAAAATGGGCAATATTTATCAATGATGGCCCAAGCAAGATACCCGCAATAATACGCCCTGCTATTACCGGCAAACCACATAACCTTTTAAAAATTTTACCCCACGTAATTGTCCACAATAAAAGAATAGAAAGAAACAGCGCAAATTGCGCAACAAACACTGGTGACAGGCCTGCCGTAACAAGCAACCCTTCAGGGATAGTTAATTGATTGATATCGAAAGCCATAATAATTCCATTTTGTTTATACTATAAAAATGCACTCATTAACTTATTTCAAAGTATTAATAGTACCATTTTTATATATTTTTTATAATTTTTTCCAAAATTATTGCTTTTACCCTACTATTTTTGATATATTCAAACTGAATATTTAAAAATTATCTAAAGGAGAATTATTATGAAAAGCAATATTTTTACTATAACCTTAGCAGTATGCCTAGGTCTTTCATCAACAATAAATTTCTGTGCATATCCACAATATCCACAACCTGTATTTTTGACACCTGAGCAACTACAACAACAATTTCCACAAACATCAGGTCAATACGGAACAACAACACCAACATGGCGCGGCTGGCTATCTCCATCTGCATGGTGGGCATCAGCAAAATCAGCTGCTCAGTCAGCAGCAAGCTCTACCCTTGATATGGCAAATGCTATTAAACGAGGTGTTGGTTTAGAAACCGTAAGTTATAAAACACTTGGCGCAGCTATCGCAGCATTAGCTGCATTAAATTACAACAAAGAAACTATTTTAAGTATAGTATCATCAGTATATGATGCGGTAGCACCAACTGTTACAACAGTAGCAACAGGTATAAAAACCGTTGCCACCAACAAATACGTTGCTACCACAGTTGCTGCAGCGACTGCTATAAAAACTGCTGATACAATGGATAAAGCGAATAAAGCACGAGAAGAAGCACAAAAACAAAAGCAAGGTCTGCAAACTAGAAAGCCTCAATAAATAAAGTAATAAAAAAGCCCACCAAAAACTGGTGGGCCTTTTTTATTTAACCAGTTAAATCTACTGAGTATATTCAAGCATATGCTGATACGCTTTTCCAATACACTCTGTTTGATGCCAAGGTGTTGGACATTTATATACCCAA
>Ga0111539_10007394_pt1 | contig 14069 bp, 9 predicted proteins | sample RhiMethybrSRZTD1_FD_79667 | JGI IMG/M metagenome (GOLD analysis project Ga0111539, IMG submission 79667) | Populus rhizosphere microbial communities from Tennessee, USA - Rhizosphere MetaG P. TD hybrid SRZTD1 (version 2) (version 2) | ecosystem: Host-associated > Plants > Roots > Rhizosphere >...
ATGATCCCGTCCCCCATCACCTGGTTCACCGTGCCCTCGTAGTGATGGACCGCTTCCATCATGCGTTCGAGAACGGGATCGAGGAGCCGGCGCGCCTCCTCGGAATCGCGATCCGCCAGCAGCTCCATTGAGCCCTTCAGGTCTGCGAAGAGCACCGTGACCTGCTTGCGCTCTCCCTCAAGCGCCGTTTTAGACGTCAGGATCTTCTCGACGAGGTGCTTGGGCGTGTAGGACTCGGGGGAGCGGGCAGGTGCTTGCCCGCGGGCCTGGCCGGCCACCGGCGTACCGCACTTGTTGCAGAACCGGGATCCAGTTGGTAGGTCGTTGCCGCAGGCAGCGCAAGTTGCGGAGGCCAAGCCTGTGCCGCATCCGAGGCAGAAGTTTGACCCGGGGGGATTCTCCTGCTGGCAGCGCGGACACTTCATCGCCTACTCCCACGCGCCGGGCGCGGCTCAGGTCCGCCAACGGTAGCGTGGGGGCACGGGGGGGTCAACAAGTGTCGCCCTGCACATCACCCGCTAAGTCGTTGGTTCGGTTGCCGAGAGCGTTTCGACCTGCCCGGTTATAATGGCCGCGTGAACGACCTCGAAAACGCGCTCGGTCGCGTCGTCCGCGGTGACGTCCGGTTCGATCAGGGCTCCAAGCTCCTCTACTCCACCGATGCCTCCATGTACCAGGTGGAGCCGATCGGTGTGGTCATCCCGCGCGATGCGGACGACGTCCGCGCCGCCGTCACCGTGGCCCGCGAGCAGAAAGTCGCGCTGCTGCCCCGCGGCGGCGGCACGTCGCTCACGGGCCAGACGGTGAACCGGGCGCTGGTCATGGACTTCACCCGGTTCATGAACCAGGTGATCGAGGTCAACGTCGAGGAGCAGTGGGCCCGCGTGCAGCCGGGGCTGGTGCAGGACGAGCTGAACCACCACGTCCGTCCGATGGGCTTTCTGTTCGGCCCGGACACCTCGACCTCCAACCGCGCCACGCTGGGCGGCATGATGGGTAACAACTCCGGCGGCTCGCACTCCATCGCCTACGGGCTCACCGTCGATCACGTCATCGAGATCCGCGCGCTGCTGGTCGATGGCACCGAGGTCGTCTTCGGCGAGGTCACGCCGGCCGAGTTCGAGGCCAAGTGCCGCGTCCCCGGACTGGAAGGCGCGATCTACCGCGAGGTGGCGGGCATCCGCGAGCAGTACGCCGATGAGATCCGCGCGCGCTATCCGCGCCACTGGCGCCGCGTGGCCGGCTACAACCTCAACGAGCTCGTCGGCATTGGCGTGCGGCCGCACTCCTACGCGGGCGGCGGCGACGGCCGGCCGCGGCCGTTCTCGATGGCGCGCCTGGTCGTCGGCTCCGAGGGCACGCTGCTGACCATCCTCGAGGCCAAGGTGCGGCTCATGAGGCGGCCCAAGGCCACCGCGCTGGATGTCATCCACTACCACGACATGCAGGAGGCGCTCGAGTCCTCGCAGTCCATCCTGGAGACCGGGCCCTACGCGGTGGAAGTCACCGACAAGCTCATCCTCGATCTGGCCCGGAACAACATCGAGCAGTCGCAGAAGATGGGCTGGATCCAGGGCGACCCGGCCGCCATCATGATGGTCGAGTACGCAGGCGACACCGAGGCGGAGGTGCGCGCCAAGGTCGAGGCGCTGGAGGCGCGCCGCCAGCGCGAGCGGTTCGGCTACACCTCGCACGTGGCCCACGATGCCGGCCAGCAGCGCACCATCTGGAACCTGCGCAAGGCGGGGCTCGGGCTGTTGCTGGGCATGAAGGGCGACAAGAAGCCGATCGCCTTCGTGGAAGATACCTGCGTGGAGCCGCGGCACCTCGCGCAGTTCGTCCCGAAGTTCAAGGAGATCTTCGCCAAGCACGACACGGTCGGCGCCTACTACGGCCACTGCTCGGTCGGCTGCCTGCACATCCGCCCGGTCATCGACCTCAAGGTCCCGCGCGGCATGGAGCAGGTGCGGGCCATCGCGGACGAGATCACCGACCTGGTGCTGGAGTACGGCGGCACCATCTCCAGCGAGCACGGCGACGGGCGCGCGCGCAGCCCCTTCCTGGAGCGGATGTACGGCCCCACGCTCATGCAGGCGTTCCGCCGGCTCAAGAAGGCCTTCGATCCGGACGGCCGGATGAACCCCGGCAACATCGTCGATTCGCCCGGCATCCTGGAAAACCTCCGCTACGGCGTCGGCTACAAGACGTGGGAGCCCATCACGCTGCTCGACTTCTCGGCGCAGGGCGGCTTCGCGGCGTCGGTCGAGATGTGCAACGGCGTGGGCGCCTGTCGCAAGAAGCTGGAGGGCACCATGTGCCCCAGCTACATGGCCACCCGCGATGAAGAACACTCCACGCGCGGGCGGGCCAACGCGCTCCGGGCGGTCCTCTCGGGGCGGGTGCCGCCGGCGGAGTTCACAGGCAAGCGGCTCTACGAGGTGATGGATCTGTGCCTGGAGTGCAAGGGCTGCAAGGCCGAGTGCCCGGCCAACGTCGACATGGCCAAGATGAAGTACGAGTTCCTCTATCACTACTACAAGGCCAACGGGCTGCCGCTGCGCAACCGGCTCTTCGGGCGCATCGAGCGGCTGAACCGGCTGATGTCGCGGTTGCCGACGCTCTCCAACTGGATGTCGTCGATCTCGTTCAACCGCTGGGTGATGGAAAAGCTCATGGGCATCGATCGGCGCCGGCCGCTGCCGGCGCTGGCCGAGCAGACGTTCACCGACTGGTTCGCGCGCCGTCCGGTGCCGGCGGCCGCACCCCGCGGTGAGGTGGTACTGTTCCACGACACGTTCGTGACCTACAACACCCCGGAGATCGGCCGCGCCGCCGTGCAGCTGCTGGAGGCGGCCGGCTACAAGGTGGTGCTGGTGGACCGCAAGTGCTGCGGCCGGCCGTTGATCTCCAAGGGGATGCTGGCCGAGGCGCGCGAGCACGCGAAGTGGAACGTGGAGCGTCTCTATCCCTACGCCGCCCGCGGCGTGGCCATCGTGGGCCTCGAGCCCTCGTGCCTGCTCACGCTGGGCGACGAGTACGTCGATCTGCTACGGACCGACGAGGCCCGCATGGTCGCGAAGCAGAGCGCTCTGCTCGAGCAGTTCCTGCTCCGCGAGCGGGAGCGCGGCCTGACCCTGTCGTTCAAGGCCGGCGCGCGCGAGGCGCTGCTGCACGGCCACTGCCACCAGAAGGCGATCGTCGGGACGGCGCCCACCGTGGCGGTCCTCAAGTGGGCCGGCTATGCGGTGAGCGAGGTCGATTCGGGTTGCTGCGGCATGGCGGGCTCGTTCGGCTTCGAGCGCGAGCACTACGACGTCTCCGTCTCGCTCGGGAACCGGCGCCTGGCCCCGGCGGTGAAGGCGGCGCCGGCGGCGACGGAAGTCGTGGCGCCCGGGATCTCGTGCCGTCAGCAGATCCAGCACCTGGCCGGGCGGAGGGCCAAGCACCCGGCCGAGGCGATCTGGGAGGCGCTGGCGCGTTAGCCTCGGCGACCCGGGCCGGACGAGTGGGACCGGGTGGCCAGCACGTCGAAGAGCTTGTCGAAGTCGATGGGCTTGACCAGATGGAGATCGAAGCCGGCGGCCAGGGCCCGCTCGCGGTCCTCGGCGAGCCCGTAGCCCGTCAAGGCCACCAGCAGCATGTCCCGCCGCGTGCCCGAGCGGATGCGGCGGGCGACCTCGTACCCATCGAGTTCCGGCAGCCCCACGTCGATCAGGGCGACGTCCGGTTCCAACCGCAGCGCGGCGTCCACGCCCTGCGGTCCATCGCCGGCATCGTGCACCTCGTGTCCGGCGTTCTCGAGGAGCTGGCGGAGCATGTCCCGCGAGTCCTCGTTGTCCTCGATGACCAGGACCCGGCGCGGCGTGGCGATCGTGCTGGTCGGCTTCGCCGACGCGGCGCTGGTCGGCGCGGGAACGGCGGCCAGGCGGACGGTGAAGCGGCTGCCGTGCCCAGGGCCCGCGCTGTGGGCCTCGACGGCCCCGTCGTGCAGCTCGACCAGCCGCTGGACCAGCGTGAGGCCGATGCCCAGCCCGCCCTGCGCCCGGTCGAGGCCGCGCTCGCCCTGGACGAACAGGTCGAAGATGTGCGGGAGCAGTCCGGGCGCGATTCCGATGCCCGTGTCCTCCACCTGGAGGTGCGCGTGGGCCCCTTCGGGTCCGACGGTCACCCGAATGGCGCCGCCGACCGGCGTGTACTTGAGCGCGTTGGTGAGCAGGTTAGCGATGACCTGCTCGAACCGCACGCTGTCGGCGTAAACCCACACCGGCACCGTCTCGACACTCAGGCGATGCGCCTGGGTCTTGCCCGCCGCGGTGAACGTGCCGACCGTGCGCCGCGCGACCTCGGCCAGATCTACGGCGGCGCGGTCCAGGAGGATCTTGCCGGTCACCACGCGCCCCACGTCGAGCAGGTCGTCGACCAGTCGCCCGAGGTGCGCGCTCTGGCGCAGGATCACGTCGCACGCGCGACCGATCGCCTCGTTGGGACCCTTGAACTGGTCCAGCAGGCGCACGGCGCTGCTGATGGCGCCGAGCGGATTGCGCAGCTCGTGACCCAGCATGGCCAGGAACTCGTCCTTGGCGCGATTGACCCGCTGCGACTCGAGCAGCCGCGCCGCGATCTCCCGCTGCACCCGCTTCTGGTCCGTGATATCGCGGGCCGTCTTGGAGGCGCCGATGATCCGGCCGAGCGAGTCGCGCACCGGCGACACGGTGAGCGAGATTTCGATGAGCGTGCCGTCCTTGCGGCGGCGCACCGTCTCGAAGTGGTCCACCGACTGTCCGCCACGGATGCGCCGCAGGACGTCGGCCTCCTCGCTATGTCGATCGGCCGGGACGATCAGCAGGATCGACTGGCCGATCGCCTCGGCCGCGGAATAGCCGAACAGTCGCTCGGCCCCGCGATTCCAGGAGGTGACGATCCCGTCCAGCGTCTTGCTGACGATGGCGTCGTCGGAGGAGTCCACGATCGCCGCCAGGCGGCCGCGCGCTTCTTCCGCGCGGAGGCGGTCGCTGATGTTCCGGATGACCTTCGCGGCTCCGGTGATCTCGCCTGTCGGCGACCGGATGGGCGACACCGCCAACGACACGTCGATCGGCCGTCCGTCCTTGGTGAGGCACACCGTCTCGAAGTGGTCGATGCTGGCGCCCCGCCCGATCTGGTGCAGCACGGCGGCTTCTTGAGCCCGGCGCTCGACGGGGACGATCAGTGCGATCGGCTGGTGGATGGCCTCGGCGCTGGAGTAGCCGAATAGCGTCTCGGCGGCGCGGTTCCACGAGGTGATGACGCCATCCAGCGTGGTGGCGACCACCGCGTCCGCGGACGACTCGACGATCGCCGCGGCTTGATCGGCGGGACCGCCAGGAATCGAAGCCATGCCCGATCCTCCACCGCCCGCGACAAGACCCGCGCCGCCGACGGACATTAACTAAACCTAACAGTCTGACGCGCGAGCGACAAGCCGCAGATGCTGCACGGTGTGAAATTCTTTTCTCAGTGCGACGAGATCAGCCCGTGCGGCGAGCCCGTGCGGGGTCAGCCGGAGATGTCGCGCGTGTGACCGAGGACGTGGGCGACGGCAACCTGATGGAACACCTCGGCCAGGGGCCCCACGACGCCGCCGGCCGAGCGGATCTGCTGGCCGAAGAGCCGCTCGTCGGCGGCTTCCACTGCCGCGATGGTGGCAGCGCGGTTCCGCTCGAACTCGTCCAGGAGCTCGGCCACCGAAAGGTGAGCGCGCTTGGCCACCTGCCGGTCGTTGTAGGCATCGTTGCCGCCCCGCATCGACCGGGTCGGTGGGTCGGTTGCCGGCGTCGCGGCGGGCGCAGGCGGGGGAGAGGCTGCGTCGCGGGCGATGTCGATCAGCCGCGGGTAGGACCACTCGATCGACGCGATGTGCGCCAGGATCTGCCGCCCGTTCCAGCCGTTCTCGTAGCGCCCTTCCTCCAGCCGCTCGGCGGGCAGCGCACGGACGAGCGTCAGCACCTCGTCGCGGCTGGCGCGCAGCGCCTCCAGCAGCCCGCGCTTGGTCATGGTCAGCTGCCTCCGGAGTAGCTGATGCGGTAGATGCGTCCGGCCTTGTCGTCGGCCACGAGCAGCGCGCCGTCGGGCATGACGAGCACGTCGGCGGGCCGTCCGGCGGCGGTCGAGCCCTTCAGCCAGCCCTCGGCGAACGGCTCGTAGGAGGTCGCGCGACCGCCCTCGATCTTCACGAAGGTCACCCGGTAGCCGATCGGCTTGCTGCGGTTCCAGGAGCCGTGCTCGGCGATGAACACGCCGCCCCTGTACTTCTCAGGGAACATCGTGCCGGCGTAGAAGCGCATGCCGATGGCCGCCACGTGCGGGCCGAGCAGGCGGGCCGGTGCGGTGAACTGATCGCACGCCCGGCCGGCGTTGTGGTCGGGATCCTTGATGGCCTCACCGTGGCAGAACGGAAAGCCGAAGTGCTCGCCGACGCGGCTGAGATGGTTCAGCTCGTCGGGCGGCTGGTCGTCACCCATGTTGTCGCGTCCGTTGTCGGTGAACCAGAGATCCTTCGTGGCCGGATCGAAGTCGAAGCCCACGCTGTTGCGCACGCCGCGCGCGATCACCTCCGGCTTGCCGCCAGCCAGGTCGATCCGGGTGATGGTCGCGTGCAGCGCAGTGGGCGGCGGGCAGACGTTGCAGGGCGCGCCGACGGGGACGTAGAGCCGCCCGTCGGGACCGAAGGCGATGAATTTCCATCCGTGGTGGCCGTCCGAGGGGAAGGCGTCGCTGACCACCTCCGGCTTGGGCGGGCGCGTGAGGTCACGAGCGACGTCAGGGAATTTCAAGATGCGATTCACCACGGCCACGTAGAGCGCGCCGTCCCGAAAGGCCACGCCGCTCGGCTCGCGCAACCCGCTGGCTACGACGTGGACGGCGTCGGCCTTGCCGTCGCCGTCGCGGTCCACCACCGCGTACACCTTGCCCTCCGAGCGCGAGCCCACGAAGATGACGCCCGGCGGGCCGAGCGCCATCTGGCGGGCATTGGGGACGTCAGCGGCGTAGACCGTGATGCGGAAGCCGGAGGGCAGGGAAATGTCGCTCATCTCGGCCGCCGCGCTGGGCATGAAGCCGGCCACGTAACCGCGGAAGTGGCAGCCGACCACGACGGCCGGCACCACCGCCACCAGGGCGAGCACCACCAGGACGACCGTGCTTCGACGCATGGACAGACGGCGGGCCGGGACCTACGCCAGGTCCACCCACACGGTCTTGACCTCGGTGTAGCCGTCGAGGCCGACCGATCCCATCTCACGGCCGAAGCCGGATTCCTTGAAGCCGCCGAACGGCAGCGCGGCGTCGAACAGGTTGTAGGCGTTCACCCACACCGTGCCGGCGCGGATGGCCTTGGCCGCCCGCAGCGCCTTGCCGACGTCGCGCGTCCACACCGCAGCAGCCAGGCCGTAGCTGGTGGCGTTGCCCTGCGCGATGCCCTCCTCGACCGACTTGAACGGGATGACCGACAGCACGGGGCCGAAGATCTCTTCCCGCGCGATGGTCATGGTGTTGCTGACGCCGTCGAAGATCGTCGGCTCGACGTAGTAGCCCTTGCCGTTGCCGACGGAGGCGCGCTGGCCGCCGGCGACCAGCTGCGCGCCCTCGCGCTTGCCCGTCTCGATGTAGCCGAGCACGGTCTCCATCTGGGCCTTGGACACGACGGGGCCCATGCGCGTGGCCTTGTCCATGGGGTCACCGACCTTGAAGGTCTTCACCCGGTCGGTGAGCTTGGACATGAACTCGTCGTGGATCGACTGCTCGAGGAACAGTCGGGAGCCCGCCGCGCACACCTCGCCCTTGTTGTAGAAGATGCCGGTCATTGCGCCGCGTACCGCCGCTTCCATGTCGGCGTCGGCGAACACGATGTTGGGCGACTTGCCGCCCAGCTCCAGCGACAGGCGCTTCAGCGTCCCGGAGGCCTCGCGCATGATCTGCTTGCCGACCTCGGTGGAGCCGGTGAAGGCGATCTTGTCCACGCGGGGATCGCGCACCATGGCCATGCCGATCTTGCCGCCGGGCCCGGTGACCACGTTGAGCACGCCCTCCGGCAGCCCGGCCTCCTGGCAGAGCTCGGCGAACTTGAGCGCGGTCAGCGGCGTCTGCGACGCCGGCTTGATGACCACCGTGTTGCCGGCGGCGAGTGCGGGGGCCAGCTTCCAGGACGACAGCAGGAAGGGGAAGTTCCACGGCACGATGGCGCCGATCACGCCGACCGGGTGGCGGAGCGTGAAGGTGAAGGCGGTGTCGCGCAGCTGCAGCGTCTCGCCGTGGATCTTGCTGGCCCAGCCCGCGTAGTAGCGGAACACCTCGGCGGCGAAGGGGATCTCGACCTTGCCCGAGTCGAACATGGTCTTGCCGGTGCAGAGGCTCTCGAGCCGGGCCATCTCGTCGAGATTCTGCTGGACGAGATCGCCGAGCTTCCACACGATGCGGCCGCGCTCGTGCGGGCTCATCTTCGGCCACGGTCCCTCGTCGAAGGCCTTGCGGGCGGCCGCGACGGCGGCGTCGATGTCGCGTTCGTCGCCCTTGCCGACCGCGGCCAGCGGTTCTTCATTCGCGGGGTTGATGGGTGTGTACGTCTCGCCCGACAGCGGAGCCTGCCACTTGCCTGCGACGAAAATCTCGCCTGCCTTCATGATGTCGCCCTCACAGGGATTGGTGTCGTGGAGTGTACGGTCGGCCTGATCTTACGCAAGGCGTGGCCGGTCGGCCACTCGGTGTACGACGGTGACGGCGGGAGGAATCAGCCCTGGGCGAGCTGCAGATCGGAGCGGTCGTCGTCCTCGTCGCCGTTACGTAGCTGATCCAGCAGCCGTGGATCGTGCGGCACGACGATGCCGGTGGCGCCGGCGTCTTCCCAGTCGCGGAGCATCTGCCGCCACTGCTCGCGGTCCGGCGGCATCTTCACGCGCGCCCAGACCTCGAGCGGCCCGGTGCACTTCGCCTCATCGCGGGCGCGCAGCAGGGGAGGGAGCGACGCCTTGAGCGCCTCGCAGGAATCGTCGAGACCGACCACGCCGTCGGCCAGACGCGCGGCGGCCTGGGCATGTCGCCCGCCTTCGACCTCGACGATCACGCGCTGCTCGAGGCTCCGGGCCAGGGCGGTCAGGCTGGCGATCGAGTCGGCGCCGGCGCCCGTCAAGCTGAGCACGCAGCGCCCGTGTGAGAGCCCGGCGAGGGTCGCCACACGGTTGGCGAGGGTGGCGGCGTCCGGACCGCCGGCGGCTCCGACGGGAGCGATCAGGCGGGCGCGACCGGTGACCGCCGCGACGCTGGCCAGCAGCAGCCACGGATCGTAGCCCTGATCATCGAGCCAGAGCGAGTCGACGCCGGCTGAGTCCATGGCCCGGGCGTCGGCCAGATACTCGCCGGAGTCGTCGAACCGGGCCGGAAGGCGGACGCCGATCTTGAGCATGAGCGACGGCTACATCTGCGCGCTGAAGATCACGACGATGCGAAGCGCCAGACCGCCCACCAGCACCAGGCACGAGGCGAGGATCGCCGGCCCGCCCCGATGGCCCACCCCGCGTAGCCCCAGGGGCACCAGCGTGCCGGCCAGGACCAGCGCCCACATGACGAGCCAGCGCGGCTCCAGGAAGCGCTGGGCGACCGCGCCCAGGCTCAGGAAGAACACGACGAGCAGCACGAGCTCGAGCAGGACGAAGTAGCGATCGGCGCGGGAGAGCTTGGCCTCCGTGCTCGGCGCCGGCGCCAGCAGGCGTACCAGCAGCACGAGCGCGGCGGCGGCCACGCTCAGCCCCGACGCCAGGAACAGGCCGCCCAGCGCCCACGTATCGCTCCAGATCGGCTGGTTACTCACGCTCAGGAGCACGCCGGTATAGCCGGCGAGGAACAGGCCGGAGAGCGCGCCGACGATCATGAACAGACGGCCGAAGCCCCCACGCAGCAAGCGGAGCCGATCGTCGCCGAGCAGGTTCTGTATAAACGACACGAACGCGAACGCGCTAAAGATGATGAGCGCCCAGGCTCCGACCGACATGGGCGACCAGTACTTGAAGTTGAGACCGAACGTCCGGCTGTCGATCAGCATGTGCCAGAAGCGCAGCGGACGGCCGAGATCGAGCGTCAGCAAGATGGGGCAGATGGCCAGGACCGGGAACGCGATCAGGAAGGCCAGGCGGGCCACCGCGCGGTCGCGCTCGTCTCCCATCAAGTGGAGGATCGTGCCGAGCAGGTAGGCGCCGCCGGCGAGGCCGCCGAGGAAGAAGTACCAGACGATGTACCACTCCCACTGCGGGGGCGTGACGAAGTGCTGAGGCATGACGCTACTCCTTGTCGCCGCGGTCACCGCGACCGCGAAACGCGATGATCGCGCCGACGGCGCCAAGGACCGCGGTGGCCAGGGAGCCCAGGTACGAGCGCACGTTGTTGCGACTGGGCAGTACCGCGTTCTCCGTGTTGGGCAGGCCGTAGGCCTCGGGCTTGTCGGTGAGCAGGAACAGGGCGTGCAGCCCGCCGTACTCCTTGTCGCCGTACAGCCGCGCCTCCGCCATGCCCTGACCGCGGAGCTGGTTCAGCCGCGCGCCGGCGATCCCGCGCATCGTGCTCAGCTCACCGAACTTGATCGACTCTGTCGGGCAGGCCTTGGCGCACGCCGGCGTCAGGTTGGCTTGCAGGCGGTCGTAGCAGAACGTGCATTTGCGAGCCAGCCCCGATGCCTCGTCGAAGCCGATGACATGGTACGGGCAGGCGGCAATGCAGTCCCGGCAGCCGTTGCAGACACTCGGCTGGATGTAGACCGTGTCGAACTCGGTCCGGATGATGGCGTTGGTCGGACACACTTCCATGCAGCTCGCCAGCGCGCAGTGCTTGCAGACGTCGCTCATCATGTTCCATGCGACGCCGCCCTTGGCCGCGGTGCGCTCGTGGAACTGCACGTGGCGCCAGTTCTGCTCGTCCAGCTGGCCGGTGTTGTCATAGCCGTCGCCGAACTTGCCCACGTGGCCGGGAAGCTGGTTCCACTCCTTGCACGCCACCTCGCAGGCCTTGCAGCCGATGCAGAGGGTGGTGTCGGTGAAGAAGCCGACGGTTCGCGCCATGGGGGTTCTCCTATCCGATCGCCATCAAATTGGGCACGATCTTCGCGAAGCCGCGCTCCTGCGCATAGAGGTCGAGCGGCAGCGCCACCATCTCATCCACCACGGGCACCCCCGCGGGCTCCTTGCGGAGGTCGACCGTGATCATGTAGCGCCGGCACGTCTCGCACGCGTCGGCGCGCAGGTGGGGGAAGCGGTCGGGGTCGGTGAAGATCGGCAGCTTGCCGGCGGAGAGCTCGCCGCAGGCCGCACACGTCATGCGCTGATGAATCCAGCTCTCGCCGCAGCGGCAGCACTCGAGCATCCGCGGGCCGCTGACCAGCGCCTCGCTCGCGTCGGTCAGATACGAGACCTGGGGCAGCCCGCCGCAGCACGGGCATCCCTCGCCGGCCTGTCGAGCACACGCCTGGGCGGCAGCCGGACCGAGGGCCTCCAGGACTGGTGAACTGGCCGCCCGCGCCAGGTACTGCTCGACGGGCGCCTGTTGCTCGCCGGCAAGCCAGGCCGAAACGAGCCCAGCCACGTCACCACCAAGCAGCTGCCCGAGGACCGCGTCCGACAGTGCCGCGGGGCCCGCCGCGATCGTGGCCTCGGCCACTGCGGGGGCGACTCGCTCGCTCACGTAGCGGGCTACCGTCGCCGGCGCTGGTCGCTCGTCCAGCGCCGCCAGGAACGCGCGCTCTTGGGCGTCGAGGAGCGCGCCGTACAGCTGCAGGAGTTGAGAGGCGAACGGGTAGCGCTCGAGCAGCTGCCCGGCCCGGCGGCGGCGCCGGGCCCAGGCCTCCATCGCGAGCGGTGCGACTTCCAGCCGTGCCATCAACGGGGCTCCGCCATCAGATCTTCTCGATGTTGACCAGGAACGCCTTGAACTCCGGCGTCCGGGAGTTGGCGTCGCCCACGAACGGCGTCAGCGCGTTGGCGAGCCAGTTGGCGCCCTTGGTAGGATCCCGGTCCGCCGCGATGCCGACGAAGCCCCAGTGGATCGGGATGCCGATGTGATAGACCCTCTTGCCGTTGACCTCGAGGCCGCCCAGCCGCTTGGTAACGACGGCCAGCACCTCGAGCTTGCCGCGCTTGGAGCTCACGCGGACCCGGTCGCCGGTCTTGATGTTCTTCTCCTTGGCGACCTCTTCCGGTATTTCCACGAACGGACTCGGCTGCAGCCCAACCAGGGCCGGCACGTGCTGCGTCACGTAGTGCTCGTGCTCGGTCAGCCGGTAGCTGGTGGCGATGTACGGGTAGTCCTTGACGGTGCCGAAGCGGTTCTCACGGCCGCCCGCCTTGTCGTAGAGGAACGCGACCGGCGACTCCGACTGCTTGGGGTGCAGGGGATTCTCGACCGGCGACTCCATCGGCTCGTAGTGCTCGGGGAAGGGCCCGTCGAGCATCGAGTTGGAGAACAGCCGCCCGAGCCCTTCGCTGGTCATGATGAAGGGGCCCCACGCCTTCGGGCTGCGTGGCTCCATCGTGGGCGGGTAGTCGGGCACGTCGCCCTTCCACTTCTTCTCCGTCGGGTCCCACTCGATGCCGGGCCGCGAAGGATCCCACGGTTTGCCGTCGAGGTCCGCCGAGGCGCGGTTGTACATGACCCGGCGGTTGAGAGGCCAGCTCCACGCCCAGCCGTGGTAGTAGCCCATGCCGGTGGGATCGTTCTTCTTGGGGTCCTGAACGCCGGCGCGGCGCTTGGACAGGTTGCCGGCCTCGGGGTACGAGCCCGTGTAGATCCAGTTGCCCGCGGTGGTGGTGCCGTCGTCCTTGAGCGCGCCGAACGTCGCCATCCGCTTGCCCGTGGCGAGATCGAAGCCGTTGATCTCCTGGCAGATCTCGTCCAGCTCCGGCTTGAGCGGATCCTTGTAGTTGAGCGTCATGGCCATCAGCGGGGCGGGGAACTTCCCGCCCTGCTCGGCGTAGAGCTTCTTCACGCGCGCGAAGATCTCGGCCAGGACCCAGTGGTCGTGGCGGGCGCCCTCGGGCGGGAGAGCCGCCTCCTTCCACTGCATCCAGCGGCCGCTGTTCACGAACGAGCCGTCCTTTTCGATCCAGTGCGTGCTGGGGATCATGAACACTTCGGTCGGGATCGTCTTCGGGTCGGCGCCCGGCCGCCGCCAGAACTCCGAGCTGGTCGTCGGCAGCGGGTCCATGACCGCCAGCCACTTGAGGTTGGCCAGCGCCTGCATCACCTGGTTGGCGTCGGGGCCGATGCTGGTGGCCGTCATGCCCGACAGGATGACGCCTTCCATCTTCTTCTTGAGGGCCTGGTCGTAGATGGAGATCCACGACGAGTTGGAGAACGGCTTGGGGATGAAGTCGAACGCGTACTCGTTCTTGTCGGTCGCCGCGTCGCCGTACCAGGTCTTGAGCAGGCTGACCATGAACTTGCGATAGTTCGTGCCGAAGAAGTTCCAGGAGTTCGCATCGAACTTCTTGGGCGCGCTCTGGGTCACGTAGTCGTCGAGGTTCTTCTGCCCGGGCGCCGGGATGCGCAGGTAGCCGGGGAGGATCTCCCACGAGATGGCGTTGTCGGTGTTGCCCTGGATGTTGGCGTGACCGCGCTCGGCGTTCATGCCGCCGCCCGGCCGCCCCATGTTGCCCAGCAGGAGCTGCAGGATGGCCGCCGTGCGGATCAGCTGGCCGCCCGTCGTGTGGTGCGTGAGACCGACCGCGTAGACGACCGTCATCACCTTGTCGGGCTTGCCGGTCTCGCCCACGATCTTGGCGATCTCGAGGAACTCCGCCGGCGGAATGCCGGTGATCGAGGCCACCATCTCCGGCGTGTAGCGCGAGAAGTGCTTACGCATGAGCTGGAAGACCGAGCGCGGGTGCTCGAGCTGCATGTCGCGCTTGGCCAGCGCCACTCCCGCGCCGGCGGCGGTCGGACCCTGGCCGGCGACGGCGACCTCCTTCTGTGCCCGCTCGAAGGCGGCCTGGGCGGGAGCGTCCCCTTCGTAGGCCCAGGTGGACGAGTCGTACGTCCGCTTGGCCGGGTCGTAG
>Ga0111539_10007395_pt1 | contig 14069 bp, 16 predicted proteins | sample RhiMethybrSRZTD1_FD_79667 | JGI IMG/M metagenome (GOLD analysis project Ga0111539, IMG submission 79667) | Populus rhizosphere microbial communities from Tennessee, USA - Rhizosphere MetaG P. TD hybrid SRZTD1 (version 2) (version 2) | ecosystem: Host-associated > Plants > Roots > Rhizosphere >...
CCGCGCCCAACAAGCTCGACCAACGTGAGCGCGACGTCTTGCTGATACGGCTGAGCAGTTAGCAACGGCTGCAGACTGTCCCATGCGGAGTCGGCCCGATCGGCTTCGGCCTCTTCGATGAAACGCGTCTTGGCCTGCTCAATGGCTTCTTTGGAAAGAGCGTCGTTCATCGATCGGAGTCTACGCCGTGACCGAACTTGAGCATGTCCGCTCGATCGGTCCAGAAGATGTAGCCGCAGAGGATCAAGAGAACGAAGGCGGGCGCAGCTTGCAGAATGGGCGTGTAGGTCGCGTGGTAGTAAGTCGCGCCGATCATGATGATGCCGAGACCGAGGGCCGCGAGCGCGCGCAGCGGACGAATGAACAATGCGATGGGACCCAGGACTTCGCAGGTGCCGATGAAGTAGCCGAACCAACGCGGCAGTCCGAGCTTGGGGAAGCTGCTGTGCACGTAGGGCACGCCCGCGAGTTTCGCGATGCCCGCGGCGCCGACGTAGAGAACGATCAGCGCGATCGCGATCCAGAGCAGATAGTTCCTGGTCTTGCCCTCGGCCATTGCGCCTCCTTTACTTCCTCTTTTACCCGACCCTCCCCCGATTCGCGGGGGAGGGCAGGGTGGGGGCGCCCTAACTTAGCAGATACGGCGGCGGAGGCGGCTCTCTCACTGAGAAGCCTTCGCCTCCGTGTCCGCCGGACTCCATCTTCAATGCGTCGATCAGCGGCTTGATGCGCGTCGAATCAAGCTGCGTGACCGTCTCATCGACCATCATCGCCGCGAGGTGCGCCACCTCCGCATAGATGGTTGCGTCCTCGCCTTCGGCGTAGAGCAGGACTTCGTAAAGGGGAGCGATGCGCGTCCGAAAGCCTTTGCTTGATGTACAGCGACGCGACGCCTGATCTAAAATGTCGCCCTCACGGAGGGTGATATGCCAGACGCACGATCCGTTTGCGTGCTCGTCGCCACTCTCGCGCCGTTCACTTTTCAAGGACAAGCCGGCGGCGCGCAACGTTCGCTGCCTCCTCCGACAGACATCGACGCGCAGTTCACCGAACAGCTCGGCCAGTCCGAACAGCAATTCTGTAAGGCCATCCTGAACAAGGATGCCCGGACTTTGGACAGTGTTGTGAGTCCGAACTTCGCGCTGCGTGTGGCGGACTTTCCCCAAGAGAGCCTGCCGCGTAGTGTTTGGATGGACAACACTCTGCGCCGGATCACGGGCGAACATTGCGAGCAACATCACGTCGTCGCGCGCAAACTCGCCGACGATCTCGCGGCTGTCAGCTTGGTCTGGAGTCAGAAAGGGACGTCCGATGGACGAGACTTCAGCGGCGACTTTTATTTGGTCGATTTTTGGCAGAAGAGCAGCGGGAATTGGCAGATTATCGCCCGGTACGCCACTCCGCTCGGCAACTTTCCCGAGCGGCCGGCACGCCAACTGCCGCCCGCTCGCGACGTAGACCCTGATCTCACGGAACATCTCCGTCAGCTCGAACAACAATTCGGCGAAGCCAGCATGCACGGGGATACACAAGTCGTGGATCGTCTGATGGGGGCCGATTTCACGCTCCGCGTAGGAGATGCTCCCGAGCGCAGCGTCCCCCGCGCCCTGCGCGAGGATCTGCGGCCTCAGGCGACACGTGCATATAAAATGGAGTCTTTCGAGGAACGGCACCAGGCCGCACGCAAGCTTACGAACGAGCTCGCGGTCGTGAGTTTGCTCCTCAGCCAGAAGGCCACTTTTGCCGGGCGCGATCGCAGTGGCGATTTCTACGTCGTAGACATCTGGAGAACGACTGCAGGCAACTGGCAGATCATCGCCCGCTATTCCACTCCCCTCGGGAAGAAATTCGACCGCTCGCTATAGCGGATCTCGCTGCTCCACGTATGCATGAGGTACCGTCGATTCCTTCGAGGATTGCTCCAAGCCGCGTCGTCCTCTGGCTCGCTCCGAGCTACGGCGATAATGCCTGGCACTTTGTAGTCAGTGCCAACAGTCCTCGCGCGATCGACGTTCTCGACTCGACGGTCTCCAACACGCTGCCGGCGAGGATCTTCTTGCCGACGGATGTGCTCAAGAACTTCGTCAGCGCAGCCTGCTCCGCCGGTGTCAGCTCGGTTGGGGCGGCTTCGGGCGTGCGCAACTCCTGAGCGATCGAATGCTTCAGGAAACCCTGCCCTTCCTTGCTGGCATAGAAAGCGATCGCACGCGTTATGTCCTCGCTCGACAGTGTGGCCAGGATGGCGCGCGCGTACACATCGAGGACGAAATCGAGCTTTGCCGCCCTCACGCAATCGAGCTCCTGCTGGGTTGCCGATCCTTCTGCCATTTCCTTACGCACGGATGTCTCGAGCCGCAGCCGCGCTTGCTGATCGACCTGCATGGTCCGGGCGAGAAGCGTGGCCTGCGCTGCCGCTGACTTCCGCGCCTGCGCGAACGCGACGGACGTCAGCGCGACGAGTGCTGTCAGGATCAGCGCTCGCATTCCTAGCTCTGGGACAGCTCTGGAGTGGATCGGCATCAGCCTATGTTAGCGACCGGCAGGTGACCAATTGTGCAATGTGATGTGTTCATCAAGAGCGGATGAGGGAAATTGCGGTCGTTGCTAATAGGCAAGACTGAGCGCTGGCAGATCTTGAGCTTGGGTCGAGCGCTGCAACGAATCCGCACTGACGCCGCGGGCGCTGCCTTTGGGAAGACTACTTGCCTGCGGTCTTGGGTACGAGAGCCAGTGCCCGGCCAGCGGACGATCCAACTCTGATGCGCCACGTGCGATCCTAACGGCGGCACCTACTACTCCGGTGGCGTTGTCGCTGGCGAACATGCGAGTAGTGTGCAACGAGCGAGGACACGCACTCATCTGCATTCACGCGACAGCGCTGCACACAAAGTCATCAGACGGCGGGAAAGGAGGCTAGTACCAGGAGGAACGCATCGGTTCTTCTCACACTGGGGGGATTCACATTTCCGCACGGAGCTCTTGTCGGCAGTCTTGATATGGGTGAAACCTTTTTTGCAATCGGTACCCAAATGCAAATGACTGTGTTACGTCCCGGTACATTACGACTCTATTGTTGGGACAACGACTTTGCTAACAATGCGGGTGCTATAAAGTTGACGTCAACGTCTACACCAGACAAAAACCGCCGACCGCTCCGTGAATGTGAGAGTCGGACGGAAACGCAGTGAGCGTGCTTCGCCGCCCAGTGTCCGCTTCGGGTCGGCTGGGAAGCTGGTCTCGTCGGGGCGCGCGCGGCGAGAGATGCTTCCGTCGTTGCGCTCGGGAGTCGAGATCGCGAGCGGCCTACGCCGGTCCATCTACGCCAGGCTCAGGAGATTCACCTTCGCGAACCGGCGGTAGCGGACCTCTCCGTCCTCATCGACGCCGGTGGTCACTCCCACCGTCAGAGTCGCGCTGACCGCGTGAGACGGTTTGGTCAACGCGACGTTCGTGAGCAAGCCGCCGGGGATTTCAATCGTCTCGGCGTCGAAGCCGTAGACGCCGTCGGCGGCGAGCTGCACCTTGAGCTTCACCGACACGCCGACCACGCCGCCGGGCGGCGACCCCTCGATCGACACGCTGCCCGTCGCCGCATTGAGCTTCTTCGTCACCCCACCCGACCATGAGGCCGTCGCGCTCCATTCGATATCGGTCATCGCCGCATAGCCAGGGGCTGCGCCCTCACCCGCGTAGAGGCCGAGCGCGATCGGCACGGCCTGGCGGATGGCAATGATGAAGGCCGCATTCTGATAGGCGCTGCCGCCGACCACTAGGCCGCTCGCGCTGGTTCCCGTGGTTGGCGGAGTCCAGTTGAATGCGCTGCCGGACAGGCCGACCGTTACGCCCCCGATCTGCACCGACAAGCCGTTCAGCACCTTGCCGTCGGCGCCGTCGCGAACCTTGACAATGATCGACGTCGGCAGACCGCCGCTTACCTCGGATGGATTCACCTCGGCACTGAGCTGGCCCTTGGTGACGATCACCGGTGGCCCCTCCTGCCTGCTCGATTGAGTGCAAAGCGTCTGGAAAGCCCATAGCTTCGCGCCTTCCGCGAGGCCGCTGTCGAGATGGAAGACCTCATCTTTGCGCCAGACGTCGATCGACGCACGGACAACCCAGTCAACCATCAGATGCGCGCGCGCCCCCGGCAGGAAACCCTTCGCACTCACCGCGCACGCGCTCGGACGCACCGGCTCGATGATTGTCGGCGCTGGCAGCGGCGAGGGCAGTGAATTGACCCGTTCATCCGCGGATGCCGCGGGCGCGCCGCAGCCGGACTGCTCGATCCTGACAACGTCGTCAGCGATGACCGGGAACCAGGTCGAGAGCAAGGCGGCGGGCGTCACCGGCACTCTCCAGTCGGACAAGGGAAGACCGGAGCGAACCGAGACGAGCCGCACGGGCACCAAAGCGAGGCTCTCGCAGGGAATTGCGCGGGCGCAGTCGTACAGCGGCGCGACGATCTTCGGCGGCCCCGGCTGAACGGCGCCCGAACCCGGTCTGGCGGATTCGGTCGCCGATCCCGGCGGACTGGTGAGACCGCACGAGCTCTGACGGGCGACGATCGCCATCATCGGGCCGCTCCCGCCGACGACCTCCGGCAGGTCGACCTGCTCGGTTTCCTTGCCGATCCCGATCGATCCGATCTCGGTCTCCACGTCCTGGTCCCAGACCTTCTTCCACAAGGTCAGCACGCCGCCCGGTTTGAGGCCGCTCACCACCACGCGCTTCACTTCCGGGCAGAAGGGCTGCAGCCCCGGCTTGCCCGGGGCCACCGCCGCAGCCACGGACAGGACGACGTCGGGACTCTGGGTGCCGGCACCGGGGAGGCGCTGAAAAATTCTGAGCGGCTCCGATTTGAACTCGGCCGCGCCGGTTGCCCAGTAGTCGCTGGCGATGTTCGTCCACAGCGCAGTGTTACCGGCATTCTCGGAGACCAGGTCTGCGGCCGGAATGCATTCGAGCACGTGCAGGGCCGTGTCGCACGCTTGCACCGGCTGCTCGATCTTCGGCGCCGGTACGACCCGCGCGTTGACAGCGACGAGCTTGTTCGACGTCGCAACCGGGCTCGTCTGGCCGCCAAACTTCTGGACCGCGTTGAGGACCGCGCCGGCGGCGAGCACAGCCGGATTGACCGACACCCAGCCGCTGGTCCCCATCGCAGTGATGGCGCCTGCGAGCGTACCGCCGTTGCTCACCTCGACCTGGGCACCCGGGACGAGCCCGTCCAGCAAGACATGGCTCATGAACTGCGACATGGGCGAAACGAAGACCGGCGCCGGCAGCGGCGCCGGCACCGCCAGCACCGGCACCGGATTGTTGGACGGCTGACTCGTGAGGCCGCCGAGCGACTGCACCGCGACTACCATCTCTCCGACGTTAAGCGTGCGGCTGAGCGGAACCCACAGATTGCCGTTGATCACCGCCGCGTTGCTCCCGACGGTCTCACCGCCGACCTTCAGTTCGACGTTGGCGTCCGCGAGCGCACCGGAAACCAGCACCTTCTCGCTGGAAGTGACAATCGGACCGTTCACGACGGGTGCTAGCGGTGCGGCCATGACGTCGCTCCTGCTGCGTGTGGGTTCCAGCTCAACAAGTCGCGCAGCGGCTCGCAGTCCACGAACCGATGCGGATGATCACGAACTCGGCGGGTCGCACCGGGGCGATGCCGATCTCGGCGATCAGACGGCCGTTGTCCATGTCATCCTGAGTCATGGTGCTGCTGTCGCAGCGAACAAAAAATGCGTCCTCCGGCTTAGTGCCGAGCAGTGCGCCGCTGCGCCAATTGCTGAGCAGAAAGTTCGTGATGGTCTGCCGCACTGCTTCCCAAAGCAGCTCGCCGTTTGGCTCCAACGCGGCCCATTGCAGACCTTCACGGATCGACTGCTCCAGGTAGTTGAAGTAGCGTCGCACGTTGACGTACTTCCAAAGCGGATCCAGGCTTGTGGTGCGGGCGCCCCATAGAAGAATGCCGCGCGAGGGAAAAGATCGAATACTGTTGATCCCCTGCGCACTCAGGCGTTCCTGTCCGTGAGTGTCGATCGCAGCCTGCAGGTCCACGGCATCGATGACAGTTTCGTTCGCAGGCGCTCGCCACACACCCCGTGCAGTGTCAACGCGTGCAAGGATTCCGCACACGAAACCACTCGGCGGAAGCTGCACGGAATTCTCGGTGCTGACCCACGGGTGATACATCGCCGCATAGGAGCTATCGATGCCCGAGCGAGCGGCGAGCACCTCGTCGATCGTCGCCGCCGGCGGTGCGTCGAGCACCGCAAAACGAAAGCGCTCTGGCTGACTCACATGCTCGACCAGCGCGTGCTGTATTTGCGCCGCCGCAGGCCGCGCCGAATAGCCCGGCGCGGCAATGACCGAGATCCCGGCGGACGCAGGCAATGCTTGCAGCGCTGCTGCGTATTCCTCCGCGAGCGCATCAGCAGCGACGTGTCCTATGTAGAGCCGCCGGCCGCCGTTGTAAAAGAACGCTCGTGCCGCGTGCGCGATGTAGTTGCAACGGGAACCTTGCGCAGTTTCAAGATCATCGAGACCGCCGTACTGCTGCTCGAACTCCAGGAAGCTCGTGAGCGGCTCGCGTGCGGCGCAGTCCATAGCGGCTGGAGTGGTGCGAGTGGGACCGATGAACGCAGCCGTGCTGGTCGGGACACCTTCGATGCTGTGCGCCTTGAAAGGGATTTCCTCGACATAGACGCCGGGCGCTAAGAATTCGGACATGCTGCCCCCAGACGATCAGGGCTGGGCCTCGACGGCGGCACACTAGCGTCATAGCATCGACGCGTGAAGCGAACGTTAGTCTTAGGCTTGGCTTTGATGGCCTGGGCGACGCTGACCGTGGCCGCGGTCCCGCCCAAACTACTGGTTCTGGACGTTGAGCTCACCGGCGACGATGGCGGCCCCCAGTTCGCGTCCGAGCATCAAGCTCGCTTGACTCTGGCGAGCACAAAACTACGGGAGGCCCTTGCACACACTGGTCTTTATCAGCTCGTCGACAGCACGCCGGCGCAGAAAACAATCGACGAGCTGAAGTCCCGGTATCGCTATCTGCACGACTGCAACGGTTGCGACCTCGACATAGGGCGGCAACTCGGAGCGGATCAGGTATTGGTGGCGTGGGTCAACCGCGTGAGCGGCCTTATCTTGTCACTGACCTACGAGATCCATGACGTCGCGACGAGTCAGATCACCGCCAGGAAGTCATTCGATTTCAGAGGGGACAACGATACTGCCTGGACACATGCGATCGACTACATGGTGCGAGATCTTGGGATCGTCAGTGGACAGTGAAACCAAATTCGCTCAGCGAAGCGAGACGAAGGTGAAGTCCGTATCCCCCACGGTCACAACATCTCCGGATTCGAGCCTGGAACTCCCGCTCACTCGGTCCCCGTTCACCTTTATACCTTCCCCCGTACCAAGGTCGATTGCGAAGACTCCCGCTGGTCGCGCCTCTAGCGCCATATGTCGGCGAGACCCCCGCGCAATCGGGATATCGGCAGTGGGGTCGCCTCCGGCAACCAGGCGCGTCCCGGGAATGAGAAAGTACTTGCGCCGCTCCTTGCCTGGTTCGCGAACCACGATCACGTACGCGCCGAACTGCTCGGCAAGGCGCTCACTTACCGCTGCAGCATCTGTTTGCGAAGTGGCAAATCGAAGTGCGAGCTCTCGCTGCCACTTGGCACGCTCCTCACGCAGACGGAAGCGCATCGCAACGTAGGCAGTGATCAACCCGGAGATCAGTCCGATCACACCGCCAGCGAGAGCAGTTGGAAATTCCACTAGAGCTCCCGAATCCAGATGTTGCGATAGCTCACTGGAGTGTCGTGGTCCTGCAGGACGAGCGGCTCCTTGGCATCGTGCTTTGCGTACGACGGAGGACCGCGATTGACAGTGCTGCCTTTGATCTGAACATGATCCTGGACGAGCACACCGTTGTGCACGATGGTTATGTAGGCAGGCTGGTCCACAGTGCCGTCCTCGGAGAAGCGCGGCGCACGAAAAAAGATATCGTAGGTTTGCCACTCGCCTGGTTTGCGGCTGGCATTTACGAGCGGTATGTATTGCTTGTAGATGCTCGCCGCTTGACCGTTGAGGTAGGTGGCGTTGTTGTACGAGTCGAGGACCTGGACCTCGTAACGACCTTGCAGAAACACGCCGCTGTTTCCGCGCTCTTGTCCTTCCCCTGCGACTTCCGCAGGAGCTCGCCATTCGATATGCAGCTGACAATCGCCGAACGCCCGCTTGCTGCGAATGTCTCCTGTTCCTCTGGCTACTGTGAACGCCGCGTCCGCGATGGTCCATTTCACTGGACCGCCTTTGATGCTCTCCCATTGAGAAAGATCTTTGCCCGCAAAGAGCACTAGCGCGTCCGACGGCGCTTCAGAGCCGCGACCCGGGGTCACCACCCGGGGTACGGGCTCCCAAACTTCAGTAAGCTTCGGATCGATTTGTGTTTGCGCTTGTGCATGGGCACCGAGCGCGGACAGCAGCGCGGCCGCTGCAAAGCTGATTCTCTTGGCGATTCCTTCAGCTCTCATGTGACCTCTCCGGAAAGCGACTCTTCGAGAGATTAGCCAAGCGCCAGGCGGGCGGTCTAGCCAATCGTGATCGTCGGGCGCGCCGACCAATCGATCGGTTGCACCCTGGGCACCACGCACGTGGTGCCACGATTGTGGTTTTGTGGCGATCGCGTCCGTGGCGCAGTCTGTGCGCATACAAGCAGGAGTGATCTATGTTGCGCTTCGCCTCTCACGTTCTTGCGACTTGTGCGTCCGTCGCGGCGCTTGCGTTGCTCGCATCAACAGCCTCGGCTGAGCTGCCGGGCCACCCGCCACAGCTCACCGTGGGTCCTAGTGAGGACGACGTGGGGCCGAACCCTGAGTCCCCTGAGGAACCCCAATTCGGTAGTGCGGTCGTGATTCGCGGTGAGCTGGCGTTCGTCGGGATGCCTGCACACAGCCTCGGAGGCCGGGTAGCCGTCTTCACCGCAACGCCGACCGCCTTATTCCGCACGGGCACTCTCACTGCAAGCGACGCAGTCCCAGGAGCAGAGTTCGGGCGCTTGCTCGCGTACCGCGATGGCATTCTCGTCGTAGCGGCCGACAAGGCTGCATACGTATTCCAGCGCAGCAACGGTGTGTGGAAGCAGAGACAGAAGCTCACGGCACCCGCAGCGGATCACGTAGTTACGTTTGCGGACGCACTGCGCTATGAAGACGGAACGCTGGCGATTGGCGCGAATCACGGCGGCGGCGCGCCAGGCGCGGTCTACATTTACGAGCGAAGCGCGACGGGCAAATTCGTCCTGCGTGGCAAACTCGTATCCACCGACAGCGCGCCGAACGATCTCTTCGGCCATGCCATCAGCACTGCAGGCCCGGTGATGGTCGTTGGCTCACCGGGCCTCGGCACTGCGTATGTCTTCAGGCGCAACAGCAGTGGAGTCTGGCGCCAGCGTCAGACGCTGTTCCCGAGCGAGCTCGTGCCCGGGACGAACCATGCCGGATTTGGCGCCGCCCTCGCGATCGATCGCGGAATGATCGTCGTCGGCGCTCCGGGCGTTCCCCACGAAGGCGACGATCCTAGTTACTTTCCAATTCGGGCCGGCGCGGCGTACGGATTCGTCGCCAGCAACGGCCTTTACGTCGAGACCTTCAAGCTCCAGGCGGACGAGGTCGGGCAATTCGCCTTGTTCGGGCGCCAGGTAGCGATGTTCGGTGACCGCATCGTCGTCGAGGCACAGCGGACTGCTCTGCTCAGCGCGGGCAGTCAGATGAACGGCAGTCTGGCCTTAACGTATACACGCGAAGGTTCGAGCGTGATGGCGAGAGGCGTCGCCAGGGTGTCTTACGCCAGCACATCCATGTCTCTCTCAAACCAGCGTCTCATCGTGGGCCAGCCGTGCAACAGTACATTCGATGGCGGATGCCCGGGCGGCGGCCAAGTGCAGCTGTACAACCTCAACGTATTCGAGTAGCGGGCATCCATGGCGTTGCTCACCGGCCTCGCGTCGGAAGGCAACTCATACCTGCACCGCCGACCAATCGATCGGTTGCACCTTGGGCAGCACGATGAGCAACGCTACGAGTCCGACCAAACCCACGAACGCCGAAACGAGCAGCGCCAGCGAGTAGTGTCCTGTCTGTTGAACGAGATAACCAGTGACGACGGGCGCGACCATGCCTGAGGCGTTGGCTACGGAGTTTTGCATTCCCATCCAGCGGCCGCTGGCCTGAGGGCCGGCAAAAATTTGCGCCAATGAGCCCCACAGCGGGCTGTTCAATCCCCACGTCTTGTCGTCGTCGGCGACATGTCGCGCTCTGCGGCAAAGGTCCGATTCCGAGTCAGTCGCGAGCGACGTGATTCTCTGGCTTCCAGGTGGATTGCACGAGCTCGGTCTCATAATAGGTAACGCTTTGTGTGCCCAGGCTGCTTCGGTTGACTCGCACCGTGCGCAGACAGCAGCCGCCGTCGAATAGGATCTGGGTACGTCCTTCCATCGTCGCTTCGATTGGCAGCCGGTTGAGCAGTTCCGTGAGGTACTCGGGAATGCCCAGATTGAGTTGGTATTTGTAGAGGTCCGTCGATTCCGTCAGTGGCAACGAACGACGCAGCGCATCGAGCAATTCTTTGTTTTGCCAATGCGCAACTTTCTCCAGCACATAGTCCGGATCCAGAAGGAACGTAGCTCGCGGATATCGAAGGTAGAAGCGCGGCTGCCTGTCCCAGTGCCAGAGTTTCTGATCGAATTGGATCAGCCAGTTCTCAGTTGAGATTTCACCCTCCGTGCGGGTAACGCTATTCGGTGAAACGCTTGAAGGTGCAAGGCGCCTCAACAGCGGCGTTGAGTTCGTGCTCGGCGCGGTGGGCGCCCCCAGCTTGCTGACAAAGTCTGGTGTCACGGCAGACTGAGGTACGAACCCAATCCAGTCAGGAGCCTGGATATTGCCACTCTCGAAATTTACGAACGCAATGAAGGGCTCGGTTCCCGGTGGCTTGATGTCGGTGCATGGTTGCCCGATGTATCGAGCGCGAAACACGAGCACGCGAGGGGCTCGTCCTTTGAAAACCGTGTCGATCTCCAGCCGCGCGATAACAGCATCATTCTGCTCAGTCTGTATGGACGTAGCACGCCCCGCGACGATTGCCGTGGAGCCATCAATTGCGAGTTGCGGATTCGCCTTGACCGAGTCTACGAAAGACTGAACGCAGGCCGGCGATGCAGCGCTCACAAGGAGCATCGGAAGTATCGCGATTGTGCGCACGATCTTCTGCATGGCCCGCAGTCTAGCCCATCGCTTCGAGACCTCGCATCTCGGCCGGCCCCTCATTCCTTCACGAAGCCGCGCACCTCGGTCTTGTCGAACAAGCGCAGGATCGTGGGAGCCGTGCCGAGTTCCGGGCTGCGGCGAAGGTGGGCAAGCGAAATCATCGCGATGTAGTCGGTCAGCGCTGCGAGGTTGACGCCTTCGGTCTTCTGCTTGTCCACGATGACGATCACGGAATAGATGACTCCGACCGCGTCCCACGTGAGCCTGGGTCCCGGCATGCCAGTATTGCAGCTCGCCAATACCCTTCGCCCGAACGTCTTTGCCAGCGCGGGCAGTCCAGCGGCCCAGCGGCACACCGGCGGCGGTCGCGACTTGCGAAATGCGTTCGAACATCATCTTGCCTGCTCGAAGGTCAGTCCTGCGACCAACGGACAATCGGCAACTGCCAGCGCGCGAGCGATTCGGTTCGGGATTGCTGGGCGATCTCGGAGACGAAGATGCTGATCTGTCGCTTCAGCAGCTCACGTTGTGCTTCGACTGTGACTGTGTCGATTGGATCTTCAGGGGCTTCTGCAATTGCCGCGACCGACAGCATCAACAGGACGGCAGCTGCGACCACACGACTCACGGCGCAAGTTCCTCCCGCATCGTCACCATGATGTCAGTGCGCGGCCGTAACAGCGCCCTGTCCGGCTGATAGAGCGCCTTCAAGAACGCGTGGTCCCAGTTCGTGAGGTGCTTCGGCGCGCCCTGCGCATTCTTCGCAAACACTCGAAGAATCGAGCCGGCGTTCCCGAAGTCCGCATCCAGGTCGATTCGCGCCAGGCTGATCATGGCTATGTAGTCAGCCAGCTGGCCGAACGTTGCTCCGCCGGTCGCTGTCGTATCAACCAGCAGGATGACGGAAGAAATGTTTTCGGAGAGGCTGGCCTTGATGTGAGAGTCTACGAGGCGATTAGACTCGACACCGACGGTTCCATCAGCGTTGGTCACCATCGCGTTCTGCCAGGCCGAAACGGGCCGTGGAGTCTCCAGCGCTCGCGCGATCTCCACCTGTGACTGCTGGAAGAACATCCCCGGGCTGCGCGTTCTCCAGCTCTCCCACAACTGGGCTGGCTGCTCCGTAAGAATGATGAGCAGGTTTGGCTGGCATTTCTTGTTGCGGCCGACAGGAGCACGCACGGACGCTGCGATTTCGAGGATGCGCGATCGGATGAACTCGCCTTGTTCTGGCGTCGCTCCCGATACCGATGGGCAGAGGGGAGAGTTCCAGCGAGCGACATTCTCGCCGTCCCTGCGCGTTACGTTCGAAACGAAGGTGACGATTGCCTCGCGCAGTTGTTCACGCGTGGCCGTGACTTGCACTGTTTCAATTGTGATGTCGGATTGCGAGTCTTTCGGGCCAGCGACCGCTGCGGTGAGTATTAATGAGAGCAGCAGAACTAAGCCGAGCTTGCCAGAATTCGATGTCATTGCTTCCCTCGCGCAAGCACCCCACCAGCCTACCGTGACGAACGGTCCGCCAATTTCCCCCCGTTCCCGGAAAAAAATTTAGGCCTACCCTCGGCCTGCGCCGTGGAGGTAATGTCGTGGCCATGACCGGCACGGTCGATGACTGGTTTGCCCGCGAAGTGCTGCCGCACGAAGGAGCGCTGCTGCGCTACATCACGCGCGTGTGGCCCAACCGCGCCGACATCCAGGACATCCGCCACGATGCTTACGTCCGCATTCTCGAGAGCGCTGCGCGGCTGCGCCCGATCGCGCCGAAGTCGCTGCTGTTCACCACTGCCCGGAACCTCATGATCGACCGGGCGCGCAGAAATCGTATCGTGCCGATCGATCTGCTGGAGAATCTGGATTCCCTCAACGTCCTGGTAGATGAGGTCACGCCCGAGCGACGCGTCAGCATCAGTCAGCAGCTCGCTACGGTCTCGGCCGCCTTCAACCGGCTTCCGGACAAGTGCCGTGAAGTTCTCTGGCTGCGGCGTGTGGACGACCTGCCGCATAAGGAGATTGCCGCCAGGCTCGGCATCGGCGAAGGAACCGTAGAGAAACACATGGCGCGAGCTGCACGCCTCCTGGTCGATCTCATCTCTGAGTCCGACAGCCAGGATTCGTCTGCGCAAGGAGCACGGCACACGCTGGACGAGGAGCGCCATGGAAAGTAGAGAACGTGCTGAATCGGCCGCTGCAGCGTGGATCGCGCGCCGCGAGCGCGACGACTGGAGCGGAGACGATCAGGTACAGCTCGATGCCTGGATCAAGGCCTCTACGGACAATCGTGTCGCCTGGCTGCGAGTCAGTGCTGCTTGGGAGCAGACGAGTCGGCTGAGGTCGCTGACGACGAGCGCTCCGCACGGGACGGTACCGGCGCGCGACGATATCCGTATGCCGTTCTTCGATTCGGGCGGCACTGCCGGCATGCCGTCGCCGACATCGTCCGGCAAGGCCCCGCACCGCACGCACGTGCGGGCCCGAGCTCTGGCTGGTTGCGTGGTACTGGCGGTTGCGGCCATTGCCGCGTGGTACCTGCTTCGTGTCGGGCCGTCGTACCAGACTGAGATCGGAGCACAGCAGGCCGTGTCTTTGACGGACGGATCGAAAGTCACGCTCGACACCAACACTCGGATCCACATCGATGTCACGCAGACCGAGCGCCGCGTCGATCTCGAACAGGGCGAGGCGTACTTCGACGTCGCGAAGGATCCCGCGCGCCCCTTCGTCGTCATCGCAGGCGATAAGCGAATCGTCGCCGTGGGAACGCAATTTTCCGTGAGGAACGAA
>Ga0111539_10007396_pt1 | contig 14068 bp, 11 predicted proteins | sample RhiMethybrSRZTD1_FD_79667 | JGI IMG/M metagenome (GOLD analysis project Ga0111539, IMG submission 79667) | Populus rhizosphere microbial communities from Tennessee, USA - Rhizosphere MetaG P. TD hybrid SRZTD1 (version 2) (version 2) | ecosystem: Host-associated > Plants > Roots > Rhizosphere >...
ATCGGCCATGTGCACCTCAAGGTCGCCGACCTGGAGCGTGCGCTGTCCTTCTACGTCGGGGTGCTCGGCTTCGAGCTGATGCAGCGGCGCGGGCGCGAGGCCGCTTTCCTGTCGGCCGGCGGCTATCATCACCACATAGCGCTGAACACCTGGGAGAGTTTGGGCGGATCGCCGCCGCCGCCGGGCGCGACCGGCCTCTATCATCTGGCCATCCTCTATCCGACACGCGCGGCGCTCGGCGATGCGCTCAGGCGCGTGATGGCGGCCGGCATCACGCTCGATGGCGCCAGCGACCATGGCGTGAGCGAGGCGCTCTACCTGCGCGACTACGACCAGAACGGCGTTGAGCTGTACTGGGACCGCCCGCGGGAGCTGTGGCCGGTGACGCCTGACGGCCACTTGCAGATGGGGCGGCTGCGCCTCGACCTTGAGAGCCTCGCCGCGGAACAGTGATCCGCAGGCGGCTACCTCCTTGCTCCGAGCCCCGCTCGACAGGAATGCCGTTCCGGAGCGCGGCGAGCGCGCGGTTGTTCCTATCTGTGGTGTCGCCTGGATAGCACGCACTTTCTACATGTGGCCCATATTTTGTGGATGAATTGCTTATTTCTCCGCCTGTCTTGCCATTCTAAGGAAGAAAATTCTATCTCTAGCCCCAGCGCCCGTGCGCAGCTCCTGCCGGCCTTTCCTCCCCCCGAGACCGGTGGGGGCCGCCGCGGGCGGTTCGTTTCTGGCGGTTCTTTCTCCAGGGCTGGAGCCTGATGCGCATGCGGTATTTTCCGATTTTTGCCGACCTCCAGGGTGCGGACGTCCTGGTGGTGGGGGGTGGCGAGCAGGCCGCGCAGAAGGTGCGCCTGCTGCGCAAGACCCGCGCGCACATCACCGTGGTGGCCGAGACCGTCACCGACGAGCTACGCGATCTCGAGGAGCAGAACGCGATCTGGATCGTCCTACGCGCATTTCTGGTCCGTGATCTGGAGGGCCAGCGCTTCGTCTATGCCGCCACCGGCGATCGGCTGCAGGATGCAGCTGTTTCCCGTGCGGCGAAGGCGCGGGGCATCCCGGTCAATGTCGTCGACACGCCCGGGCTCTCGACCTTCATCATGCCGGCGATCCTCGATCGCGGGCCGGTGACGGTCGCAGTCGGCACCGAAGGCGCGGCGCCTGTCCTGGCGCGCGAGATCAAGACCAAGCTCGAGGCGATCCTCCCTGCAAATTTCGGCAGGCTCGCCGAGCGCGCCCTGGCGCTCCGGGAGACCATCACCAAGGCTGTTCCCGACCAGCGCGCCCGGCGCCGCGTGTGGGAGCGGCTGCTGCAGGGACCATTCCGCCGCGCTGTGCTGAGCGGCGCGGACGATGAGGCCGGCCGCATTCTTGCCGACGAGCTCCATGGCGAGAATGCGCCGGCTCGCACTCCCGGCGCGGGCCGCGTCGTGCTCGTCGGTTGCGGGCCGGGCGATCCGGATCTGCTCACGCTGAAGGCGCTGCAGCGCCTGCAGGACGCGGACGTCCTGGTCGTGGATCGTCTGGTCAACCCGAGGGTGCTCGAGTATGCCCGCCGCGATGCCGAGCGCATCTTTGTCGGCAAAACGCCGCGTGGCCCGACCACGTCGCAGGCTGAGATCAACCGCATCATCGTGCGCGAGGCGAAGGCCGGCAAAGTTGTTGCCCGGCTGAAGGGCGGCGACCCCTTCGTGTTCGGCCGTGCCGCGGAGGAGATGGCGGCCTGCCAGGCCGCGGGCATCGGCTTCGAGGTGGTGCCGGGCGTGACGGCGGCACACGCGTGCGCCGCGCGCATCGGTCTGCCCATGACGCTGCGTGAGCGCGTGCGTCATTTCTCGCTCGTCACGGGTGCCAGCGCAGAGGGCGAGCCTGATCTCGACTGGCCGGCGCTCGCCTCCCCGGGCTCGGCTTTCGCCGTGTATATGGGCGTCGGCAACGCGCCGCTGCTGCGTGCCAGCCTTCTCGCCGCCGGTGCCGAGCCCGACACGCCGGTCGTCATCGTGGAGAATGGTACGCTCGAGAGCGAGCGTGCCATCGCCACCACGCTCGCCGACCTCACCGATTGCGTCGCCGGTCTCTCCGTCGGATCGCCCGCGGTCATCTTCGTCGGCCTCGACTGGGCCGAGGCGGGGCTTTGTCGACCCGAGAGTGTGATCGTGCATCGCCGCCGCCTGCCGCGCGCCGCAGGCGAAGGCCGGGATGAAAGTGTCGTCAACGCCGGGGTCGCCCAATGAGCAGGAATGCCGAAATCTCAGTTCTGACCGCCAACCGCCTCGGCGATGGCGCCGTCGTGTTCCTCGACTTCGAGGGTGCCTGGAGCGAGAGCTTCGCGGAAGCCGTGCTGGCCCGGACCCCCGACGAGGTGAGGGCGCTGGAGGACCGAGCTACCTACGACGCCTCCCACAATGTCATCGTCGAGCCCTATCTCGTCGAGGTGCGCGAGACGCAGGCCGGCCTCACGCCCGTCCGCTATCGCGAGCGCGTGCGCGCTGGCGGTCCCAGCGTCCTCGACGACGTGCCGGGCTATGTCGCACCTGAGGCCGTGCTTCGACAGGCTCAGCACGAGGTCGCAGACGGTGGCCCCGGCGAAAGCGACGAGCGCCTGCGCACCGCGCCGCACGCTCAACATCGTCCTGAGCTTGTCGAAGGACGGGCCACAGGCTCGACCCACGCACAGGCCGCCTGACATGTACCGCTATGATGAGTTCGACGCAGAGTTCGTGCGCCAGCGCGTGGCGCAGTTCCGCGATCAGGTGAGGCGACGCCTGTTGGGCGAGCTGACCGAGGACGAGTTCAAGCCCCTCAGGCTCATGAATGGCGTGTACCTGCAGCTGCACGCCTACATGCTGCGTATCGCCATTCCCTACGGCACGCTGTCGTCACGACAGATGCGCAAGCTTGCCCACATCGCGAGGCGCTACGATCGCGGCACCGGCCATTTCACCACGCGCCAGAACCTGCAGTTCAACTGGCCGAAACTAACGGATATCCCGGACATTCTCGAGGAGCTGGCCAGCGTCGAAATGCACGCCATCCAGACCTCGGGCAATTGCATCCGCAACGTCACGGCCGATCACTTCGCCGGGGCGACGGCCGACGAGGTTGCCGATCCGCGCCCCTACGCCGAGATCATTCGCCAGTGGTCCTCGCTGCACCCGGAGTTCAGCTTCCTGCCGCGCAAGTTCAAGGTTGCGGTGACGGCGGCGGAGAAGGATCGCGCCGCCATCCAGGTGCACGACATCGGCCTGCACCTCAAGCGGCTGGCCGGCGGCGGCCTGGGATTTGCGGTCTACGTCGGCGGCGGGCAGGGCCGCACGCCGCTCCTCGCCAAGAAGATTCGCGACGACCTGCCAGAGGCCGATCTGCTCAGCTATCTGGAGGCGGCGCTGCGCGTCTACAATCTGCACGGCCGGCGCGACAACAAGTTCAAGGCGCGCATCAAGATTCTGGTGCACGAGATCGGTGCCGCGGCCTTCAGCGCGCAGGTAGAGGAGGAGTGGCAGCGCATCCGCGACGGCGCTCTGAGGCTGCCCGAGGCGGAAATCCGACGCATCGAGGCCTATTTCGCGCCACCGGCCTTCGCGAGCCGCGTTGCAAAGGCCGCGCTGAGGCCGGCCGACCGCGCCTTCGACCGCTGGGTGACGCGCAACACGCACGCCCACAGGCAGCCGGGCTACGCCATCGTCACCATTTCGCTCAAGCCCATCGGCGGCATTCCCGGAGACGCCTCGGCCGAGCAGATGGACAGAGTGGCCGACATCGCCGAGCGCTATTCCTTCGACGAGGTGCGCGTCACTCACGAGCAGAACCTCGTGCTGCCGCACGTGCGCCTCGTCGATCTGTGGGCTGTCTACCAGGAGCTCAAGGCCGCCGGCCTTGCCGAGGCCAACGCCGGCCTCGCCACCGACATCATCGCCTGTCCGGGTCTCGATTACTGCTCGCTCGCCAACGCTCGCTCGATCCCGATCGCGCAGCGCATCTCCGAGCGCCTCAGCTCCCGGCAGGATGCGATCGGCGATCTCAAGATCAAGATCTCCGGGTGCATCAACGCCTGCGGCCACCACCACGTCGGCCATATCGGCATCCTGGGCGTGGAGAAGCGCGGCGAGGAGCACTATCAACTCCTGCTCGGCGGCTCGGGCGCCGAGGATGCGGCGATCGCCTCCATCACCGGACCGGGCTTCGGCCCCGACGGTATCGTCGACGCGGTCGAAAAGGTGGTCGACCGCTACCTCGAATTGCGCACCGACGAGGGCGAGCCCTTCCTCGCCGCCTACAGCCGCTTAGGTCCGGCCCCGTTCAAGGATGCCCTCTATGCCGCGAGTTGAAGTCACCCTCGCCGCTATCGCCCCCTCCACGCGTCGTGCCGAAGGCGCGCCTCCGGCGCGACGGGGAGGGGAAGAGCGAATCTGGCGCGACGGCGCGTTCCGGCGCGACGCGTGGGTGCGGGCCGTGGACGGCGAGCCGCTGCCCGATGGTCCCGTCATCGTCTCAAGGAAGCGCTGGCTGGCGGAGCGCGATGCGCTTGCGGCGCGCAATGCGCCGCTCGGCCTTCTCATCGCGGCGGGCGAGCCGGTCGACGACATCGCCGGCGACTTGGCGCGGTTCACCCTTGTTGCCCTCGATTTTCCGAAGTTCTCTGACGGGCGGGCCTTCTCCACGGCGCGCCTGCTGCGCGACAAGCATGGCTTCACGGGCGAGCTGCGCGCCGTCGGCAACGTGCTCGCCGATCAGATCCCGCTCATGCGCCGCGTCGGCTTCGATGCCTTCGAGGTGACGAACGCCCCGACGCGGTGCGCGCTTGCCGAGGGCCGCCTTGCCGAGGTGACGCTGCACTACCAGCCCGCGGGCAGCCTCGACGCACCCGCCGGCACGCGGCCGTGGCTCAGACGCAGCGCCTGAACCCAAGGCTTCAGGCTCAGCTCTGTTGTTTGCGGTCCCCGAGGTGCCGGCTCTCGGGTCGTCGCCCTCGGCCGGCATGACAGGATTCTTCGCGATCGTCGTGCCGCCGGGGCGACCACCGCTAACCCTGCAGCGCGGACCACATGGCGCGGTCGCGCTCGGCAGTCCACACGCGCGGGGTGTCGATCCCCTGGGCCTCGTCCCAGGCGCGGGAGATGTTGAAGGGCTGGCAGTGCTCGAAGATCGGCCAGGTGCCGTACCTCGGACGCATGGCCTCGGTCGCAGCGTCGAAGCATTCCTTGAGCGGTGCGCCGCGGGCGACGCCGCGCCGCACGGGCTCGTAGGTGTCACGCAGGAAGTCGCGGGTGAGCGCGATACCCTCGGCCACGGTATCGACCCCGACGAGCGCGTCGCCGCGACCCGGTACCAGCGCGTCGGCTTTGACCCTGTCGAGGTTCGTTAGCGTCGCCGGCCAGTCCGTGAAGTGCGCGTCCCCGCAATAGCAGGCCGACTTGTACTCGACGATGTCGCCCGAGAACACCACGTTGGCATCCGGCACGTAGGCGACGATGTCGCCAGCGGTGTGCGCGCGGCCGATCTGGCGAAGCTCGACGCGGCGCTTGCCGAGATAGAGCGTCATGCGGCGATGGAACGTCACGGTCGGCCAGGTGAGGCCCGGGACCGACTCGGCGGCGCGGAAGAGGCGCGGGAAGCGGCCGTACTCGGAATCCCAGTCCTCCTTGCCGCGCTCCGCGATCATGGCGCGGCAGGTATCGGAGGCGACAATCTCCTGCGCCTTGTAGGCCGAGGCGCCGAGCACGCGCACCGCGTGATAGTGCGACAGCACCACGTACTTGATCGGCTTGTCTGTCACCTGCCGCACCCGGTCGATGACGAGTTGGGCCATCACCGGCGTCGCCTGCGCATCGATGACGATGACGCCGTCGTCGCCGACGATCACGCCGCTGTTGGGATCGCCCTCGGCGGTGAAGGCGTAGAGGTCGCGCCCGATTTCGGAGAAGGTGATCTTCTTCTCCGCCATGTCGCCGGTCGATGCGAAGGTTGCCATGTCAGCGTCTCCTATGCGTCATCCCGGCCGGGGCGTGCCATGCTGGAAGCATGCCTTCGGCATGACGCGCAGAGCCGGGACCAGGGTGCCGAGGTGCAAGCGCCCGATCCGCGACTCCCGGGTCCTGGATATTTCGCTGCCGCGAAATTCCGGGATGACAGCTTTTTGTTGCCCTCACCTAGCATACCGCACCACTTCCTGCTCGATGGCCCCGAAGATGGAGTGGCCTCCCTCGTCCAGCATCTCGATGCGCACGCGGTCGCCGAACTTGAGGAAGGGCGTACTGGGCTTTCCTTCGACCAGCGTCTCCACGGTGCGCAGCTCGGCGAGGCAGGTGTAGCCGGCGCCGCCTTCCTCCACCGGTTTGCCGGGTCCGCCGTCGAGCTTGTTGGAGACCGTGCCGGAACCCACGATCGTGCCGGCGCCAAGCCGTCGCGTCTTGGCGGCATGGGCGATGAGCTGTGGGAACGAGAAGGTCATGTCGACGCCGGCATTGGGTCGGCCGAGCAACCCGCCGTTGAGCGAAGCCAGCAGCGGCAAATGCACCTTGCCGTTGCGCCAGGCCGGCCCAAGCTCGTCGGGAGTGACGGCGACCGGCGAGAAGGCGGTCGAGGGCTTGCCATGAAAGAAGCCGAAGCCCTTGGCAAGCTCCGCGGGGATGAGATTGCGCAGCGACACGTCGTTGGCGAGCATGAGGAGGCAGATGCGCTCGCCAGCTGCCTCCACGCTTGCCCCCATTGCCACATCGTCCGTGACTGCGGCCACCTCGCCTTCGAGGTCGATGCCCCATGCTTCGTCGGCGAGCTCGATGGCTTCGCAGGGGCCCAGAAAGGCGTCGGAGCCGCCCTGGTACATGAGCGGCTCGGTCCAGAAGCTTGCCGGCATGTCGGCGCCGCGCGCGCGCCGCACCAGCTCGACGTGGTTTACGTAGGCCGACCCGTCGGCCCATTGATAGGCGCGCGGCAATGGTGCGGCGCAGCGTGCCGGATCGAAATCCACGGTCTCGAACGGCGCCTCCCGGGCACCTTCGACCGCCTCGTTGAGCTCGGCATAGATCCGCTGCACTTTCAGGCTCGTAGCATCCCAGTCGTCCAGCAGCTGCTGCAGCGTGCGCAGACCGGCAACCACGCTTTCGGCCCGGACTGCCCGCGTCAAATCGCGCGCGACGACCGCAAGTGCGCCATCGCGTGTACCGTCACGCAAAGTTGCGAGTTTCATGTTGCATGCTTGTCCGGTAAGCTGAGTTGGGTAGGGGTGGAGGAGATCTCCCGTGAGACGCAGAGAGTTCTTGCGGGCCGGAGCGGCTGGCGCGCTGGCTGGTCCAGCACTTGCGGCTCCCGCGATCGCGCAAACTGCGCCTGCGGTCAAGTGGCGGCTGACGTCCAGCTTTCCCAAATCCCTCGATGTGCATATGGGCGCGGCGCAGGCGCTCTGCCGTTCCGTGGCCGAGGCGACCGACGGCAGGTTTCAGATCCAGGCGTCGACCGCAGGGGAGCTGGCGCAGAGCCGCCAGGCGCTCGACGCCGTCGCCGGCGGAGCAGTGGAGTGCGCCTATACGCCGCTCCACTTCTATGCTGGCAAGGACCCCGTTCTCGGCCTCGGCAGCGGCCTGCCATTCGGCCTCAACGCCCGACACCAGCTGTCGTGGTGGATGTTTGGAGGCGGCGGGGAGCTCATCAACGCTTCGCTCAAGAAGCTCAATGCCTACGGCATCCCGGCCGGGTCCACGGGAGCGCAAATGGGCGCGTGGTTCAAGAAGGAGATCAACGCGGTCGAGGACCTCAAGGGCCTGAGGTTCCGGGTTGGCGGCCTGGGCGGGCCGATCCTTAGCCGGCTCGGCATGGAGCCCTCCAATCTCGGCCATCCCGACGTCTACACGGCTCTGGAGAACGGCACCATCGATGCGGCCGAGTTCATCAGCCCGCATGACGACGACAAGATCGGCTTCGCTCATGTCGCAAAGTTCAACTACTACCCCTGCTGGTGGGAAAGCGGCGGCATGCTGCATATGGTTGCCAATCTCGACAGGTGGAACGAGCTGCCGAAGTCGTATCAATCGATTCTGGCTCGGGCCTGCGATGCTGCCAACAGCTGGATGCTCGCCAGGTACGATACGCTCAATCCTCCGGCTCTGAAGCGGCTCATCGCCGCCGGTGCCGTCTTGAAGCCCTTCCCGGCGCCCGTGCTCGAGGCTTGCTACAAGGCAAGCAATGAGTATCACGGGGAGCTGGCGGCCAAGGATGCGGCCTTCCGGCGGGCGTTCGAGTCGGCCAAGAGCTTTCGCAAGGAGCAGGTCGCCTGGTGGCAAATTGCCGAATACGCCTACGACGGCATGCTGCTGAGCTATCGCGGGCGGGCGTGAGCGCACCCTGTCACTTGGCTCCCGTGAAGTTCTTCGCCAGCGGCGACCAGCACTCGGCGTAGTCCTCCTGCAGCGTCTCCAGCTCGGCGGCGAACCGGGTGAGATGCTGGGGAAAGCGCGTCTCGAACATGAAGGCCATCGTGCCGGTCAGCTTCACCGGCTTGAGCTCGCCCTTGGTGGCGTGATCGTAGGCTTGCTTGTCGGGACCGTGCGGCAGCATGCAATTGTGCAGGGACATGCCGCCCGGCACGAAGCCCTCGGGCTTGGCGTCGTACACGCCGTAGATGAGGCCCATGAACTCCGACATGATGTTCATGTGATACCAGGGCGGGCGGAACGTGTGCTCGGCCACCGCCCAGCGCTCGGGGAAGATGACGAAGTCCACGTTCGCGGTTCCCGCCGTCTCCGAGGGCGCCGTCAGCACCGTGAAGATCGACGGGTCGGGATGATCGAAGAGGATGGCGCCCACCGGCGAGAAGTGGCGCAGGTCATACTTGAAGGGCGCGTAGTTGCCGTGCCAGGCGACGACGTCGAGCGGTGAGTGGCCGATCTCGGCGACGTTGAAGCTGCCGCACCACTTCACGGTCAGCCGGCATTTCTCCTCCTTGTCCTCGAAGGCAGCCGCCGGCGTCTTGAAGTCGCGTGCGTTGGCGAGGCAGTTGGCGCCGATCGGGCCGCGGTCGGGCAGCGTGAACTTGGCGCCGTAGTTCTCGCATACGTAGCCCCGGCTCGGCCCGTCCACCAGCTCGACCTTGAACTTGACGCCGCGCGGGATGACGCAGATCTCGCCGGGCTCGGCCTCGATGCGGCCAAACTCGGTGAAGAAGCGCACGCTGCCCTGCTGCGGCACGACGAGCATCTCGCCGTCGGCGTTGTAGAAGTAGTCGTCCGTCATCGATTGCGTGGCGAGATAGACGTGTGCAGCCATGCCGGCTTGCGTGTTGACGTCGCCGGCCGTCGTCATGGTGCGCATGCCCGTAAGGAAGGTCAGCTTCTCCGTCGGGATCGGCACCGGCCCCCAGCGCAGCTGCCCGATCGGCCGCTCGTGCTCGCCAAGGCATGGCGCCGTCTTCCAGAACGGCAGTGTCGTGCGCTTGAACTTCTGCGCGTGCTGCACCGAGGGACGAATGCGGTAGAGCCATGAGCGCTCGTTGGTGCCGCGCGGGGCCGTGAAGGGCGAGCCCGAGAGCTGCTCGGCATAAAGTCCGTAGGTGGCTCGTTGTGGCGAGTTCTGTCCGACCGGAAGGGCGCCCGGCAGCGCTTCCGTCTCGAAGTCGTTGCCGAAGCCCGGCATGTAGCCTGCGGGCGTCGCCTCGGTCCACTGCGCCCTGGCCTTGTCGGCCACCTTGCTGCCGTCTGCCATGTCGCGTTCTCCCGATCCCTGCCGCCCGCCGTCGGGCGGCTGCTCGGGCCCATGATAGCCGCGGTCAGCGGTCGGGAGCAAAAGGTGCCCCGGGACCGGCTGAAGCGAGCAGCGACCCGACCGCCGCTAGTTCATGCCCTTGAACAGGGTGGCGTAGCGCGCCGTGTCCTCCTTGAGGATCTCGTCGAAGCGCTCGGGCGACGTGCTGACCAGCAGAGCGCCTTGCGGCTCGAACCGCGCCTTGACGTCGGCCATGGCGAGAACCAGTGCGACGTCGCGGCTGACCTTGGCGACGATCGCCTTCGGCGTGGCGGCGGGCGCGAGAATGCCGAACCACGAATCGTACTGGAAGGTGGGCAAGCCGGCCTCGCTGAAGGTTGCGACCTCGGGGAGGACGTTCAGGCGATTGGCTCCTGTGACGGCCAGGGCCCGCACCTTGCCGCTCTGCACCAGGTCGCCCGCCGCCGAGAAGAACGAGAAGCCCATCGCCACATCGCCGCGGATGATGGCGGTATGCGTCTCGGGGAGCCCCCTGAAAGCAACGTGCACGATGTCGGTGTTGGTCGTATGCTTGAACAGAGTGCCCGCGATGCCCGTGGTGCTGCCGAGCCCCGCCGAGCTGTAGTTGAGGGCACCCGGCTTGACCCTGGTTGCTTCGATCAGATCCTTGACGCTCTTGGAAGGCGACTCGGGCGGGACGAGCAGGATGAGCGGCGTGGTGGCGACCTGGGTCACGCCGACAAAGTCCTTCACCGGATCGAACGCCAGGTTCTTGTTGAGATGGCTGATGACGGTGTGGCCGTTGGAGGTGAGCATCAGCGTGTAGCCGTCGGCCGCTCCCTTGGCCACGCTGGAAGTACCCGCGAGCCCTGGGCGGTTCTCGACGATCACATCTTTGTTCCAGCGTTGCTGGAGCTTGTCGGCAATCACGCGGGCGAGCAGATCGGTCATGCTTCCGGCCGAGAACGGCACGACGATGCGGACAAGCTGCTCCGGATACCGCGCGGGATCTTGCGCCAGCGCGCTTGATACGCTGGCAATGCTGGCGAAGCAGGCAAGCAGGATGCGGTGAAAGCGGGGCATGTGGACCTCCCTTGCTGGCTCTCGAAGCCGCCATTTCTTCTCGGTACCCCACAGTAAAGCACGGGCGCAGCGATCGGTGTGGTCAAAGCACTGGGGCGCAGCGGCGTGCGGTTCTTCAGGCGGGCGACGAAACGGGTCGTTCGATCCTGAATATCCCGGCGTGGACGGCACCGGTCTCGAGGTGCTTCGCCACGAGGTCCGCGAGCGCCGGAGCCAGCAGGAAGCCGTGGCGATAAAGGCCGTTGACGTAGATCGTGCGCCCGCGCACGACGATTTTCGGCACGTTGTCGGGAAAGGCGGGTCGCACACCCGCCGTCATCTCGATGATCTCCGCCTCGGCAAATGCCGGATGCAGCGCATAGGCGCTGCCCAGCAGCTCGAGGGCCGAGCGCACGGTGACGGGACCCGGATCGTCGCTCTCGATCACGGTGGCGCCCACCAGGAAACGGCCCCCGCCCCAGGGCACGACATACAGGGGCTGGCGCGGATGCAGCAGGCGGACCGGCCGCACCAGCTCGATCTCCTGTGTCTTGATGACGAGACGCTCGCCACGGACGCCGCGCAGATCGTCGAGATCGGGACGGGCCGCGAGGCCGCGGCAGTCGATGACGAGCCCATCTTCCCCGCTGGCGCGCTCCCAGGACGTCGAGAAGACCACCTCCGCGCCCGCGGTACGCACGGCCTCGAGCAGGAAGCGCATGGCGTGCGCGGGCACCATGTGGCCCTCTGCCGGGTAGTGAAGGCCTTCGGCAAACCGGCCCTCCAGCACCGGCTCAAGTGACTGAAGCGCGTCCGTGCCCACTCTCTCGTAGCCCTCAGTCATCCGAGCGAAGCGCAGGAGCTCCGCGCGGTCGCGCGCGCCAGCAACCACCAACGTGCCGTTGACCGTTACGCCCGGATAGGTCGCGCGCCACAGCGCCATGGAGGCGAAGCCCAGGTCGCGCACGACAGGCTCGGCAGCCTCGGCCTCGCAATAGGGGGCGAGCATGGCGCCGGCCAGCGTGCTGGCGGCGAGCGCAAACGGCTCCGCCGAGCGCTCGAGGAGGCGTACGCGATGACCGCGGCGCGCGAGCACCAGTGCCTGCCACAGGCCGACGATGCCGGCTCCGGCAACGGTGATGGTGCGCGACCTGCTTTGCATGGGAAGCCTGCCGTCAGTCGCCCAGTGCCACGCCCTCGCGGCGGGGGTCGGCCCCGCCCTCGAGCATCCCTTCCTTGCGAATCACGATGGCGTGTGTGCCGGAGGTGAGCAGGTCGGCGCTCACCCGATGGCCGTAGGGCTTCACCTTCAGCGCATGCCAGATGGCCGACGCATGGTCAATCTCGATCTCGAAGGGCCCGCCGCGGCTGCCGAAGTTCATGAGCCCGGTCGCGGTCTGCGCGTCGAGCTTCCAATCGATCAGCGCCACCAGCGCCTTCACCACATAAAGAATGATGCGGCTGCCGCCCGAGGAGCCGAGCACGGCCCAGGGCCTTCCTGCTTCGTCGAATACGATCGTCGGTGCCATGGAGCTGCGTGGACGCTTGCCGGCTTCGACCCTGTTGGCGAGAGGCCGCCCTGCGCGGTCGACGGGCCTGAAGGCGAAATCGGTCAGCTCGTTGTTCAGCAGGAAGCCGGCCGCCCACAGACGCGACCCAAAGCCTGCCTCGATGGTGGTGGTCATGGCGAGCACGTTGCCCTCGCCATCGACGATCGAGAAGTGGCTGGTCCCTGCCGCTTCGACCGTCATATCCTCGCCGAAGAGGTGCCCAGCGGTTTGTGGAGGGGTGCCCGCGGCCGGACGGGTCATGGCCCCTCCGAGATCGATGAGGGAGCGCCGCGCATCGAGATAGCGGGTGTCGAGCAATCCGGCGGGCGGGGTCACGAAGTCGGGATCGGCGATGTAGGCGTCACGGTCCGCGAAGGCCATCTTCTCGGCTTCCGCGATGAGGTGCAGCGCGCGCGCGTTCATGGCATCGGCCGGTCGCTGCCCCAGGTCGAAAGGCTCGAGCAGCTTGAGCACCTGGGCCACCGCGAATCCGCCGGAAGAGGGCGGTCCCATGCCGCACACCCGGTAGCGCCGATAGACCATGCAGAGGGGGTCGCGTTCGCGCGGGCGATAGCCGACGAGGTCGGCTTTCGTGATGTCGCCCGGATGCGCAGATGCGGCGCGCACGGCGGAAACGATCGCCTCGCCCGCGACGCCTGCGTAGAACGCATCGACCCCGCCTTCGGCGATGGCGCGCAGCGTGGCGGCGAACTCGGGGTTCCTGAGCAGATATCCCGCCGGCCGCGCGCTGCCGGTCGAGTCGAAGAAGTACTTGCGTGCCCCGGCCGCGAAGCCATCGGCGCCGTGCCAGCGCAGCAGGAGATGCAGTCGGGGCGAAACGCGAAATCCCTCGGCCGCGAGCTTGATCGCCGGCGCGAAGAGCCGCGCCCAAGGCAGCCGGCCATGCTTCCTGTGCAGCATCTCCAGGGCGCGCAGCGTGCCCGGCACGCCGACGCTGAGGCCGCTCAGCACAGCGTCGGCGAATTCGCGCGGCCGGCCGTCGACGAGAAACCTGTCAGGCTTGGCCGCCGCCGGGGCCGTCTCCCGCCCGTCGTAGCTTTCGAGCTTCCGATCCCCCGCCTGCCAGTGGAGGATGAAGGCGCCGCCCCCTAAGCCGGAGGATTGCGGCTCCACCAGAGCGAGGACAAGCTGCACGGCGACGGCGGCATCGGCGGCGCTGCCACCTTCGCGCAGGACGTCCAGGCCGGCTTGCGCGGCCACCGGGTTTGCGGCCGCGACCATGTGGGATTTGGCGGTCGCCAGTCGGGAGGCGCCCCAGCCTGTCCCGGCCTCGGGTGCGGCGGAGGTATCCTGGGCCGCGGCCGGCGGAACCGCCGCTGTCGCTATCGCGAGCGCAACGATGCAGGCGCGGACGGCAAACCTGGGTATCACGGACAGGCCTCTGGGATGGTCTCGGGCCGGGGATTCGCAGTGTTGCGCGATTGAAGGGTAATGCAAATGCCGTGGCGGTCCCGTTGGTGACATGGGAACAACAGGTGAAGCCTGCAATTTCGGCAGAACCGTGCCGAGCATGTGGCTGAAAGCGCACATGGAGGGACAAAGCCTCGGATTCAGGCCCGTGATCACGTTTCCTTGGGTTGCTTCATTGCCCCAAGGCAGACAAACTCCCGCCGCTTTTGGGGGCCCAGCGGACGTCCTGGATGCGCGGTCACCATAGCCCGGTTTTCCACCGAGCCTCGGCGGGTCTCGGGTGATGCCGGGAAGGGCAACCTGGTCGTTGCGGGGCAACGATAAACCTA
>Ga0111539_10007400_pt1 | contig 14066 bp, 11 predicted proteins | sample RhiMethybrSRZTD1_FD_79667 | JGI IMG/M metagenome (GOLD analysis project Ga0111539, IMG submission 79667) | Populus rhizosphere microbial communities from Tennessee, USA - Rhizosphere MetaG P. TD hybrid SRZTD1 (version 2) (version 2) | ecosystem: Host-associated > Plants > Roots > Rhizosphere >...
CGCCTGGGTCGGTTTCCGCCAGACCGGTGTGGAATATGAGCGACCGCGCCGGCGTGCCGGCACCACTAAGTACACTATGGGCAGGCTCTATCGGCTAGCCACCGACGGCGTAGCGTCCGCCAGCATCCGACCTTTAAAGGTGGCGCAGTTTTCCAGCTTCCTCTTCGGCGGACTGGCGACGGTGCTGGCGGTCGTATTCATTCTGGTGTTGGCGGGCTGGTTCGAGGTCGCGGTCTCATATCCGATTCTGTTGGTGAGCCTGCTGATTGCGAGCAGCAACGCCCTGATCACGCTGGTGATGTATGTCACTTGTGCGTATCTGGGCCGGATGTATCTGGAAGTCAAGGGCCGACCGCCATACATCGTCATGGAGCGTATCGGGAATCACGACGCTGAGGGGGGCCATTGACATGAGCACGACCGATCATGCCGCCTCGGTCAACGACCGTGTGGAGTTCGTCACTCCTCCTTGCGACATCGTCTTCCCAGCGGAGTGGTACAACGCCAACTCCGAGGACCATTTCTGGTTTCAGTGGCGCGCCCGCGCGACTGACGCGCTCGTCACCAAGCTTGGCCTCCCTACTGGCCAGCCTCTGCGAGTGTTCGACGTTGGTTGCGGCACGGGAATCACCGCACGGCAGTTGGGCCGGACCACTACCTGGGTGTTCGAGGGCGCAGACCTCAATCTCGAGGCCCTTAAACGGTGCACCGGCGGCGTCGAGCGCCTGCTCTATTACGACGTGCTCGAAAAGCGGGAGGAGTTTCGCGAACGATATGACGTGGCAATCCTCTTCGACGTGATCGAGCACATCGAGCACACGCGCCCGTTTCTCGACGCGGTGCTCTTCCACCTCAAGCCCGGAGGTGTCGTCCTTGTTAATGTCCCGGCGCTCATGGCGCTCTTCAGCACGTACGATACAGTCGCCGGTCACTACCGGCGCTACGACCGAAAGATGCTCGCGAGCGAGTTTGCGTCCCTGAGTGCGACCGTAGTGGACCAGGTGTATTGGGGCTTCACCATGGTTCCCGTCCTGCTGCTCCGCAAGATGGTGCTCCGCGGTGAGACGAGCGAGGCCGAGACGATCCGAACGGGATTTGTTCCGCCAGGTCCATTCGCGCATTCGGTGCTGAAAGCCGTAATGAGCGCGGAGACCACTCTGCTGAAGCGCCCGCCTTTCGGCTCGTCGTTGATGGCCGCCATCCGCAAAAACTTGTAGTCTGGATGGGGCGCGATGACGTCGCCCAACGAGGTCATGCTGAGGTACGTCCAGACCGAGCGACCTGAGCGCTCCAGCGACGGAAAGCTGTGTCCATAGCATCGCTTTTGGGCAATTGTGCCCGTCTTCGGAATTCTGGACTCGTTCTCGAGGCCGACTATGCGGCGCGCTATCTGGGGTCCACGAAGGTCGCCCGGCTCTCCGTGCTGCACTACCTCACAATCGGGGAGCGCCTCGGGTACCGTCCGAATCCATTTTTCGATCCGCATTATTTCGCTGAGGCCACTGGCGGGTCGCACCGCACACTCCTTGAATATCTGGACCATTACGCGACCCGAGACGTATCGCCCTCGCCAGAGTTCGAGCACGGCTGGTATACCTGGCAGAATCCCGACTGGTGCCGGAACTACGAGCACCCCTTCCTGCACTTCTACTCCGAAGGGCTGACGCAGGGGCGGGACCCGGCGCCAGGCATCGACATCTGGAAATTCCTGCGAGACCTTCCATCGAGCGGAAACCCGATGCGCCACTTGTACCGCCAAGTGACGCGGCGCGGCTGCTTCGACCCATCGTTCTCGCTCTACACGACCGAGGATCTACGGCGAGCCCAGGACGCATTCAAAAAGAATATCGACGTCAAAATTCATCGAGAGAGCTCTCGTGGGTCGCGCCGATTCCTTGTCTTTGTCCAGGCCAGCCGTGCGGTCGCAAGCAGTTTTCTGCACGGAGAGCGCGATTTCGACATCCTGCTCAATTTCTATGATGGTCCACCGGTCGCCGATTGGCCGGGAGTCGAACACCTGGTCAGCCAACGCGGCACAAAATCAACTGCAATCGCCAAGCTGCTCGAGGCGCGACCGGATCTTCTCTTGCGCTACGACGCCGTGCTCTTCCTGGACGACGATGTCGTCCTGTCGTCGGCGGCCGTGAGCCGCTTGTTCACCGAGATGGATCGGTGCGGTCTCGACCTGGCACAGCCGTCCTTGACGGCGGAATCGAGCTGCGTCTGGCCGGTCCTCAAGCAGCCCGCGGTTGGGCCGGGTGTGCGCCTCGTCAACGCAGTCGAGATCATGATGCCAGCAGCGACGCGCGCGACCCTCGAGCGAGCCGGGTGGGTGTTCGGCCGGGCAATTAGTGGCTACGGCGTGGACCTTCTCCTTGGCCATGAGATCGTCGATCGGCTCGGTGGCAGGGCCGGTGTCATCGGCACGGTGGTCGCGGTGCACGACGAGCCGGTCGACAGTCGCAAGGGCAGCTTCTACGCCTTCATGCGCTCGCTTGGAATCAAGCCGAAGCACGAATTGTGGGCCATCATGAAGGAGTTCGGTATCGAAGCGGCCTTCGAATACCGGGACTGATACATTAGCATCTATGCACGTCCAGGCTCTGATTACGGTTGCAATCTGCACCTACAACCGGCACGAGCATGTCAGAAAGCTGCTGCCGCTTCTTCTCTCCGGTCAGACGCTTTCCGAGGATCTCTACCGGATCATCGTCGTTGACAACAGCGATGGCAGAGAGGCGCGGGAACGCTTCTCGAGAGAGTTCTCGGAGCTTTCCACGTTGTCGATCATCGAGTCATTGCCTCCTGGCCTTTCCCGCGCACGCAACGTGGCGCTCGACGCATGTGCGACACGCTACATCGTTTATCTCGACGATGATGCGACCCCAGGGCCGGAGTGGCTCAGTGCGATCCTGCGCGCGTTCACAACGCACGATCCTGCCGTGGTCGCTGGGCCGATCTTTCCGATCTGGCCGAGCGCTCAGCCAGAGTGGTTGCCTCACAAATACGTCGCTGGCCTCACGATTCTCGATCACGGTCAAAATGATCGCTGGCTGTCGGGGTCCGAATTGGCCTTCGGTGCCAACATGGCTTTCAAGGTCGACGTGCTCCGCGAGATCGGAGGGTTCAACGTCGGTCTCGGACGCAGGGGTGCGCACAGCCTGCTGAGCGAGGAGGAAGTCGAGGTGCAGTTGGCGCTCCGCCAGCGCGGGCACCGCACGTTCTATGCGGCGGCGGCAGGCGTCGATCACATGGTGCACACCAGTCGGTTAACGCGGAATTATTTCCGAGCCAGAATGGCCTGGCAGGCGGTTTCCGCGCTCTTGCGCGACCCCCCGTTGCTTCATGTCGATTCGTCGCAACGGGAAATCACAGCGGCGGCAGACACACTGGGCTTGCGCGAATTGATGTCCAAACTGATGACATCAGGTGATGCGCAGACGTTCTCCGCACAGCTCGACTTCATCTACCACTTGTTTGCGATTCTCCTGGAGTCTAAGGACCGGGACGATCCGTCGGTAGAAGGTATGTTTGCCGGATCCAGCGACGTGCCAACGATGGAACGACCGTACCGGTCGTCTCGCTACGCAGATCTGCAGTACCAGCCGAACGCTCCGATTCTGCCTACCACCAGACACCTCATCGTGGAGGGAAGACCCGCTCATTCTTTTCTGTACGCTCTTTACGGCGAGTTGGCCGACAGTCAGCTCCTGCTGTTTCCCCAACCGATGGCGCACAACTTCGATGGGCCTCTGGCTTACGTTCAGCGCTCTGTCACACCAGCCCTAGAAACGCTCATGTTCGTGACACTCGAGCCGCTGGTTTACGGTCCGAGCAGGCGAGCTTTGACTCAGCTCATTCGGGAGACTGACGTGGCATGTTTCGGTATCCTTCACCGGCTTCCTGAAACTGCTAAACAGGCAGATGCCTTCCGAGACGTGGCGCCACTCCTCACAGGCATCATTGTGCTCGCAGAAGCACTTGGCGAGGAATTGCGGAGACGATTTCAACTGAACAACGTTTTTTACCTCCCGCTCCATCCGCCTTTTGCGAGATATGCCACGAGCGATGCAGCAAGAATTCGCGCGAGAATCGGCGTGCCTCCTGGACACGTGGTGTTTTCGATACTCGGCGAGGCGCGCAGGGGGAAAGGCATCGATGTGCTGCTGCAGGCTTTGGATCATGTTCAGCGCGACGATCGGCAAAACATGTTCTTCCTGATTGCCGGCCGCGCCCAGGGTTTCGATGGCGATGTCATCTCGAGTTCTTTCCGACAGAAGGGGGTCGATCACCATGTGGACGTGCGTTCGTCGGATCATCCGCTGAATTACGCCGTCCTCACCGAACGCGAATTCGGCGAGTATGTGTGTGCCAGCGACGTCGGTCTGGTCTTATACCAGCACGAGCAGCGCTACTGCATGAGCGGTGTGGCACCAAATTACGTGTGGGGATTCAAGCCGCTCGTGGCGTTCGCCAACAGCGTCATCGGCCGGACGGTGGCACGAAGTGACCTCGGCATCGTCGTAGAAGAGGAAACTCCACAAGCAATAGCAGAGGCGCTGACATACGCACTGCACATGCAGCGACGCGGCTGGAAGCCGACACCTTTGTCCGACAAATATCGGTCGGAAATCGATCCCCGTGCCGTCCTCGATAGGCTTGCAACGATTCTCGGTAACCGGCAGAGGCGGAACCAGCACAGAGTTTCGAGTGCAGGCGAACTGGCCGTTCCCCGCCGTGAACAGGCAAGTGAGGCGTGAGCAAACAGCCCTACGACGAGAAGTATCATGCGGCGCGGTTCGAAGGCGCCGCACGTTCGGCTGCTGTCGTCGTCCCTTTGCTGCTTGAACTTTTCCCGTGGGTCACGTCAGTCGTGGATGTGGGTTGCAGCACTGGCGCCTGGCTACACGAATTTCAGTTACACGGGATCTCGCGACTCCTCGGAATGGATGGCGCAAGCATTCCTCGGCGGATGCTGCAAATCGATGTTTCCCAATTCCGGCAAATCGACTTATGTCAACCATTACCACCGCTGGGCCGTTTCGACCTCACTCTGTCGCTCGAAGTCGCTGATTGCCTTCCGGGTGAAGCGGCGCAGCAGTTTGTGGCTGGACTTACTGGCATGAGCGACGTGGTCGTGTTCAGCGCCGCGGTGCCCGGGCAATCGAAGCACCAGACGCTCCATGAGCGGTGGCCAAGTTATTGGAGGGGGCTGTTCGCAGACTGCCGATTCGCGTGCTTCGACATCCTGCGCGAGAAGCTGTGGTACGACCAACGAGTCGATTGGTGGTATTCGCAGAACATGCTGGTGTTTGTGTCCGAGTTTCGTAAGGATTTGCTGAATCGCCTGCCCTCGCCCGGTCGCGCCGCCATGCTCGACATCGTACATCCTCGAGCATTTGAGTGTTTCCGAACCGAGGCCGGTGTTGGCGGCGACGCGCAATTGCTGCTGTATCCCTTTCAGGTGATCGAAGCAGCCTACGAGGGCCACGATATCCTTCAGATCGATACCGACACGTTCCTGGCTCTCGCGAAGACAGAGGGCCCGTACTCTCCGGAGAAGCTGATGGCTGGCGGCTACTCGCGCGCCTACGTGGGTGCCTCGAGAGATGAAGTCAAGGCCCGGATTCCCCGCGAGATATTTCCTGTCAGCCTAGTCGAGGAGGGCTACGAAGGGTACGACATCTTGCAGATCGGCGTGAACAAGTTCATCGCGCTTTTGCAAAGTGATGGTCCGTATTCCCCGGAGAAGTTCGCTGCCGGCGGATACGAGCGCGCTCATGTCGCCCCTTCGATCAACAAAGTGAAGCGGGCAATAAAACTCGCTGACGCATGATTACGATGAATGCCGAATACGCTTGGGCCAGCCGTACCGTTGCCACAACCCAAACGGGCTCGTACATCGATGAATCAGATTGCCGGCTTTGATCGCCATTCCAACCAGTCTCCGTTCCCGTAAGTCAGCCAGCTCTTGATCGCGAGCGCGCAGTCGCTCTTTCACGTGCCGAAGCCTGTCCCTCGCCACGCCCTCGCCTTGGCGAAGCCTCTTCAGCTCCTTGTCAGCGATAGCTGATTTTTGATTCATCGCTGTAAGAGACCGGTCACGCTCCTGCAGTTGATCTCTCAGCTGTTGAAGGGAGCTGATTGCCAAAGACAGCTCCCTGACGAGACTCTTCTGCCGTAATCGAGCGCTGGCCAGTTCCTGGCGCGCGAGTGCCAATTTTTCCTGAGTGTGAGACAACTGTTGCTGGACACTCGCCACTTCCTCTTGTGCCTTTTCCTCGAGCACGTTCAAGACGCCCACAGTTCACTCCCTGTATCACATGTGCGGCCAGCTCGGCGAGACAGCCTCCCGGCATTCTACTCTCAGCGTTGGACTAACTGTGCCTTATGGTTGAGGAACCAGCGATACGTTCGATCGAGCGCATCCCCAAACGCCACGCTGGGTTGCCAGCCAAGTGCTCGAAGTTCTGATGAGTCGAGTGCTTTGTGGGGCATTCCGTCCGTTTTCGACGTATCGAAGCGGAGCTCTCCCTCGAAGCCGACGACTTCCCGGATCGCGCGGGCGAGCTCAGCGATCGAGGTGTCGAACCCACCCCCCAGGTTGAGCGGACCGTTTCCGGTGTAACGTTGCATCGCAAACACGCAGGCGCTCGCCAGATCGTCTGCGTACATGAATTCGCGCCGCTGTCGACCGCTACCCCAGATATCGATCGACGGGGCTCTCGCGACTTTGGCTTCATGCATCCGGCGCATCAGGCCCGCGACGACGTGCGAGTCCTCCGGGCTGAAATCGTCGCCAGGCCCGAACACGTCAGCCGGCACCGCGGCGAAGAACTCGACGCCGTACTGCAGACGATAGGCCGCGCACATCTGGATGCCCGCCAGCTTCGCCACCGCATACGACTGACTCGTCGGCTCGAGTGGGCCCGTAAGCAACGATTCCGGCCGCATAGGTTGTGGGGCACGTTTCGGGTAGGCGCAGGAGCTCGCGAGATACATCAATCGGTGTGTGCCCGACCTCCATGCCTCGTGAATGACGTGGGTCGCAACCAGCAGATTGTCGTGAATCAACTCCGCAGGATGCCGTTGATTGCCAGTTATCCCAGCCGCTCTCCCTGCGGCGATGAAGACATACTGCGGTCGATGACGTTCAAAGTACCGACCGACAGTGTCAGGCTGATCCAACAAGACGTCACCGACGCCATCGAGGACGTCGTATCCATCCCGGCGTAAGGCTGTGATGATCGCGGCGCCAATCATGGTGTTGGCTCCTGCGACGTAGACGCGTGCGTCGCGTTCCACAGATCTCAGGCGGCGAACTTCCGCTCGAGCCGGTGCGACGACATCTCGCGGATGTGCGCGACAGTCTCGGCGCCGAATCGCCGTTCGACGTGGTCCAGGTACGGCTGGTATGTGAAATATCGTTGAAACGCCGAGTCGCGGAACTTGAGGACCTCACTTGCGGGCAGATGCTTCGTCGGCAACGGCAGCGTGTCGACCGAATGCTGTGAATATCCACTCCACGTTGCCGGCAACGGCCAGCCGTTGGCCACGGCCTGACGATAAAGAGGAGATCCGGGGTATGCCATCGCTGAATAGAAGTTGGCGAACTCCGTCTCCAGCTCCAACGCGAGGTCCAGCGTTTGCTGCATGCTCTCGAGATCGTCTTCGGGCAGACCGAAGATGTAATTGCCGATGATATTGATTCCGGCCGACTTGACGCGGGAGATCGTGTCGTAAACCTGTTCGATCTCGTAGCGCTTATCCACGTCACTCAGTACGCGATCGCTCGCCGCTTCGATCCCGAAGGCGAGCCAATTGAAACCAGCGCGTTTGAGCTTCTCGAGCATGCCGTCCTTGACGGTGTCTACCCGCGCGTACGCCCAGATGTTCAGGTTGTAGCCGCGCTCGATGATCAGATCGCAGATCGCCGAGACATGACGGACGTTGAGGACGAACATCTCATCGGCGAACTTGATGTTACGAACCCCGTATTTGTTGACCAGCAGATCGATCTCTTCGATCACGCGCTGCGGGTTCCAGAAGCGGTAGGAATTCACTGTTTCCTTCAGTCCGAGTTCTTTCTCGCCAGCCTTAAATGGCGCCTGGATGCAACAGAACGAGCATTTGTACGGACAACCGAGCGTCGTGTAGATCGCAGCGTACGGCTCGCGTTCGAGGTGGCCGAAGCAGTGCCAGTTGTGGGCCCGATATTTCTTCATGGGGAGCAGATCCCAGGCTATGCCGGGCATCGACTCTTCCAGGTCCTTCACTAGGGAAGCAGCGTCGTTGGAACGCAGCTGGCGCAACTTGCCGCCCTCCCAGTACGTCAGCCCGCGAATCTTGCTCAAGCTCGAGTCACCTTGCCGTGCCGCTTCGAGCAAGTCGATGATCGTATGCAAGCCTTCGTCGTGTGCCACGAAGTCGCACGCCTCTTCCGCGAGGGTGCGTTCCGGAAGCGCCGCGACATGTCCACCGAGCATCAGGATCCGGGCGTCCGGCACACGGTCGCGAATCGCGCTGGACGCCAGGCTCGCGCCTGTCATGTTCTGCGTCGACGCTGAAGGCTGGTGCCCGTAGACGACGATCGCGACTAGCCCCGGCTTGATATCGGCAATGCGATCGGCGACCTGCGACGGAGCGAGCTCGTCTGCTTCAGCATCGACGATTTCAACTGAGTAGCCGCGACGCCGCACGAAAGTGGCTATCAGCCCGGCCCAGACGGGATTTTCAACAGCAGTCAACCGCTTCCCGAGTGACTGATAGATCTCCGTGCGTGCGCCGGGGTTCACCAAAACCAAGTCAGTCTGCATGGAATGAAACTATTCTATAACCGTCATGATCGCTCTCAAGCCTTGGACAACACTCCATCGACGCGTGGAGTTTTCCGGTGGTCCGATTCGAGAGATCGCCAGGGAGACCGTGCAGCTCCCTGATGGGCGCATCATCGACGACTTCTACACGGCTCGTATGGGTGACTACGCGCTGATCTACGCAGTCACCGTCGAGGGGAAGGTGCTGGTGCTTCGGCAGTACAAACACGGCGTCGGACGCGTCTGCTTGACCTTTCCAGGCGGGTATGTCGCGCCCGGCGAGGATCCGGCTCGCGCCGCGGAGCGTGAGCTTATTGAAGAGACAGGTTACCGCGGCCGTAGGCTCCGCCCCTTGGGTTCGTTCGTGACCAACGCGAATCAGGGCTGTAACACGGCGCATTTATTCCGAATTGACGAGTGCACGCGGGAGCGCGAGCCGGAATCCGGCGATCTGGAGGAAATGGAACTCGTCGAGTTCACGCCCGGAGAATTACTGGCACCATCGCGCTTCGAGGAGATGGGAACCTTGAGCTACGTAACGCTTGTATTGCTTGCCGAGCACACCTCTACACAAATGTGATGCCAGAGCGATTCTCTTCCATGCTAGACTGCCTCCCACTCCGCGCGAATGATCATCAGCCGCACTCCGTACAGAATCTCATTCTTCGGCGGTGGGACGGACTACCCGTCTTGGTACCGGCATTACGGCGGTCAGGTAATCGCGACCAGCATAGATAAGTACTGCTACATCTCTGCGCGGTACCTGCCTCCTTTCTTCGATCACAAATTCAGGATCGTCTATTCGCGCATCGAGAATTGTCAGACCATTGACGAGATCGCGCACCCAGCGGTGCGGGAGTGCCTGCGGCATTTCGGGTTCGAACAGGGTCTTGAAATCCATCATGACGGGGATCTTCCAGCCAGGAGCGGCTTGGGTTCGAGCTCCGCGTTCGTTGTTGGCCTGCTTCACGCCCTCCACGCCTTGAGGGGCGCCATCCCCGCCAAAGAACGGTTGGCTCATGAAGCCATCCATATGGAGCAGGTTCAACTGAAGGAGACGGTTGGATCTCAGGATCAAGTCATGGCCGCGCATGGCGGTTTCCAGCGGGTCGAGTTCCTGTCCGACGGTGAGATACGCGTGACACCGTTGACGCTCCATCCCGATCGCCTCGAAGCGCTCAATGCACATCTGATGCTGTTCTTCACCGGCATCAAGCGCACGGCCACAACCATTGCGGAAACCTACGCCTCTGATGTTGCCAGTGTGGAAACACAATTGCGGACGATGGGAGGCTTGGTTGAAGAAGCCTTCCAGATCCTCGCAGGCAGGTGCGACCTCACGGCGTTCGGCCGTCTTCTGCATGAAAGCTGGCTGGCGAAACGGAGCCTGAGTCGGCAGGTATCGAACTCTCTCATCGATGGCATCTACTCAGCGGCATGTGCCGCAGGAGCCCTCGGCGGCAAGTTGATCGGTGCCGGTGGAGGCGGCTTCATGCTGCTGTTTGCGCGCCCTTCCGATCACGAACGCATCCGAGAGCGTCTCGCCAAGTTGGTCCACGTTCCATTCCGGTTCGAGCATTCCGGCAGCCGGATCATCTTTTCCGATCCAACGCAGGACTACTCGACGCAGTCGAGACTTCGCGATACGCAGCACACCGTGAGATTCAGGGAGTGCGGAGGCGTCGTTGCCGGTGCCTCTCGACGCGCCCCGGCCGAAACAGTTTAGGCGTCAATGCGCGATGTCGACGGAGCCTTCGCGGCCGGAGACTACCTTTCTGCCGCACGTCGTCTCTCACCTGATACCTGGCAATACTGGGCAAGCCTCGGCCTGATCGGTCATTCGGCGGACGTGGCGCAGGAACTGACCCGGTTCAAGGATCCCGACGCTTCATTCTTCAGTGGAGTTGCATCGTGGATCGCCGGCGATGACGACCGTGCACGTCATGTCCTCGCCCAATGCCAGGGAGAGCACGCGCGACACCTCGTCGACCTGATTGCGAAGCGTCCAATCACGGTACTCGCGCAGCTGCCGTGGAACCGGCGCGGCCCGTGGGACATCCTCACGCACGTGAAAGATCCGGTCTTCCGCCTTCTGAACGTCAGTTTTCATCCCGACGACATTCAGAACCGTCCATATGCCGATGTCAGATCGCTGATTCCAGCGGAGGTGCAGCCAGATTTCTTCGCGGTCACGATGCTCGAATGGCATCTGATTCCGCCCAACATACGCAGGCTCGGCTGTCCGGTGATCGGCCACTCGAGTGACTTCGACTTACATATTCAAACTGTTGCGCCGTGGCTCGAGTTGTTCGACGAAATCGTCGTCCTCGACCACATCGAATGGCGCGATATGAGGCGCCTCGTTCGCGTACCGGTTTCCGTCTTTCCAAAAGTGTTCGGCGTACCTGCACAACTGCCGCATCTGTCGGATAGCGAACGCGACATCGACGTCTTCATCTCGGGGACAGTGAGTCATCCCTACCATCTGGACAAGGACCCTGTCGTACTCGATGTGCTCAGCCTGCCAGACATTCGCTTGAAGATCGTTGAGGGGTTCGAAGGCACGGTGTCCTATTACCAGAGCCTCGGACGCGCGAAAGCGACGTGCGTCTATATCCGCCACCCTGGAGCCATGCCGACTCGGGCACTGGAGGCAATCGGGATGGGATGCGTCGTTGCTGTTCAGGCAGAGAGCTCACTGCGAGTGTTTGGCGGCGAGTCTGAAGGAATCGTGTCATATGCCTCTGACACTCATGGTCCCGCGCGAGCGATAGAGAAGGTCCTTCTTCACTGGGACGAATACCGTGCGCGGGCCCGGGCTGGCGCAGCGATGGTGCGTCGTGAGTTCGCATTGGAGCGTGTGGCATCCCAGTACTGCCGTTTTCTGACCGTGCTCGCCGCGCGGCCGCATGAGACTCGTACTGGACCAGTGCCGGAGCAGATGCTGCAGAAGCGTCCAGTCGTGCAGAGAGGTTGGCTCCCGTCAACCAAGTTCGGGAAGCGAATGCTCATGAACTGGGCAGCGGAATCGGCGGCACGAATCGAACGTCGGCTCCAGACCGAACAATCAAGCCGACTGTTGAACGATCTCGCGCGCGAGCACTTGCTCGCACACTATCACGATCCTTACAGTGACAACGCGCGATGGCTTCAGGAGGTGGTCACGCCGTTGAAACAGGCCATAGGCCTGTCGCCGTCCTCCCTGGTTCCCCGTTTTAACCTGGTCCGCGTCCTGTTGCACTTCGGAGGACCCAGACAGGTAAGAGAAGGGATCGCTCTGCTCGACGACATACTCGACCGGTCTGTGGGGGAGTGGCAAGTCGGATGGCTTGACGATGTACTGCCGTGGGACTTTTGCCCCTCCTGGGTAAACTACCGTCGCTACTTCGACACCGTGACAAGGGGGTTGGGCTCTGGCAGCGATCGCGCACCGGAATTGGTCGCTGTGATCCTGGCATCCCTGAACCACTACCGCACGCGGTACGTCGATGAGATCGCTGGCTCCCGCAATAAGCATGAACTTGCAGGTGAGGCGGTTCGGCTCGATCCAGAATTCCCCGAGTACACGCTCTATTACTGCCGGCTGCTGATTTCGCGTGGAGCCCCAGATGACTTGACCGAGGTGAGGAAACGCCTACAAGGGCTGGCGAGTCGTTCTGTAAGGCTCTTCGAGATGCTCGACATCGCTCGCCATCTGCCTACACAGTTGCGCGGCGAATGGTTTCAAAGGCTGGAAACGTCTGCGACCAGGCTCTGGTCGTCCACGCAGGTTCGGGAGGCGCTGTCCGAGCCTGGTCTTCGTAGAACAATCGCGTAGGTTTCACGCATCTCTCGAGCGACATCGCGGAGAGGTACTATAGCGACGTGATCCCGACGTTCGAAGAGGTTCCGATTGCCGCGGTCCGTGATTACTGGAATCGTCGCCCATGCAACCTGCGACATTCACCGGCTCCAGTAGGGAGCCGCAAGTACTTCGATGAGGTTGAGCGGCGAAAGTACTTCGTAGAAACGCATATTCCGGCCTTCGCTGACTTCGCGCGTTGGAAGGATCGCCGCGTGCTGGAAGTCGGGTGTGGCCTGGGGACCGATACGATCAACTTCGCGCGCGCCGGGGCACTGGTCACGGCTGTCGACCTGTCCGACGAGTCGCTTCAACTGGCGAGGCAACGCGCCCGGGTTTTCGGCCTCGAGGATCGCATCCGGTTTGTGGCCGCCGATGCGGAGAGCCTGTCGGAGTTCGTGGAACCACAGCCGTACGACCTGGTGTACTCGTTCGGGGTCATTCATCATTCGCCGCATCCTGATCGTATTCTGCGAGAGTTGCGATCGCACTTCACTGCCGCTGGCAGCACGTTGAAAGTGATGGTCTATCACCGCTGGTCGTGGAAGGTCCTTGCCATCGTCCTGGCCGAAGCCGGGGGAGCGTGGTGGAAGATGGATTCGGTCGTTGCGCGAAACTCCGAGGCGCAGACCGGGTGCCCCGTCACCTACACCTACTCGCGTCGCAGTGGAGCGCAGTTGCTCGAAAGCACCGGCTTCCGCGTGATTACGACTGAAGTTGACCACATTTTTCCGTACCGCATTCCTGAGTACGTCAAATACGAGTACGTGAAGACGTTGCCATTCCGATTCCTGCCGCATGCAGCCATGCGCGCGCTCGAGCGTCGTCTCGGTTGGCACCTCTGTCTGACGGCGACTCCGTCTGGCGCATGAGCGATGAAAGATGATTCCGTACCTGTCGATTGTGCTCACGGGGCGGAACGACAATTTCGGCGGTGACTTCAATCAGCGGCTGTTTTCTGCACTCTCCTACAACCATCGCCTGCTGGCGGAGGCGAGTGTTGATTACGAGTTGGTGTTTGTCGAATGGCGGCCTGTGCCGGGACGGATGCTGCTAGCGGACCTGATCAGGCAGCAGCTTCCCGAGCTCGCTCCCCACCTGATGGCGTACGAAGTCGACGAGCGATATCACGACGCCTTCAGCCAGAACCCGCGGCTCCAGTTTCACGAGTTCATTGCCAAGAATGTCGGCATCCGGCACGCGCTTGCGAGTTATCTCCTGGTCACGAACACGGATATCTATCTGAGCCGAGACGTCGTGAACATTATCGCGAAGCAGATGTTGCGGCCGATGGTGCTTTACCGGGCGACGCGTGTGGATCTGAAGTCGTCGTTGGACGGCACGAACCTCGACGAGGCGGTGTTAATGGACCCGCGAAATCAAGCTGCCCTCAATGTCCTCAAGCCGCC
>Ga0111539_10007401_pt1 | contig 14066 bp, 14 predicted proteins | sample RhiMethybrSRZTD1_FD_79667 | JGI IMG/M metagenome (GOLD analysis project Ga0111539, IMG submission 79667) | Populus rhizosphere microbial communities from Tennessee, USA - Rhizosphere MetaG P. TD hybrid SRZTD1 (version 2) (version 2) | ecosystem: Host-associated > Plants > Roots > Rhizosphere >...
GAACGCCGCCGAGGCCCAGCGCCACAACCGGGCCGAAAGCCGGGTCGTTGATGACGCCGATCAGCGTCTCGAGGCCCTGCGCCATCTCCGACACCAGCACGCCATCGATCTTGGCACCCGGCACGGCTTTGTGCGCGTTGTCGGCCACAGCCCTGGCGGCTTCGGCCAGCGACTCGCGCCCCACCCCGAGCCTGACGCCGCCGGCCTCGGTCTTGTGCGGAACGTCGCGCGACACGACCTTGACGGCGAACGGCGCCTGCAGGTGTCCGGCAGCCTTCTCAACATCCTCCCCGGAGGCCACGAACGCCTCGTTGGCTGCCGGCACGCCGAAAGCCCGCAGCACCGCCTTGCTCTCCGCCTCGTTGAGCGTCACGGCGCCCACGGGCAGGGTCACGGCTGCCGGCTTGGGCGCGCTCGGTGCCTTGCGCGGCAGCAGGCGGCGGCGGTCGGCAGCGAAGCGGGCCAGCACCGCGGCCGCCCGCGCCAGGCGCACCGGCGTCGTGACGAACGGCACGCCGGCCGCCTCGAGGACCTTGACGGCTTTCTCCGACTTGGCGTGCCGGCCCGACCAGGCCACATGCACGGGCTTGCGCGTCTTGGCGGCGGCCGCGGCGATCACCTCGGCGCTGTGATCGGCGCGCGGGCCGGAAATCGACGCGAGCAGGATCGCCAGCTGATCGAGGCCCGGGTCCTCCAGGACGACCTCGAGCGTGCGGCTGAACAGCGTGGCATCCGAGAACACGGCAGCGGTGATGTCGGCGGGGTTCTCCGGCGAGCCGAACGCGGGGACCAGCTCGCGCATCTTGGCCAGCGTCTGCGGGGCAAACGGCGGCAGGGTCAGCCCGCCGCGCACGGCGGCATCGGCAAACACCACGCCCGAGCCGCCCGAGATCGACAGCACGCCGATCGTCGAGCCGGCGGGCTCCCGTCCCTGCGCGAACAGCTTGGCGATGTCGACGATCGGCTCGACGTCGTCGACCTCGATCAGACCGCACTGGCGCATGGCCGCGCGATAGAGGTCGTAGCTGCCGGTCATGTTGGCGGTGTGCGAGGCCGCGGCCTTGATGCCGGCATCGGTGGTCCCAGCCTTCCAGATCAGCACCGGCTTGCCGGTCCGTAGCGACTTGGCGCCGAGATCGAGGAGGCGGCGCGCGTCGGGCGTGCCCTCCAGATAGGCGAAGGCCAGCGATGTGCCGGGGTCGTCGAGAAAGGCCGAGAGCAGCTCGGGGGTGGTGATGTCGACCTCGTTGCCGGAGGACACGCAGTAGCGAAAGCCCACGCCCTGCGCCTCGGCGAGGTTGACGATGGCATAGCCGAAGCCGCCGGACTGGAAGGCGCACGACACGGCGCCGGCCTTCAGCTCCGTCTCATCCGAGACGCTGCCGAACGCAGCCCACACCCGCGCCTCGACGGACAGCATGCCCTGGCAATTGGGCCCGACGATGCGCACACCCGTTTCCGACAGCGCGCGCTTGAGCTCCTCCTCGAGCTTGCGCCCCTCGGGGCCCGACTCGCGAAACCCGGCGGTGAGCACCACCGCGAAGGGGATGCCGGCCTTGCCGCAGTCGCGGATGGCCTGCACGACGCCCGGCGCGGGCACCGCCACCACCGCCAGCTCGCAGGGCTTGGGGACCGACATGGCGTCGGGATAGCACTTGAGCCCGTGCAACTCCGGATAGCGCGGGTTGATGGGGTAGACGCCACCCGCGTAGCCGGCGTTCTTGAGCGCCTTGAGCGGGTGGCTGCCGATGCGGGTGATGTCGGCGGACGCCCCGATGATGGCGATGCCCCGTGGATGGAAAAGACGCTCGAAGCTCAAGGACAACCCTCCCGCGCGATCCGCTCCCCAAGGCAAATAACAAATCCCCATTGCCGTCGTCCATTTTTCTTCGCAAAAAGGCTCGGCATCTGGAATCGCGTCTGGAACACCAAGGGGGCACCTTGACCATATCTCTCCGCAGTCTTGCTCTCGTGCTGGTTGCGCTCTTGGTTCCGGTCCAGGGTGCCCGAGCGCAAGGCATCACCGAGACGCTCAGCAAGTGGGGTCTGCTCGGCACCTGGGCTCTCGACTGCAGCAAGCCCGCCAGCGGCAGCAACGGCTACTTGACCTACGCCATCCGGCGCACAGGCCAGGTGTCGCACGAGCGCGACTTCGGTGACCGGCAGGATGTCAACGACGTCCAGCAGGCGCGCACAGGGCTCGGCGGCCGGCTCGAGATCGTCGTGCAGTTCCCGAACCTGAACCAGACGCGCAAATTCACGCTGTTGATGGGCGTCGACGGCCGCATCCGGGCTATGGCCAACAGCAAGGCCGACGGCACCGAGCCGACCATCGAGGACGGGAAGTTCACCGCCAACGGCGGCAATACACCCTGGCAAGTCCGCTGCCGCTGACTCCGGCCCTTGCCCGCAGTCTATGGGCCGACGCGCAGCGAGCCGATGAACCGGTCGACGTCGGCCGTGCGCGCCGACCCGGCGGGGCCGGCGTAGGTGAGGGTGACGATCTGGCGCCCCTTCATCACCGAATAGGAGCGGATGGCGTGGCTGTCGCGCACCCCGACGGCATCGACGGCGGTCAGGCCCTGGTGCGTCGTCCAGCCGATGCTCGCCCACTTGCCGCCTTCCATGTTCTTGGCGGCGTTGTCGAGGCCGCCCTGCAGGTTGGCCCGATGGTTCGACACATTGACGTCGGCGGGATAGACCGCGGTCTGGACCACGTAGGCCATTGCTCCTTGCTCCAACAAATATTGGTGCATGGTGTAGCCGGAGCCGGCGCTCGTCTTCATCGGCGTTGTCGTATACTTAGGGGCAGTGGGCAGTTCGGCAGTGAAGCTGCGGTCCGGGCCGGTCAGCGTGTGCCAGGCGGCCGTCGGTGCGGAGGCGGACTCGGCATGCGCGGGATTCGTTTGCGCTGGCTGACCGAGCGCGCCGTGAGAGAAAGAGGCCGCGATGATGGCAGCCGACAGCGGTCCGAGTTTGCGTGTGACCATGGTCGCTCCCCTGGGTGTTTGCTGCCTTTGACGCTGCGGAAGCGGCGGCGTCAAGCGCAAACCCAGGCGGTGCCGGCAAGCCTGCATTGCACCTTCAGAGCGATCGGGCCGCCGGCGCCCGCAGCGAGCTGGCGATGGCTTCCGCATCGAGCCGCTTGGTCAGCTCCTCGTGGATGTTGCACAAGGTGACCTTCAGATAGCCGTGCAGGGTCGGAAACTCGCTGGCGCGCAGCTGGCGGTGAATCGGCATGAGATCGAAATAAGCTTGGGCGAACGGCTCGGCGATGGTGAAGACGCGCTTGGGCGGATGCAAGCCGATGAGCTGCAGCCGGCGCGCGAGTTCTGCCCGCAATTGGCTCCAGCTTGCCTCGCCGAGCCCGGCCGGGGTCGGATAGCGGTCGAACACCGAGAGCACAAGCGCTCGCAGCGCCTCGAGCTGCCGGCTGCGATCTTCCTCGGCCGCCAGCGGCCGCAGCACGCCCTCCACCAATTCGCCGACCATGGCGAGCCCCAGGGGGTAGGCGCTCCAGCGCGAGCGCTCGATCGCTTCGTGGAACGGCGCTTCCTTGAACAACACCTTGGCGTAGTGACCCGCCCGCGCCCGCGAGTACTCGTAGATCCCCTTCTGCACGAGAAAGGCCGACTGCTCGTCGATGAACTGTGCAAGCTCCTCGGGTTCGCGGATCGCCGGACGGCCGCGGAACATGCCGAGGAGACCCGTGGCGTTGAAGATTTCGAGCAGACCCATGGCTTTAACGTCGTAGTCCCTGCGCGCCTGAAGGCAAGAGCCGCACTCTTAGACCAAAGTCCTGTGTCGACGAAAGTCTTATATCGCCGCACTAACGCGCTGTTACGCTTCGTATTGTCTCGAGAACCGCGAGAATCTCGCGCGTGAAGCAAATGCGGTTCCGTACTTCCGGCCGCGCAAGGGGGGACGTCGCATGCAGCAACAGTCCAACGACCAGATCCACTGGAAGAGGACGACCAACCTCATGTTGGCGCATCTCTTCATCTGGTTCTTCTTCGGCTACATCGTGCACATGTTCGTGAACTTCCTCAACCAGTTCACGGTGCCGATCCTGAAGTTTCCGCTCGGCTTCTACATGGCCGCGCAAGGCTCGCTGATCGTGTTCGTGGTCATGCTGTTCGTGTTCGCCTGGCAGCAAGACCGGATCGACCGTCAACACGGCGTCGCCGAAGACGACTGAGGGAGGATCGGACCATGGCTACCCAAACGGCTGCAGAACGTCAGACTTTCGTAAAGAGCCTCGGACGGCTGTACGGCCTGTATACCGGTGGATTCCTCGCCTTCATCATCGCGCTTGCGATCATGGAGCAGGCCGGTGTCCCGAATAGGGTGCTGGGCTATTTCTTCGTGTTCTTCACGCTCGCCGTCTACGGCGTCATCGGCGTGGCGATGCGCACGGCTCAGGTCTCCGAGTACTACGTCGCCGGACGAGTCGTGCCCGCCTTCTACAACGGCATGGCGACCGGCGCCGACTGGATGTCGGCGGCCTCCTTCGTCGGCATGGCGGGCTCGCTGTTCCTGCTCGGCTACGACGGCCTCGCCTGGGTGCTAGGCTGGACCGGCGGCTTCGTGCTGGTGTCGATCCTTGTCGGGCCCTACCTGCGCAAGTTCGGCGCCTATACCGTGCCCGACTTCATGGCCTTCCGCTACGGAGGCAACTTCGCGCGCTTTCTGGCGGTGGTCGTGCTGGTGTGCTGCTCCTTCACCTACGTGACGGCGCAGATCTACGGCACGGGCATCATTGCCTCGCGCTTTCTCGGCATGCAGTTCGAGATCGCGGTGTTTGCGGGGCTGGTCGGCATCCTGCTGTGCGCGATGCTCGGCGGCATGAAGGCCGTCACCTGGACGCAGATCGCGCAATACATCGTGCTGATCGTCGCCTATCTGGTGCCGATCGTGATCCTGTCCACCAAGAAATATGGGATCCCGGTCCCGGAGTTCACCTACGGCTTCGCCATCGAGGAAATCACGGCCCGCGAGCAGCAGCTGGTGAAGGACGGACTCGCGGTGCTCTGCACGAAAGAAGCCTGCGGCCCCGGGACGCTCAGGCCGCACATCCAGCCCTTCATGAACTACACGCCGTTGAACTACTTCGGCATCATCTTCTGCATGATGGTCGGCACGGCGTCGCTGCCGCACATCCTGATGCGCTACTTCACCACGCCGAGCGTGCGTGAAGCGCGCGTGTCGGTCGGCTGGTCGCTGCTGTTCATCTTCCTGTTGTACTTCTCGGCGCCAGCCTATGCGGCGTTCTCGAAGCTGGAGGTCTACACCAACATCATCGGCAGGGACATCACGCAGCTGCGGCCCTGGCTGTTCACCTGGGGCGAGCTCGGCCTGATCCAGGTCTGCGGCAAGAATGCCGTGAACCTCGATGCTGCAATCGCCGCCTGCAAGGCGATTGCGGGGCACCCCGGCGTGCTGCGGTTCCAGGATTTCGTGATCAATACGGACGTGATCGTGCTCTCCACCCCGGAGATCGCGGGCCTTCCGTACGTGATCTCGGGCCTGGTCGCGGCCGGCGGTCTTGCCGCCGCGCTCTCGACCGCTGACGGTCTCTTGCTGGCGATTGCCAACGCTCTGTCCCACGACATCTACTACAAGATGCTCGATCCCAATGCGCCGACGGTCCGTCGGCTCACGGTGGCCCGAGTCCTCTTGTTCTTCGTGGCGGTGGCGTCGGCGGCTCTGGCGGCGACGCGACCATCGGACATCCTGGCCATGGTGGGCTGGGCGTTCTCGCTGGCAATGGCGGGGAACTTCCCGGCGCTCGTGCTGGGGATCTGGTGGAAACGCACCACCACGACGGCCGCGATCTTGGGGATGGCCGCCGGGTGGGGCATCTGTTTGTTCTACCTCGTCACCACGAGATACTTCCCGCAGGCTGGCGTGACCTACTTCGGCATGTCGTCGCTGCTGAACCCGGAAACGGGCAAGGCGCTGATCAATGTCACCCAGGTCATGGCCGATCCGAAGTGGCTCGCCGACGTGCCGGCGAGCGCGGCAAACCCGATGGCCAACAGGGTCGGCTGGTTCGACCTCAACAACATCAACTGCGGATTGCTGGGCATGCCGCTCGGCTTCCTGGTGATGATTGTGGTCAGCCTCATGGGCAAGCCGCCGCCGAAGGAGATGCAGGACCTGGTCGACGAAATCCGCAAGCCCCGTGGCAAGACGGTCCTGGAAGAAAAGGCCTGATCGCAGGCGGTCCGTTCATGGTGGATGCGGGGTCCCTCGGGGCCCCGCTTCTTTTCGGGGGCGGCTATCTTGCCGCCCACATCTGGCGCCGCCATATTGGCCCGCCGCTGGAGTTTGCTCGTGGGCGCGACCTTTCCGATCCTCACCTACTGGTACTATCACCTGCCGAACTTCGTTCTGGCGGCGCTGATGTACACGCTGCTCGGCCGTGTCCTGCTCAGCCTGTTCCTCGATCCCGATTCATCGAACTACATCTGGCGCTTCTTCTGCCGCGTCACCGAACCGATTGTCGCGGCGGTCGCACTCGTCACGCCCAAAGCGGCGCCCTCAGTGGTGCTTTGGCTGTTCGGCGTCGTCTGGATGTTCTGGCTGCGCGTGCTGCTGCTCAACGCCTTCCTGGCCCTGGGCGCCGTGCCCCGCATGAGCTGAGCCCCGCCATGGATCGCAACCTCTATTACATCGGCATCGCCTTCTTCGGCGTGGTCAACGGCCTCTTCAACCAGCTCTTCCTACTATTCGCGTTGATCCACGTGCAAATCCTGGCGCCCGCATTGTTGTTCGGCAGCGTGCCGCTGACCCTGATGTTCTCGTCTCTCATGGTCTCCACCGCCACCATCATCCTGGGCGGCATTCCCGCAGCCATCTACGAGCGCTTTGTCGGCGCCGAGGACGACTCCACCGAGGCCTCGCTGTGGATCTGGCTGGCCGGCACGGCCATCCTTACCCTCCCCGCCATCGGCAATTTCCTGAGGACCGGCTTGTGACCTCAGCGCACACGAGATTGTGACTGCCGGCTTTCTCAGGGTAGATTGCATGATCTTTCGGGGCACGAGGGGTTTTTGCCGACAGGGACCGTGCCGTGGATGACATCCGCCGCATCGCCTATGAGATCGTGCTGCGGGCCTGCGGCTTCGGCTCGCTGACCATTTTCTGCATCATGATCGGGCTGTCCTTCAATCCGCGCGTCTCGTTCCAATCCGGCGGCTTCCTGACCACGGTGATGACGCTGATCCTGGCGCTCAAGGCCTACGAGGCGCGCAGGAAGCCCTACCGCCGCACGGAGATGTGGCTCTATCTGCCCAAGGATGCGAGGCCCCCCGCGGGCTCGGCGCAACAGATCACGTCGGCCATCATGCGCGAGGTCTATCTGACCTTTGCGCTCTGGACCTCGATCATTGCCATCGGCATGTGGGGAGTGGCGCTATTCCTCTCGTTCATCGGCCCGTGAGCTTGGCAGCGCGGCGCCCCCGCGGCCTTGCGCCCCGTCCCGCGGACCTCCCGCAGGGTGCTCAGCGTGCCATTCCGGCCAGCAGGCGCCCCCGATGATGCCCAATGTCGGCTTTCTCGCGCACTGGTACTACCACCTGCCGAACCTGATCCTGGCGGCGCTGAGCTGGCTGCTGGCCGGGCGACTTATCCTGTCGCTCATTGTGCGCAGGGGCGGGGGCAGGTCCGGCATCCGCTTGCTCGATGCCGTCACCGATCCTCTGGTCAAGGCGGTTGGCGCCGTCACTCCCAGGCTGGTGCCGGCCGGCCTCGTCATCGTCTTTGCCATTGCTTGGCTGCTGGCGGCGAGAGTCGGCCTGTTCTTTGCCGTCTCGGCGACCGGCGTCCGGCTTTCGATGGGATATTAGCGCGCAGATGCGAAGCTCCCTTCCAAGTCTGCTCTGGCGCCCTGCCCTGCTGCTGGCAACCGCCGCGCTGGCGATCGTCAACGGTCTGCCCCTCACGCCGTTCTTCGACTCCATCTCGCACAATCTCTATCTGTTCACCCGAGGCTCCTCGTTGATCGGTGGGGAGACGCTCTTCTACGCGACGACGGCGTTCATCGCGGCGATGACTTTCCTGCTCGGCGGCGTTCCCGCCGCCATTTACGAGCGCATCCGCGGTCTGCCGCAGAGCACGCCCGTTTCCCTCGGCATCTGGCTGGTTGCGACCGCGCTGCTGGCCTGGAAGTCCCTGAAAGCCGCGGCCGGTTTTTGGTAAAGAGCGCCCCGGAATACGCCGCTCCGGTAGGCCCCGCATGGCAGTGTTGCACATAACAGGTGCCACCTCATCATAAGCATGCTTATAATAACGACATGGGCCAACCTCCTAACACAGCACGCGAAATTCTTTTCCAGCTCAGCGACGTCGCGCGCTCGATGCGCACCTATATCGACCAGTGTGCCCGCGAGCATGGCATGACGCGCGCCCAGTGGGGGGTGCTCGTGCGCCTGCAGCGCCAGGAGGGCATGACCCAGGCCGAGATGGCCGAGAGCCTGGAGATCCAACCGATCTCGCTGGTGCGGCTGATCGATCGCTTGTGCCAGCACGGCCTCGTCGAACGGCGGCCCCATCCGCGCGACCGGCGCGCCAATCGCCTCTACCTGACCGACAAGGGGCATGCAACTTTGGCGCGTCTGGCGCCGCTGGGCCGCGAGGTCACGAGCCAGGTGCTGGCTTCGCTCAGTGCGGCCGATGTCGCCGAGCTTCTGCAGAAGCTGCTCCTGATCAAGACCAACATCCGCAACGCCACGGGCAGGCGCGGCGCTGCCAACGGCGCTCAGGCCAAGCTGCGTCAGGGGTACGCGCCATGAGCGTCAGTGCCCTCACGCAGCTGCGTTCCTCCGCCTCCCTGAGGCTGAGGACGCCGTCGCTGCGCCTCACCTTGATGGTGATCGTCCCGGCACTGGTCGCGGCGGTCGGACTTTTCCTCTATCTGGCGGGTGGCCGCTACGTGTCGACCGACAACGCCTATGTCGGCGCCCAGAAGGTCCTCATCACGCCGGAGGTGTCGGGCAAGGTCATGCGCATCGCCGTCGTCGAGGGCCAGCAGCTGGCGCCGGGCGACGAGCTGTTCTCGATCGATCCCGCACCCTATCGCTTCGCGGCCGAGGAGGCCGAGGCCAAGCTGGCCCGCGTCAGGAGCGACTTCGACAACCTCAAAAGCACTCACCAGAGCCTCGGCAAGCAGATCGAGCTGGCGCGCCAGAGCGTGGCAGCCAACCAGGCGGAATTCGACCGCAAGACCTCGCTGCTCAACAATCGCATCAGCACGCCCGCCGACCTCGACAAGTCGCGCATGGCGCTGGCCGTCTCCAAGGGACTCCTCGAGCAGCTGCAGCAGCAGGAGGCGACGGTGCGCAACCAGCTGCGCGGCGACGTCGATCTGCCGATCGAGAAGTATCCCCAATTCATCGAGGCAGCCGTGGCCCTGCAACGGGCCGAGCGGGACCTTGCCAACACCGTCCTGCGCGCTCCCATCGCCGGCATCGCCACGCAAGTCACCAGCATTCAAATGGGGCGGTTTCTCACCGCCGGCATGGCCGTGTTCAGCATCATCGGCACCGACAATGTGTGGGTCGACGCGAACCCCAAGGAAACCGACCTCACCTACGTGCGGGCCGGCCAGCCGGTGGCCGTCACCATCGACACATTCCCCGCGCGCGCCTGGCGCGGCCGGGTGGCGGCGATCAGTCCCGGCACCGGCGCGCAGTTCGCCATCCTCCCCCCGCAGAACGCCGCCGGCAACTGGATCAAGATCGTGCAGCGAGTGCCGCTGCGGATCGAGTTCGAGCCGGGCCAGGACCTGCGCCGCCTGCGCTCGGGGATGAGCGCCGCGGTCGAGATCGACACCGGCCGCCGCGGCAGGCTGGCAAGGCTGCTCGGGTCGAGCGCGGTGGCCCAGGATCCCGACCAATGACCGCCCAGCGTGCGCCGATGGCCAGCCCCTCGCTGCGGCGCCTGATGGTGACGTTCCTCGTGATGATGGCGGTCATCATGCAGGTGCTCGACATCACCATCGCCAACGTGTCGCTGCCCTACATGCAGGCAAGCCTCTCCGCCACGCTCGACCAGGTGAGCTGGGTGTTGACCTCCTACGTGGTGGCGTCGGCCGTCATGACGGCGCCGGTCGGCTGGCTCGCCAACCGCTTCGGCATCAAGCTCCTGCTGCTCATCTGCGTGACCGGCTTCACGCTGGCCTCCATGCTGTGCGGCATCGCCCAGAACATCGAGGAGATGGTGCTGTTTCGCGTGCTGCAGGGCATGTTCGGTGCGGCGCTTGTGCCGTTGGCGCAATCGGTGATGCTCGGCATCTATCCGCCGGAGCGGCGAGGCTGGGCCATGTCGCTGTTCGGCATGGGCGTGATGATCGGCCCGATCATGGGACCCATGCTCGGCGGCTGGCTCACCGAATACTATTCCTGGCGCTGGATCTTTTACATCAACCTGCCGTTCGGCATCGTCACCCTCATCGGCCTCGTGGTCTTCATGGACGACACCGAGGGCAATCGCACGCTGTCCTTCGACTGGCTGGGTTTTGCGGCCTTCGGCATCGCCATCGGCGCCTTCCAGCTCATGCTCGACCGGGGCGAGCAGCTCGGTTGGTTCGATTCGGGCGAGATCGTGCTGCTGGCCATCGTCTCCGCCACCGCCTTGTACTTTTTCTTCGCGCACTCGCTCACCACCGCGCGGCCGTTCATTCCCATCGAGATTTTCCGCGACCGCAATTTCATCGTCGGCCTGACCTTCATGTTCGTGACCGGCATCTTGCTGGTGGCGAGCATGGCGCTGATGGCGCCCCTGCTGCAGGGCGTGATGGGCTATCCGATCCTCGATGCCGGGATGATGCTGGGAACCCGCGGGCTCGGCATGGCCGTCACCATGCTGGTGGCGGGCCCCCTCATGTCCCGCGTCGATGGGCGCATCTTGCTATTTGCGGGCCTCACGTGCTGCACCGTCTCGCTTTACTGCTCGATCGACTTCACCCCCGACACCACCATGCGCACCATCGTGTGGGTCAGCATCCTGCAGGGTGCGGGGCTCGGCTTCATGTTCGTGCCGCTCAACACCATCTCGCTGGCGACCATCCCGCCGGCGCTGCGCACCGAAGGCACGGCCATGTGGACGCTGATCCGCAATCTCGGCAGCTCGATCGGCGTCTCCATCGTCATCGCCAACCTGACCAACAAGACCATCATGATGCGCGCGCACCTGGCCGAGAGCGTCACGCCCTTCAATCAGGCGATGGCCGACCCGGCCGCGGCCATGCTCGATCCGTCGACGGATACGGGACGCGCGCTGCTGGAGAACCTCATCACCCAGCAGGCGACCATCATCGCCTACGCCAACGACTTCAAGCTGATGATGGTCGTCACGCTGCTGGCCTTTCCGCTGATCCTGCTGATCCGCACCAGGCCCTCCGACTTCCTGCAGTCGCGGTGATACCGTCGAGCCGCGCAGACGGCGCCGGCCCGGCATGCTATGCGTCGCACCGAGAAGTTGCTCGCACCCGCGGGGCCGCATGCGCATCGCCGACGTCAAGACGCACGTGCTGGAGGCAAGCCTCAGCGAGCCGTTCGCCTGGTCGTTCAACAGCACGAATGTGCGCACCGCCTGCCTGGTCGAGATCGTCTGCGAGGACGGTACCGTCGGCTGGGGCGAATGCTTCGGGCCGGCGGCGCTCAATGCGGCCATCGTCGCTGCTTTCCGCCCGCACCTCGTCGGCGCCGATCCGCTTGCCAGCGATCGGCACTGGATGCACCTCTACAACCATTTCCGCGACCAGGGCCAGAAGGGGCTCGCCGTCACGGCGCTCAGCGGCGTCGACGTGGCGCTGTGGGACATCAAGGGCAAGCATTTCGGGGCGCCGATCCATGTGCTGATGGGCGGCCCGATCCGCAAGGAGGTGCGCGCCTACGCCACCGGCACCTACCGGCGTGGCAGCGCCGATCCGCTGGGCTATATCGTCGAGGAGGTGCAAGCCTACGCGCGCGAGGGCTTCCCGGCCGTGAAGCTGAAGATCGGCTTCGGTGTCGCCGAGGATGCGGCGTTGATCCGCGCCTGCCGTGCCGCCATCGGCCCCAAGGTCGGCCTGATGCTCGATGCCAACCACGGCTACGAGGTGGCCGAGGCCATCGCGCTCGGCCGTAAGGTCGCCGACTGCGACATCGGCTGGCTCGAGGAGCCTGTGGTCCCTGAGGACCTCGCGGGCTACGCCGAGGTGCGCCGTGGCCAGCCGATTCCCGTTGCCGGCGGCGAGACCTGGTTCACGCGCTGGAACTTCCGCGATGTGCTCACCGCCCGCGCCGTCGACATCGTGCAGCCCGATGTGTGCGCCGTCGGCGGCCTGTCGGAGGCCAAGAAGGTCGCCGACATGGCTGCGGCCTTCGGCGTGCGCTGCGTTCCCCACGTATGGGGCACCGGCGTCGGGCTGGCTACGGCGCTACAGCTCCTCGCCGTGCTGCCGCACAACCCGCCACGCCACACCCCGCAGGAGCCGTTGCTCGAGTTCGACCGCTCCGAGCACCCCTTCCGCCAGGCCGTCCTGACCGCCCCGATCGAGCACGCGGGCGGCATGGTGGCGATCCCCGATGGCCCAGGCCTCGGCATCGCCGTCGACCGGGCTGCATTGGCGCGGTTTGCGGTCGCCCACGGATAGCTGGATACCGGCGACGAGCCCCGCTATGACAGAGGCCATGTGGGGTGTCCGCTTGTCGCCACATTGGATTTCTGGGGCCGTAGCTTGTTGCCTGGCGGTGGCCGGCTGCACCAACGATCCCTATCCGGACACCGACCGGGATGCGAAGGTCCTCTATTCCTCCTACGTCGAGGCGCCCAAGACTCTCGATCCGGCGGTCGCCTATGGCACCGAAGAGCATGTCATCACCGGCAACGTTTACGATACGCTGCTCGAGTACCATTACCTGGACCGTCCCTACCGTTTGATTCCGGGCCTCGCCGAGGCCGTGCCGGACAGCCAGCCCTTGCCCGAAGGGCGCCAGTCGTATCGCTTCAAGATCCGCCCCGGTGTCCTGTTCCACACCGACCCCTGCTTCACGCTGAGCCAGAGCGGCCGCCAGACCCGGGAGGTTGTCGCCGCCGATTTCGCGTTTGCGCTGGCGCGCGTGGCCGATCCCGCCGTCAACAGTCCGGCGATCAGCAGCTTTGCGCAGATCGTCGGGCTTGCCGACTTCAGCAAGCGCCTGACCGAGCTGCGGCGGACGCAGGCGGAATTCGCCGCGCTGCATGTCCAGGAGCAGTATGCCCGAGCCGGTGGCATCGCCGGCGTGGTCGTGCATGGCGAGCGCGAGCTCGAGATCGTCCTCGCCGAGCCCAATGCGCAGATCCTCTTCTGGTTCGCCATGCCCTTCACCGCGCCGGTTCCGTGGGAGGCGGTGGCCTACTACAACGGCAAGCAAGGCCGCCCGCACTTTGCCGACCACCCCGTCGGCACCGGCCCGTATCGACTGTCTGTCTATGAAAAACAGCACCGCTTCACGCTGGAGCGCAACCCCGCCTGGTACGGCGGTCTGCCGGCCAACCGCGACGCGCCAGGCGCGGCGTTTCCCGGCAACATCGATGCCCGGGACGTCGCCGAGGGTCGGATCGACGCGTCATACGCGGGCCGGCAGATGCCCTTCCTCGAGCACATCAAGTTCTACCGCGAGAAGGAGGACATTCCCCGCTTCAACAAGTTCCTGCAGGGCTATTACGACAACGGCGGCATCATCAAGGAGAGCTTCGAGGCCGTGGTTCAGGCCGGTCGGCTGTCGCCGGAGATGCAGGCGCGGGGCATGCGCCTCGACAAGGAGGTGGAGCCGACCATCTTCTACGTCGGCTTCAACATGCGCGACCCGGTGCTCGGGGACGCGGCGGGCGAGCGCGGACGCAAGCTGCGCCAGGCCATGAGCGTCGCCGTCGATGCCAAGCAATACCTGGAGCTGTTCTTGAATGGCCGCGGCCTGCCGGCCCAGACGCCGTTGCCGCCGGGCATCTTCGGATACGACGCCGCCTACAAGAACCCCTATCGCCAGTACGACGTCGCCCGCGCGCGGCAGCTGCTCGCGGAGGCCGGCTACAAGACC
>Ga0111539_10007402_pt1 | contig 14064 bp, 8 predicted proteins | sample RhiMethybrSRZTD1_FD_79667 | JGI IMG/M metagenome (GOLD analysis project Ga0111539, IMG submission 79667) | Populus rhizosphere microbial communities from Tennessee, USA - Rhizosphere MetaG P. TD hybrid SRZTD1 (version 2) (version 2) | ecosystem: Host-associated > Plants > Roots > Rhizosphere >...
GGCCGGCTGCCCGCCTTCTTCGCCGGCGTCCATCCACGCTACCGCACCCCGTGGATCGCGCTGCTGACCCAGACCGCGATCGCGTTGCCGCTCGCGCTGACCGGCACCTTCGTCGAGCTGGCGGCCCTGTCGGTCATCGCCCGCATGGCGACCTACATCGGCACGTGCGCGGCGGTCCCGGTCCTGCGGCGGCGCATGGCGCCCGGCCGCTGCCGGCTGCCCGGCGGCCCGGCGATCCCGATCGCCGCGCTCGTCATGTGCATCGCGGTCCTGTCCTCGGCCACCGCGAAGAACCTGGTGGCCGCCGCGATCGCGCTCGCGGTCGGCGCGCTCATCTACCTCGTCGGTCGGCGATAGCGCGCGCCGCCAGCGCGTGCCATCCTCGCCGCGTGGAGAGCCGACCCGCGCGGAGCTACCTCATCGACATGGACGGCGTGCTGGTGCAAGGGCGCCGCCCCATCGCCGGCGCCGCCGAGTTCCTCGACCGGCTGCGCGCCGCCGGTTCGCCGTTCCTCGTCCTCACCAACAACTCCATCTTCACGCCCGGCGATCTGTCGCACCGCCTGCGCTCGAGCGGGCTCGAGGTGGACAAGGACCGCATCTTCACCTCGGCCATGGCCACCGCGGCCTTCCTGCGCTCGCAGTGTCCGTCGGGCGGGACCGCCTTCGTCATCGGCGAGAGCGGGCTGACCTCGGTCTTGCACGCGGCCGGGTTCACCCTGGCCGACAGCGGCGTCGAGTACGTGGTGCTCGGCGAGCAGCTGAGCTACGACCACGACACCATCACGCGCGGCATCCAGCTCATCGCCGGCGGTGCCCACTTCATCGCCACCAACCCGGACGCTTCGTTCCCGCGCGACAAGGGGCTGGCGCCGGCGTGCGGCGCGATGGCGGCGCTGATGGAGAAGGCCAGCGGGGTGGCCGCGTTCTTCATCGGCAAGCCGAACCCCCTCATGATGCGGACCGCGCTGAACCACCTCGGCGTCCACTCGGAGAACGCGATCATGGTGGGCGACAACATGGCGACCGACATCATCGGCGGGGTCGAGGCCGGGATGGAGACCATCCTGGTCCTGTCGGGCGTCACGTCGAGCGCGCAGGTCGCGCGCTACGCCTATCAGCCGAGCCATGTGGTGGAGTCGGTGGCCGATCTCCCGCTCGGCTGGAGCGGCCCGTGACCTCGATCAATCCATCTGAGTGGGTGAAGGCGGCTCGCCTGCGTCGCGAGGTACTCGAGATCACGAAGGTTGCCTGACTGCCCTTGTGGCTGTCAGACCCTCGGGGCAACCTCGCGCGCATGGACACCACATCCCACGACGAGACCCCCACCACGACCGAGACCATGGAGCCGTCGCAGCCGACGCGCTACGCCGAGCTAACCCGGCTGGTCGCGTCCATGGAGCAGGACTTCCACAAGTTCTTCGTCCAGGGCAACAAGGCAGCCGGAACCCGCGTGCGCCAGGCGATGCAGGAGCTCAAGACGTTCGCACAGAACGTGCGGACCGAGGTCCTCGCGATCCGCAATCCAGCCAAGCCGGAGTGAGCGGACGGGAGAGCCGGCCGACATAGCCCGTGGAGGGCGTTGCGCGCCGGCTCGCCGGGCTGTTACTGAACGCTGATGCGGGACGGCGTGCGCGCGCTGCATCCGGTCTGGATCGCAGCGGCGGCGGTGGCGGTGGCGATGGGCGCGTGCTCGTCGACCGGGGCGAAGCGCGAGGAGCACCGCTCGGCGGAGGCGGTCTGCGAGGCGGCAGGCGAGCCGGAGGCCTGCGCGGCGGCAGCCGAGCTGTACTTCGACGGCAAGAATGGCCACCCGCTCGATCACGAGCGGTCGTTCCGCTACGCCAGTGCGGCGTGCGACAAGGGCCACGCGTTCGCCTGCGCGCTGGTCGGCTACCACCATCAGGACGGGCTCGGCACCGAGTGGGCGCCGGAGCGGGCGATCGCCGACTACGAGAAGGCGTGCGCCGGTGGGGCAGGGGTCGGTTGCTACAACCTGGCGACGATGTACTCGGGCGGCCAGGGGGTGGTGGCCGACGACGCCCGCGCTGAGCAGTACAAGGTGAAGGCGAAGGCGGCCTGGGAGGCGGCGTGCCGCGGCAGCGCGCCGCGCTGGTGCACCAACGTGGCCTACCTCCTGCGCGAGGAGAAGCCGGTCGACCGCCAGCGGGTCCTCGAGCTCGACCAGCGGAGCTGCGATCACCAGGTGCTGGTCGGCTGCACCGAGGCGGCGCGCGATCGCTTCGCCATGGGAACGATGGGCGCCGCGCCGCTGCTCGCCGAGCTGGAGCGGCTGTGCCGGGCGGGAGAGCCGACCGCCTGCACGCTCGCCGGCACTCTCTTCATCGCCGGCGGCGAGGGGATCACGAGCGACCCCAGGCGCGGGATGACGCTGGTCGTTCACGGCTGCGAGATCGGCGACAAGGAGGCGTGCAAGGCGGCCGGGCTGGAGTACGCCAAGGGCGAGCTGGTGCCGATGGACCTGGCGGCGGCCGACCGCTTCGTGATCCTGGCCTGCGATCACGGGCTGGGATCGGCCTGCGATTCGATGGCGCGCGACCGCGGCGCGAAGGGCCAGTTCGCCCAGCAGGCTGGCTTCGCGCGGCGGGCATGCCAGATGGGACAGGCGGAGTCATGCGCCTCGCTCAGCCAGCTCTACTTTTCCGGTCAGGGCGTGGCGCGCAGCAAGGTCGACGGGCTGCGATGGGCGACCGAGGGCTGCCGGATGGGATATCCGCCCTCCTGCGGGCCGCTCATCGAGGAGAACAGCGAGCTGCCCATCCCGCCCCGCATGAAGGAGCGCGTCTACCGCGACGCCTGCGCCGCCGGGATCGCGAACGCCTGCTCGCACCAGGGAGCCGCGGGCGGTTCGATCGCCGCGCCGCCGATCTGACGGGCGCCGCCCTGTCTTCTTCTCCGTCTCCGGCGTGATCTGCTGAGCCGTACAAATAACAGTCTCGTTGATCAATCCTTGCACGCTTGATATCAGTCGAGCGTCGAGCGGTCCCTCGGGCGGACAGCTCGATGTCGACCGCGCGTGTCCCCCGAAATCGAGCGCGGATCGGGTGAGGTGCGCCCGCTGCCTGAAGAGGGGGTACGACGATGGACTCGAGAGTCACACCACTCGTCCTCGCGTGGATCACGCTCGCGGCCGGCTGTGCGGTGGACGACGCGTGGTACGGCGAGAGTGAAGCCGAGGTCTCCTACAAGCTGAACGCGCTCGAGTTCCCCAACCCGCACGGCACCTCGCGCACGTACACGGACAACCCGCACGCCTCCCTCAAGCGGCGGGACATCGCGGCGCAGCCGTTCTTCCAGTCGCTGGGCCAGAACGGGCGCGTCTGCGGTCACTGCCACCTGCCCGGCGAAGGCTGGAGCATCACGCCGGCGCTGGTGCAGCGCCGCTTCACCCACCCGCTCGACCTGGCGGATCCCGACTGCCTGGTCGACGCACGCACATGCGCCGCCGAGCCGGATCCCGAGAGCTACGGACTGGATCCCATCTTCCGCACCGTGGACGGGTCGAACTCGCCGCTGGCCGACGTCTCGACCGCCGCCGCGCGTGAGCAGGCCTACAGCATGTTGCTCGGCAAGGCGCTCGTCCGGGTCGGCATCCGCGTCCCACCCAGCGCCGAGTTCGAGCTGGCCGCGGTCGACGACCCGTACGGCTTCGCCAGCGCCGACGAGCTGTCGCTGTTCCGCCGACCCCTCCCCTCGACCAACCTGCGCCTGTCGCCGGTCGATGGCGAAGAGGGCGAGCCGGTGCTGACCGCGGTCATGTGGGACGGCCGGGTGGCGCGCCCGGGGCACGACATCATCAACGACCTGCTCGATCAGGCCAACGGCGCCACCATGGGGCACGCGCAGGCGACCGCCGGGCTGACCGAGGCCGAGCGCGACGCCATCCTCGAGTTCGAGACCGGGCTGCACACCGCGCAGGCGATCGACGCGGTGGCCGGCAACCTGCGCGCGGTCGGCGGCCACGGCGGACCCGACTGGCTGGCGGCCAACCAGGACTTCTACCTCGGCATCAACGACGTGCTCGCCGGCGACTACCAGACCGGCGAGCCGTTCGACCCCGACGTCTTCGACCTCTACGACGCCTGGGTCGGGTCGAGCAATTCGGCCCGGGCGCGCATCGCGCGCGGGCAGGCGCTGTTCAACCGCGCGCCGATCGCCATCACCGGGGTCGGCGGGCTCAACGACGTCCTCGGGGTCGAGGTGATCCCCGGGACCTGCACGACCTGTCACGACGCCCCCAACTACGGGCATCACTCGGTGAGGCTGCCGATCAACATCGGCATCGCCGACGCCGCGCGCCGCACGCCCGATCTGCCGCTCTACACGCTGCGCAACAAGGAGACCGGCGAGACGGTCGAGACCACCGACCCGGGGCGCGCGCTGGTCACCGGCCGCTGGCGCGACATCGGCAAGTTCAAGGGGCCCATCCTGCGCGGCCTGGCGGCCCGGCCGCCCTATTTCCACAACGGGATGGCCGCGTCGATCGAGGAGGTCGTCGAGTTCTACGACACGCGCTTCGCCATCGGCTTCACGCCGGCCGAGAAGGCCGACCTGGCCGCGTTCCTCCTCGCGCTGTGACGTCGGCCATGGAGGGCAAGAACCACTACGCCATCAAGCCGTTTCACCCGCCGCTGGCGCCGGGAGACGAGGTGCCGCTCGCGCTGGTCGCCGAGGTGCGGCTCCTGGCCGGCCTCGAGCACCCGAACGTGGTCCGGCCGGTCACCATCGGAGAGAGCTCCGACGGCCACCACCTGGTGATGGAGTACGTCGAGGGGACCAGCCTCGAGCGGGTGCGACAGGAGGCCTGGCGACAGGGGGTCGAGATCCCGCTGCGGCTGACCGTGCGCGTCGTGCTCGACGCGCTGGCCGGACTGGCCGCCGTGCACGAGCTGTGCGACGAGCGCGGTCGGCCACTCGGCATGGTCCACCGCGACATGTCGCCGCGCAGCGTGCTGGTCGGGGCCGACGGCGTGGCGCGCATCGCAAACCTCGGGGTCGAGCGGCGGATGGGCTACATGGACGCGGTGCGCCGCCAGCACATCGACCGGCGCGCCGAGCTGTTCGCCATCGGCGTGATGCTGTGGGAGGGGGCGGCCAACCGGCGGTTGTTCGCGCCGGCGGTCGGGGGCGGCGAGGCGATCGAGTGCGTGGTGCAGCACACCGTGCCGCGCCTCGACCAGGTGAGCAAGAGCGTGCCGCGCGGCATCGCGGCGGTCTGTGCGCGCGCCCTCGATCCCGACGTCACCTGGCGCTATCCGAGCGCGGCCGCGCTGGCCGAGGCGCTCGAGGGGGCGGCGCTCGACGCCGACGCGCTCGGCGACCGCGCCGAGGTGGCCGGCTTCGTCGAGCGGCTGGTCGCCGGTCCGGTCACGGAGACGGAGGCGGGCGCGGCCCGGCGGCGCGCCTTCGCCGCCGGCACCGACATCGCGCCGGCCGAGCCGCGCGGGCAGCGGCCGCCGCCGCCGCCGATGTCACCGCCTCACCCGCCCGCCGACCCGGGCCGGCCGGAGCGCTTCGGCAAGTACAGCGTCATCCGCCACCTGGCCGACGGCGGCATGGCGGAGGTCTACCTGGCGCGCGCCAGCGGCATCGAGGGCTTCGAGAAGAACGTCGTCATCAAGCGCCTCAAGCCGGAGCTGGCGGAGAACCCCTGGGCGACGGAGCTGTTCCTCCAGGAGGCGCGCATCGCGGCCACCCTCGAGCACCCGCAGATCGCGCAGGTCCACGACGCCGGCGCGGTCGACGGCTCCTACTTTCTCGCCATGGAGTACGTCCACGGTCAGGACCTGCGCATGCTGATCAGGCGGGCGCGGCGGCGCGGCGGCGACTTCCCGCTCGAGGTGGCGATCCGGATCGTCGCCGAGCTGTGTGGCGCGCTGCACCACGCGCACGAGAAGTGCGACGCGGACGGCGTGCCGCTCGGGCTCGTCCATCGAGACGTCTCGCCGTCGAACGTGCTGGTGAGCTACGACGGCGCGGTCAAGCTGTGCGACTTCGGCATCGCCGAGGTGACGGCGCAGAGCGATCCGCGCAAGCGGACCCGCGCCGGCAAGCTGTCGTACATGTCGCCGGAGCAGTGCCGCGGCGACCTGCTCGATCGCCGGAGCGACATCTTCGTGCTCGCCATCGTGCTCTACGAGCTCACCACCATGTCGAAGCTGTTCAAGGGCGCGAGCGAGCGCGAGGTGATGCGGCAGGTGGTCGAGGGGAGGGTGCGCCCGCCGTCCGAGGTCCGGCCGGGTTATCCGCCGGAGCTCGAGCGCATCGTCATGAAGGGCCTGGCGGTCGACCCGTCCGGCCGCCACGCCACCGCGCTCGAGATGATGCTCGAGCTGGAGGCCCTCGGGCGCGAGCACAAGCTGGCGCTGTCGTCGGTCGGGCTGGCCCAGCTGATGGAGGAGCTGTTCGCGCCGCACGAGCGCGGCGCCGTGCTGCCGATCGGCGTCGAGTCGATAACCGACCTCGAGTATGCCGAGATCGTCGAGATCCGGCCGCCGCGCCCGTGGTACCGGGCCTGGTTGCTCGGCCTGGCGCTCGCCGCCGGGGTCGCCGCCGCCGCCATCGCGTCGGTTGCCTCGCGAAGCGCCGCGCTGGCGGCGCGGGCGGCGGACGCGCGCGCAGCGGCCGGGCGGATCGGCGAGCGGCTCTCGTTCCAGGTCCGCGCCGCGCGCGAGCGGGCCGCCGCCATCGCCGCGTCGCCCATGCTCAGGGCCGCGGTCGCGACCGACGCGCGCACGGTGCAGGACATGGTGGCGCACGAGGATCTCCTGGCGCCGCGCCCGGGCGAGGTGATCGAGCTGGTCCAGCGGCGCGGGTCGCGCGCCACCTCGCTGGCCCGCCTGCCGGCCGGCGCCGGGCCCACCGCGCCCGTCGAGGCCGGCGCCATGCGGATCGATCCGGCGCAAGGCGGCGTGGTGGTCACCGCCGCCGCGCGGGTGGCCGCGGTCTACGGCGATACCGCCGTGGATGGCGCCCTGGTGGTGGCGTCGCGCCTCGAGCGCGCCACACTCGCCGGCGAGCTACCGCCCGGCCTCCAGCGCGCATCGATCCGCGGCCTCGAGCGCGAGGTCGAGCTGATCGCGCCGCGGCGCCCGCCGTCCGGCGGTCGGGGCGCGGAGCTCGCGGTGCCGCTGGCGCGCGAGTGGATGCCGGAGGTCACGCTCAATGTCGAGCTGCCGCCCCTGGCCGGCGACGGGCTGCGCGCCGCGCGCTGGATCGCCTGCGCGCTGGCCTTCGCCTGCCTGGCCTTCTATCTGGTCGGCCGCCACCGCCACCGCTTCTGGCGCCGGCGCTGGTAGGCGCGGAGGGGACCAGCGCCATCCAGGCGAAGTCGGCCCCGACCGCGAGCATCGCGCTGCCGCCTGCAGCCATCACCGCTCCCGCGCGGACCATGCGCGGTCGGGTGTCGTTCGAGGTATGGGCGGCTCGCTGGTGATGAGCGACCCCGCGGAGGTGGTCGACCCCAGCAAGCTTGGAAGCGGTCCGCCGCGCAAGCGGGCGAGACCACGCGATCCCGGCGCGGGCATCCGCCTTGCTTTCCATCCGAACGGGACGGGAGGGGAGGCTTGCCTGTGACCGCTCATCGCACCACGCGAAACCAGCCGCCGACATCGACCCTGCCGACCCCGGTGCCCGAGCCCGAGCTGGCTCCCGAGCCAGCCTCGGCGTCCGCGCGACGTCCGCCGCGGCGCGGCGACCGGATCGGGCGCTTCACCGTGCTCGACGTCCTCGGGCGCGGCGGCATGGGGCGGGTCCTGTCCGCCTACGATCCGAACCTCGACCGCCGAGTCGCGCTCAAGCTGGTCCGCTGCCGGTCCATGGCCGGCGATTGCGAGGACAACACGGCGCGCCTCATGAGCGAGGCTCGCGCGATGGCTCGCCTGCGCCACCCGAACGTCCTCACCATCTACGAGGTGAGCGAGGACGACGGCCGGGTGTTCATGGCGATGGAACAGGTGGAGGGCGGCAGCCTGCGCGACCGGCAGGCCCGCCTGCGCCGCAACCAGGCCAGCCCCTGGCGCGCCATCGTCGACCTCTACGTCGCCGCCGGGCGCGGCCTCGCCGCCGCCCACGCCGCCGGCATCGTGCACCGCGACTTCAAGCCGGACAACGTGCTGGTCAACCGCGAGGGCGAGGTCCGGGTGGCGGATTTCGGCCTGTCGCGCGCGCTCGAGCGTCCCCGGCGGGTGGCCAACGGCACCCAGCCGACCCGCATCCCGACCGTGCGCGAGTCGAACGGCCAGGGCACCCCCGGCTACATCTCGAGCGAGCAGTACCTGGGCCGCCCGGTCGACGCCCGCGCCGACCAGTTCGCCTTCTGTGTGGCCCTGTGGGAAGCACTCTACGAGGAGCTGCCGTTCGCCGGCGAGAACGAGTTCGAGTACGCCACCGCGGTGGTCGCTGGGCAGGTGCGCGCGCCGGCGCGCGAGCGCGACGTCCCCGTCTGGATTCGCCGGATCCTCGAGCGCGGGTTGCGCGCCGACCCGGCCCAGCGGTACCCGTCCATGCAGGCGCTCCTCGCCGAGCTCTGGTGTGACGACCCGCCCGCGATGCGCGGCCGCCGGACCGTGGCCATGGTCGCGCTGACCGCGTTGTTCACCATCCTCGGCGTTTACCCGAGCTTCGTCGAGGGGGACCGCGGGGTTGGCGGCGTGGCGATCTCCATCGCCATCGCGCTGGCCGGGCTCCTGGCAGTGGCCGGCGCGCTGCGCGGCCGCCAGCGGCTGTCGGCAACCAACCGGCGCCTGTTCGCCGTCCTCTTCACGCCCATGGCCATGAGTCTGGCCGCGACCGGCGGCGCCGCCATGCTCGGGCTCGACGGTGACCAGACGTGCATGCTCCTCCTCCTCCTCTGGTCGGCGCTGGCGGCGACGGTCGCCGCCTGCCTCGGCGTCTGGCTGTGGATCGCGGCAGCCGGCTACGCCGCAGCCTTCGTGGTCGCGAGCCTGGCGCCGGCCGGGCTCCACTTCGCGATCGCGGCGGCGCACTTCACCCTCATGCTCAACGCGATCGCCATCTGGGGCAGGCGGCCCGCCGCCCAGGGAAAAACGGGGTCTGGCTCGAAATTCACCCCGTGAGGGGCGGCATCCCGGCCGTGACTTGCCTATGCTCGGGCCCTGAACCCTTTCCTGGAGCCCGACATGGCAACGAAGTCCAAGAAGAAGACCACCACCAAGGCGAAGAAGACCGTCGCACGGCCCAAGGCCAAGGCGAAGGCCAAGCCGGCAGCGAAGGGGAAGCGCGCAGGACGTGGCGGCGCCGCCAACTCTGCCTTCATGAAGCCGATGAAGCCGGACGCCGCGCTCGCCGCCATCGTGGGTGACGATCCGATTCCGCGCAGCGAGGTCACCAAGCGCGTGTGGGCCTACATCAAGAAGAAGGGCCTGCAGGACGCCAAGGACAAGCGCTCGATCAACGCCGATGCGACGCTCGGCCCGGTGCTCGACGGCAAGAAGAAGGTGACGATGTTCGAGCTCACCAAGCACGTGAACAACCACCTGTCCTGACCGGCAGGGGCCACAGGCAGAGCGGGGCGGCTGCGATCGCCGATCCGTGACACAATCGCGTTGTCTGGTGTCGGTGATCGCCCCCCCATCCGAGCGCAGAAACCTGCTCGTCCCCGAGCTGGAGCGCTGGCCGCTCGATCCGAGCAAGCCGGCGATCGAGCTCGTCGACGTCTCCATCGGCTTTCCCGGCAAGCAGGTCCTGCGCGGGCTGAACCTCAAGATCGTCCCGGGCAAGACCACCGTCATCGTCGGGCGCAGCGGCTCCGGCAAGTCGGTCCTGCTCAAGCTCATGATGGGGCTCCTGCGCGCCGACAGCGGCAAGGTGATCCTGTTCGGCCGCGACCTGGCCACCGTCTCGTCGGTCGAGATCCTCGACCTGCGCAAGCGGATGAGCATGCTGTTCCAGAACTACGCCCTGTTCGACGCCCTGCCGGTCGAGCAGAACGTCGGCTTCACCCTGCTCGAGAACTCGAAGATGCCCGCGCGCGACGTCCTGAAGCTGGCGCACGAGCTCATCCGCATCCTCGGGCTGGCCGGCAGCGAGCACCTGCTTCCCGCCGAGCTCTCGGGCGGAATGAAGAAGCGCGTCAGCCTGGCGCGCGCGCTGATCGCCAACCCGGAGGTGGTGCTGTTCGACGAGCCGACCACCGGCCTCGATCCGATCATGATCGAGAAGGTCGACGAGATGATCGTGCTGGCCAAGCGGCAGTTCCAGATCACCTCGGCCATCATCAGCCACGACATGGCCAGCACCAAGCGGCTGTCGGATCAGGTGGCCTTCCTCCACGACGGGCAGATCGTCTTCTACGGCACCTACGACGAGTTCCTCGACAGCGACCTGCCGCCGGTGCGCTCCTTCGTGGAGGGGGCGCAGACCACCCGCCTCGGGCGCGGGTTGCGCGGCGACGTCGCCGGCCCGGACGAGATCACCGAGGTCGAGGAGGCCACCCTGCCGCGCGTGGCGCCCATCCCCGATCCCCCCATCGTCGAGCTGGTCGACGTCTACAAGAGCTTCGGCGGCAAGCCGGTGCTGCGCGGGGTCAACCTGCCCATCTATCCCGGCCGCGTCACCGTGCTGATCGGCGCCAGCGGTTCCGGCAAGTCGGTCATCATCAAGCACATCATGGGTCTGTTCAAACCGGACACCGGACAGATCAACGTGTTCGGCCAGGACATCGTCGGCATCGACGAGCAGGAGCTCAACCGGGTGCGCGGCCGCATCGGCCTCCTCTTCCAGCACGCCGCCCTGCTCGACTGGCTGTCGGTCTCCGGCAACGTCGCCTTCCCGCTCGAGGAGCGGACCGACGCCTCGCGCAAGGAGATCACCGAGCGGGTCGACGAGGTCCTCGAGAAGCTGCACATCGCCGACATCAAGGACCGGATGCCGGGCGAGATCAGCGAGGGGCAGAAGAAGCGGGTCGGCCTGGCCCGCGCCATCGTCATGCGCCCCGAGATCATGATCTACGACGAGCCGACCACCGGGCAGGATCCGATCCGGACCCGCGGCATCGACGACATGATCCAGGAGACCCAGCAGCAGTTCGACATCACCAGCATCGTCATCAGCCACGACATGGCGTCGACCTTCCGCATCGCCCACATGATCGCGCTGCTCAACAAGGGCGAGATCGCCGCCTACGGAACTCCCGCACAGGTCCGCTCGTCTCCCGACGACCACGTCCAGCACTTCATCCACGCCGGATCGGTCGAGGGTCACTAGCCCCCGGTGTAGCTGGCGTCGCAACAGGGCCTGGAGGCCGATCTCCCACATGGCAGGGCGTTGCCCGCGGAGCGGACAGCGCCTGCTGGCCTCTGCCCGCAGCCCGGCCGCCGCAGCACCAGGTCAGCTGGTTGAGATGACTCGCGCTGCCGCCGCTTCGTCGTCCGTTCGCCGGCGCGGCGCCGCGCGCGGGTTCCGGCACGTTGCCTGCTTTACCGCCGTCACCAGGGCAACGACGGAGAACCAGATGAAGGCGCAACGAAGGCTCGCACTGATCGGTCTCGCCCTCCTCGCGGCGTGCACCGGTGAGGACGAGATCGGCACGGGTAGCTCGGCGCTGACGGTCAAGTCGCAGCTCAGGGGCTACGACCTGGGCCCGCCGTTCCCGGCCGGCTTCCGCGACTCCGGTCTGGTCAACGGCTACGCCGAGAACGAGTGGGTCCCCTTCGTCGCCGTGATGGAAGGAACCAAGCTCGAGGACGCCGACGCCCTGGTTGGTGGCACGGGTGACGGTCGCTATGGCGCCTCGATCATCGTGCCGTCCTACAGCGCCCGCCACGACGCCAACGCCATCGTCGATCTCCAGGTGACCGGCACCTACGGCGAGGGCGCGATCACGCCCATTCCGGATCCCTTCGACGCCCACTGGCTGGCCGACAACGGCTACCAGCCGTTCGTGCTCGGCGCCTTCGCCGACACCGGTGACACCGACCTGGCGCCCAGCCTGGCGCAGGTGGCGCAGAAGACCGGGCCGACCCGCTTCGGCGGCGAGGTCGGCTCGGCGTCGATCCCGGTCGAGTTCTCGGCCCCGGCCGGGGCCGCCGCGGTCGAGCTTCGCTTCGCCGTCCGCCTCGCCCGGCGCGGCCTCGACAAGGTCTCGCCCGAGGGCCAGGCCTTCCCGGGCACCCGGGACGGCACCTCGCTCGGTGCCGCCGACTTCTTCCCCGGCCCGGGCCCCATCTTCGTCGGGTACGACGTCGGCAAGCCGACCGGCATCGCCACGGTGCCGATCCGCGTGGTCCGCCACAGCTGCGAGAGCGACGACGAGTGTCCGCCCGGCCGCTACTGCGGCGATCTCGGCACCTGCGTCGAGCCGTGCGTCGACGACTCCAACTGCGCCGACGACCAGATCTGCGAGGACGGCGCCTGCGACACGGCACCGCCCCTGTGCACGTCCGACGGCGAGTGCGAGGTCGGCGACTACTGCGTCGGCGGCTACTGCCTGCCGCCCTGTCCGCCCGAGGGCAACGACTCCTGCAGCGGCAACGACGATGTCGACGGCTGCGACGCCGAGGCCTGCTGCGGCGGCTACCACGGCGATAGCCCGCCCTGCGTCCGCGACTCGCAGTGCGAGGACGGCTACATCTGCGACGACGGCGTCTGCGAGCCGCCCGACACCCCGTGCGACGTCTCCTGCCCGGACGGCGAGGTCTGCATCGACGGCACCTGCGAGCCGCCCGGCACCCCGTGCACCGAGGACTCCGAGTGCAACGGCGGTGAGGTGTGCGCCGACGGCCACTGCCACGAGGGCGAGCCCCCCTGCGTCGGCGAGGACTGCGAGCCCTGCCACTGGGACGCCGACTGCCCCGGCGGCGAGATCTGCCTGGACGGCACCTGCCATCCGGCCGAGCCCCCGGTGACCTGCGACAACAACGGCGACTGCCCGGCCAACCAGATCTGCGAGGGCGGCTTCTGCGACGGCAAGGAGTCGTGCGACGACGACGCCGACTGCCCGAACGGCAGCGCGTGCGACACCGACGTCGGCCTGTGCGTCCCCGAGCACCCGCCGATCCCGTGCGACGGCACCGGCGACTGCCCGGACGGCGACACCTGCACGGGCGGCTACTGCAGCCCGCCCGATACCTGCCAGGACGACGACGACTGCTACGGCGACAACGTCTGCGTCGACAACGGCGGCGTCGAGCTGTGCGTCCCGCCCCACCCGCCGGTCCCCTGCGACGGCGCCAGCGACTGCCCGTCGGGCGACGTCTGCGAGGCCGGCTACTGCGCGCCGGACGAGAACGGCGACGGCGACGGCGACACGCCGCCCGGCGGCGGCGACGGCGGCGAGCCGTGCAACAACGACCTCGACTGCTCGAGCCGCGTCTGCGAGGGCGGCGAGTGCGTTCCGCCGCATCCGCCGATCGCGTGTGACAACACCGACGACTGCCCGGCGGGCGAGACCTGCGCCGGCGGCTTCTGCACCAGCGACAGCTGCGAGGACTCCGGCGACTGCCCGGCCGGCACGCTGTGCGACAACACCGTCGAGCTGTGCGTGCCGGAGCACCCGCCGGTTCCGTGCTCGGCCGACACCGATTGCCCGGGCGAGGACGCCTGCGAGGCCGGCTTCTGCGCCCCGCCGGAGCCGTGCCAGGACGACACCGATTGCCCCGGCGGCGACGTCTGCGTCGACAACGGCGGCGTCGAGCTGTGCGTCCCCGGCCAGCCCCCGACCCCGTGCGACACGCCGGCCGACTGCCCGGCTCCCGACAACTGCGGGCTCGACGACGTCGGCGACTGCGACGCGGTCTGCGAGGGCGGCTACTGCCTGCCCGGCGGCGACGGCGGCGGCCACACCTGCACCAGCGACGGCCAGTGCCCCGGCGGCTACGGCTGCGCCGGCGGCCACTGCGCCCCGGTCGAGGATCCGGTGGCGTGCGACAGCCAGTACGACTGCGGCGGCAACCTGTGCGTCGGCGGCTTCTGCCAGCCGGGCGGCGACGTGGTCACCTGCGAGACCGCGCAGGACTGCTACGGCAACGACGACGTCGGCAACGAGACCTGCGTCGACGGCGTCTGCTACGACAACTCGGTCGA
>Ga0111539_10007403_pt1 | contig 14063 bp, 13 predicted proteins | sample RhiMethybrSRZTD1_FD_79667 | JGI IMG/M metagenome (GOLD analysis project Ga0111539, IMG submission 79667) | Populus rhizosphere microbial communities from Tennessee, USA - Rhizosphere MetaG P. TD hybrid SRZTD1 (version 2) (version 2) | ecosystem: Host-associated > Plants > Roots > Rhizosphere >...
AACATCCTGGTCACGAATTGGTCGGTCGTCTGCATCGTGATCTCGGGCCGCTTCGCAATCAGCGCCGGCCCCCAGCTTTTCCAGAATGTGCCTGGGTATTTCGGGTCGCGCATCTCCGGACGCCAGCCCACGGGCTGCGCCATCACCGCTGCGACAACACGATTGGGTGCGCGCTTCAAGAGACTCCCGATGAAGGGGCCCCCGATACAGAAACCCATCACCATGAACTTGTCGATCCGCAGATGATCCATCAGGCCAAGTTGGTCGTCGGCATACGATTCCCACGGCCGGTCGACTTCGACAGGTCCGGTGGACTGGCCGCTGGGGGCGTTGCGCAGGTCTGCCGTGATGCAGCGATACTGTCCCTTGAACTCTTCGATGGCGTTAAAGGGCGAGTTGCCGGTGAAGAAGCCGATCGTCGAATTCAATCCGCCGCCCGGAATCAGTAACAGCGGGAAGCCGGAACCGGCCTCTTCGTAGTAGATGCGAACCGGGCCCCGCTCGTAAAACTTGCCAGTGCCTTTGGCCGCTTGCTGCGCAAATAGATCAGGCACGGCCGCCGTTGCCGCTGCAGCAGCTCCCGCTGCGAGTACGGTTCGTCTGGTCAGGTCAACCATTGCAGGCGCCCTCCTCGATAATCGATCTGAATGGCTGCTCGGAGCCCCAGCGTGCCACGCGGACGACATTCTTGCACATCACAGGTAACGTTCGTTGCCCGGTTCGAAACGAGCGAATCAACAGTCGATAGGAAGGACAGGGCTTGGTGGGGTATGGTTCCAGGAATTCGAACTATCTTGCAGGGAAGATCAAACATGACAACCAGGTCAACTGCCCTCCTCCTTACTGTCCTTGCGTCGATTCCTTTTCTCTGCGCGCAGCAGCTTCGCGGTGCCGCGGTCGCGCAAGCGCCGGCGGCCGGGCAAACGACGGGCGCTGAAAGCCTGAGACAAATCATTCCCGGCCACTTCATGTACTCCGCGTTCACGGCCGGCCGGCCGTTCAGCAGCGGCATCATCGTCACGAGCGACGGAGCGGTGGTCATCGACACGCTGGGATCGGAAGCCGTCGGCCGCGCTCAACGCGAGTCGATTACGAGCGTCATTAAGCAGCCCGTTCGCTATCTTGTGAATTCCTCTTTCCACGATCAGTACAGCAAAGGGAACCTCGCCTACGCAGATGTCTTCAAGATCGGACACGACAACTATCGCGCGGGCCTTGTCGAGCAGATGCAACGCGGAGGCGCGTCTGCCGACGAGCAGCGGTCGCGCTTGCCGAACGCAACGTTTCGCGATCGAATGACGCTTCACGTCGGCGGAAAGGAAATTCAGATTCTCTATCTTGGCCGGGCCCACACGACGGGAGACTCCATCGTGTTCGTACCGCAGGATCGGATTGCCTATCTGAGCGAGCTGTTCTTTTGCGAGGAGTTTCCGAACATGGCGCAGGGCTACGGCGTGTCGTGGCTGCGAGTGCTCGATGCAGTTCAGTCCCTCGAGGCCGATATTTTCGTGCCCGGCCACGGTCCCCTTCCGGCGGACCCGAGGGAAACCCGCGCGAGCCTCCGACGCCTGCGACAGCTGCTCGTCGACACACGAGACGCCATTCAGAGCGAGATCGCCCGCGGGGCGAGCGAAGATCAGACGGTCGCCGCGGTGAAGCTCCAGCAGTATGAAAAAATGCCAAACTTCGCGGCACAACGGGAAACGACAGTCCGGCGGATGTTCAAGGAGCTGACCGGCAGCTTGCCGTAAAAGGTTTAGGGTGGGAGCACCTCATGGCAAGTCAATTCAGAGGTTCGACGGTTGTCGTGGCCCTCGCGTCGGCCGTCATCGGCGCCCTCGTAACGGTGGCGGTCATGACACGCACCAGCAGCCGGCCTTCACAGGCTGCTGCCGCCCCGCGCACCGCTGACGGAAAGCCGGATTTCAGCGGAATCTGGCAAGCGCTCAACGAAGCACACTGGGATCTCGAGGCCCATGAAGCGCGGCCGGGTGCGGTCATGCAGCAAGGCGTCTATCCCTACGAGTACGCGCGCGTGCCCGCGGCGCCCGTACTTGCGCTCGGAGCGGCAGCCGGCGTGCCCGGATCGGTCGGCGTCGTCGAGGACGATGGAAAGATCCCGTACAAGCCAGAGGCGGCGAAGATCAAGATGGAGAACGGAGAGCACTGGATCGACCGCGACCCGGAGCTCAAGTGCTACCTGCCAGGCATTCCGCGCGCGATGTACATGCCGTACCCGTTCCAGATCGTGCAGAGCGCCAACAAGATTCAGATGGCGTTCGCGTTCTCGACGGCGGCCCGCACGATCCACTTGGACGAAGTGGAGGGACCGCCCGATCTGACTTACATGGGGCACTCGGTCGGACGCTGGGATGGCGACACGCTGGTCGTGGACGTGACGGAGTTCAATGGTAAGAACTGGTTCGACAGAGCGGGCAACTACCACAGTGAGGCGCTGCACCTGACGGAGCGCTTCACGCCGATCTCCAAAGATGCCATTCAATACGACGTGACGATCGAGGATCCAAACGTCTTTACCCGCCCGTGGAAGATCTCGATGCCGCTCTATCGGCGGCTGGAGCCGAACGCGCAGCTGCTCGAATATCGATGCATGGAGTTCGCTGAGGAATTCATGTACGGAGGCCTCCGCAAGCGGCCGCTCGTCCATCACTGGGAGGGCGAGACGCTCATCGTGGATATCAAGCGGAAGGCTGCGGAGGTGGACAAGCTTCACGACTGGTACCGCAGGTAAGCAGTACCTGCAAAGAGGGAGCTCACCAGAGGAGGTTCCCGATGATGAAGAAATTCGTCGTTGTCGCTACTGGTTGCGGTCTCCTGCTCGTGATCGCGGTCGCGCCGCTCGGAGCGCACCACTCATTCGCAGCGGAGTTCGACGCCAACAAGCCAGTGAAGTTCAAGGGTACCGTCACGAGAATGGAGTGGGTCAACCCTCATGTCTGGCTGCACATGGAAGTCAAGACGCCCGACGGCAAGATCGAGAACTGGGCGTTCGAAGCGGGCACGCCAAATGTGCTGTTCCGACGCGGCTTCACAAGGAAGTCCCTTCTGCCGGGCACCGTCATCGTCATCGACGGGTATCAATCCAAGGACGGCTCGCGCAGGGCCAACGGGCGGGACATCACGTTCGAAGACGGGAAGAAGCTGTTCATGGGCTCATCGGGGATAGGGGCGCCGTACGAATTGAATCAGAAGCCTGGGTCGCTCAAGTAAGTCCCACGCTGGAGGTTCGCGATGAGCAGAAGATTGTTCGAAGTACTCGGCGTTGCCGCAGTGCTGCTGTTGGTGGTCCTGCTCCTGAAATTCGCTCGAGCGCCACTCGACGCCCGAACCACGGCGGCCGGCACCTCGCCGGCGACCGCATGGGGCGAGCCCGATCTGCAGGGGATCTGGACCAGAGCGACCAACGAACCGTTGCAGCGGCCGGCGCGATTCAAGGACCGCGAATCGCTTACGGACCAGGAACGGGCGGAACTCGATAACAAGATCTCGGACATTGTCGGGCGCGAATCCGACGAGAACCGCCGGCCACGCGGCACTGAACAAGATGTCAGCGGTGGCTACAGCGCGGCGATTTTCACCTCTCACCTGCCGGTGGGCCGCCGGACATCGATGATCGTCGATCCGCCCGATGGACGAATTCCCGCGCTGACGGCGCAGGAGCAGAAGAAGCGCAGCGACTTGCGAGAGTATGCATTCGCCCTCCTTCAAGCCACGGATGTGTGCAAGAACAAGCGGCTCGCGTGCACGGGCTGGAAGTACGGCCCGCCATCCGCGCGACGTGCAGAAGTACCTCCGTTCTACATCATGGAGGGGATCATCGGGGGCGGGGGCGGCGGCATCAACCGCTCCGACGGCCCGGAGGATCGCATATTGAGCGAACGATGTCTGTCTTCATCGCTGCCGGATTTCGGCGGCTTCCGCCGCATCGTGCAGTCCAGGGGGCAGATCGCGATTTTCTACGACGTGGGTCAGGGACAAGGCTGGCAGCGGATGATCCCAATCACCGCGTCGCCGCATCTTCCCGGCAGCGTGCGTCTCTGGTGGGGGGACTCGCGCGGTCGCTGGGAGGGCAACACGCTTGTTGTCGATGTCACGAACTTCTCACACAAATCCAACTTCCAGGGAGCGCACGAGAATCTTCACCTCGTGGAACGATGGACGCGCACCGACGCTGAGACGCTGCAGTACACGGTCACGATCGAGGACGCTACGGTGTGGACCAGACCCTGGACCGTCACCCTCGACCTGAAGAAGCAAGAGGACAAAGCCAATCGGATTTACGCCGAGCCGCGCTGTCACGAAGGCAACTACGGGCTGGCGACGATGCTGGCCGGGGCGCGCGAGGACGAGCGCGCATTCGTCGCGGGACGAGGGCCCGATCCGGCCACGAAGTGTCTCGCCGGGTGCGGAGGGTTTGCCGGAGGGTTCGCCGAAGAGGGCGACGACGCGAATCCGATCAGATGACGTCCCCGTCGAAATGATCGCTCACGTAGACTTCAGGAAGCCGATCAGCTGCTCACTCACAATCTCCGGCTGTTCCTCCTGAGGCCAGTGGCCGGCACGATCCACCATCTGCACACCTGCGAATTTCGTATAACCGGTTTTGCCGGCTGCCTCAGGGCCTCCCGCAATCCGGTTGGCGCCCCAGTCCTGTTTGCCCGCGATGAACTGCGCGGGCACGTCGATGGTCCTCCCCGAGAATGTGAGTTGCTCGGCGATGTTTGCGGGAAACGCGGTACGGCGGTGCCGGTAATTGTGCAGCGCCCCGGTCCACCCTGAGGCGTTGTACTCCTGACCGTAGACGTCGCACTCCGCCTGAGTGAACCACTTGCAGTTCGCGATGTACTCCTTCGACGGCATGAACGCGACCATCGTCGCCGGCATGCCTCGATCCCGCCGCATCACGTAGTACTCCGGCATTCGCGCGTTCTCTGCCGCGGCCTCTTTCGCAGTCGGCATCGGCCGCAACGGCGTCAGGTTCTGGTTGCCGGGAAACTCGCCGCCTTTCATGTAATAGAACGCGCGAAAGAAGTCGCTCATGCTCTGTGGCATGTGCTTCATGTCTTCATCGGCCTGTTTGCTCGCCCAGTACTCCTGATAGTCGCGCCGCGGCGGATTGAGCTTCGCGAACTCCGCATCGAGCTCCGCAGCGGTGTACGCAGGTTTTCGTTCCGTGCCCGCGAAAGGGAAGGATGGCGGTGCTGCGCCCTGTCCCGAAACCGTCGTCAGGCGGAGAAACATATCGGGACGAACGATGGCGGCATACGTCGCCATGAGCTGACCTTGATCGTGCCCGACGATGAGCTCAGCCTTCCGATAACCGAGCGCATAGACGAGCGCGATCTGATCGCGCACCATGTTGAGCGTCAGGAACGGCGTGGGATCCGCGTCGAAGGATCTGTCCCAGCCAACCGTGCGCCCATACCCGCGGCAGTCCGGCGCGATCACGTAGTAACCCGCGTCTGCGATCGCAGGCATCACTTTGCGCCAGCTGTAGGCCAGGTTCGGAAACCCATGGAGCAGCAGCACGAGAGGCCGCCCCTGGGTCCCTGCCTCGAGCATGTTGACGGTGAGGCCATTGACGTTCGGCACGAGCCGCGGTTTGACGCCCGCGGGAAGCGTGTTGTTGCCGTACGGCGGCAGCTTCTCGAAGGGCGCCAACGTCGTGATCTGGGCCCGAGCAGGGGCGGAGGCGATCGCCATGCCGCCGAGCGCGGAAGCGCCCGCGAGAAACTCGCGTCTCGAGAGTCGGGGCGTCGCCATGTCGCCTCCTGACGAGTGAGGGTTACACGTTAGCCGTTGGCGGAGAGGCGGAGGTCGTCGCCACAAACTTCCGTCGGCTGTCATTCCACTCAAAACTCGACTTCACGGCCTCAAACGCGAGGACGATGGCCTCGCGTCGACTGGCTTCCGAGTAATCAGCACTCGCGACGGCACGAGCATTGATGTCGCCAGCTGCGGTGTACACCGCATTGCTGATGACGCGACCGGCAGCCCCGCCGATCAGCCCGGACAGAATCCGCGCTGCGCCATAAATCATCTCGCTGGCTATGGAGCGCTGGACACTTGCACCCATCCGGCTGGTGATCGACTGATCCGCCGTCATCGTCGCCGTCGAAGAGCCGATGAGCCGCCCCGAGACGGGGCACTTCCAACTGACGTTCACAACGGCGCCGTCGACACTCACCTGCTCGATGTTGTCCACGATGGAGTCATAAGTGATCGCACTCATCGCTCGTCTCTGCGATCGTTGCTATTTGGCACGGCCGGTAAAACCCTGCGCGACAGTCGGAATCGCGATGATCGCGTTTCGCGCGCTCGGCGTCCCCCACGTGCCGTAGAAGACGATGCCGAAGAGCGTCTTCCGGTCCTTGCCCCCGAAGAACGTGCCGTGCAGGCCCTGCGGACCAGGAATCGTGCCGAGGAGCTTGCCGTCGGCCGCAAACACATCGACCGACTTGCCGGTCGCCACGTACAACCGTCCCTGCTGATCGACCGCGGATCCGTCGCCGCCCTCGCCGCCCTGCAGTTTTCCGAACTCGCGCTGATTGGCCAGCGTTCCGTCGGCGTTGACGTCGAAGGCGTAGACGATCGCACCGTTGGTCACATACAGCGTCTTCTCGTCGGGGCTGAGAATGATGCCGTTGGCGAGCGGCACGTCCTTCCCGTACTGAGAGACGACGCCCTTCGGGCTGGCGTAGAAGACGCCGCTGTTTCTCGCGCCGGTGACAGAGAAGTACACGCCGCCGTTGGCGTCGGCCGTGAGATCGTTGATCACGCCGCCGATGCAGTCGAGCGGTTCGCCGTTGAACGCGTTCGCGAGCATCCGGCGCTGTGGTTCGAGTTGCTCGATGCCGCCTCCGAGTCCGCGTGCGGCGACAAACAGCGCGCCGTTCTTGCTGCGCGAGACGGCACCCGCTGTCTTGATGTTGCCGTAGGCGACCTTAGCGAGGCCGGTCGCCGGATCGAACTGGATCACGTCGCCTGCGTCGTTGTTCGCGAACAGCAGCGTGCCGTTCTCGCCGGCGATCGGGCCGTCGACGTTGTTGCCTTCCCACGACCAGACGACCTTCCAGCTCTGTAGCGCCTCCAGCACTCCGGGAATCGACGTCGTCGGCGGCAACACCGGTTGGGGCGGCGCCGCCGTGGCCGCTGCCGCGTTGCCGGCCCCGGGAATCGCGAACGGCTGCGGCGAGTTCTTGCACTGCGAGAGCGTCGTCTTGTAGTTCGCGTGCTGCCACGCCTGCTGACTGCTGCCGCGATCGAAGGTCGACGCCGGGCCCTCGTTACGCGCGTCTTTGTACCCTTTCGCGCGAACGTCCCAGTTGCTGTTCGTGCACAGCTCGCACGTGGCGCCGACGAACATCGCGGCCGCTTTCTTGTCGTTCTTGAACTGCCACAGCAGCCAGTTCGACGCGACGTTCGCATATTCGCCGCCGCCCGGGTGATCCACGGTGGCGGTGTGGCCCGCGCCGTGCCGGGCGCCGTAGAACGCCGGTACGTTCTTGAGCAGCTCGAATGTCGTGAGTGACGCGGGCGTGAGGAAGTCGCGTTCGGCGCCGTTGATCAGCAGCACGGGACCGTGGACCTTCTGCAGCGCGTCCTCGTTCGACTCCGCCCTGGCGCGCTGGACGCCGGAGTTGAAGACGCCGATGGTCTTCACGCGGGGGTCCGAGCCCAGCGTGATGGAGAGAAATCCTCCGCACGATTGCCCCATCACGGCGACGTGCTCGAGATCGACTTTGCCTTTGAGCGGCGAGCCGTCGCGCGCGTTTTCTTTGTCCGCCCACGCGATCGCCTTGCGCAGGTCGTCGGCGTTCTGCTGCCGTGCCGCGGCGCCGGGCTCCGGTACGCTGCCGATCACCAGGAAGCCGTGCGACGCGATCGTCGTGAAGAAGCCCGAGTAGCGCGCGCTGTTGATCGCGCAGCCGCCGTCGCCCCATGCCATCACCGGCAGTTTGTCCTTGCCGGGGAATCTGCCCAGATCCTCCGGACGGAAGACGACGTGGCCCGGTGAGCCGAAGGCGGGCTCCGACATGACTTTGTATGGGCCCGGGATCGCTTTCGGCGCGCCTTCGAGCGGCAGCGTGGTCCTGACCAGGTCGGCGCCCCCGCGCCCGGGCCCTTGAGCGAACGACACACACGCAGTGAGGACGAATGCGATCGTCAGTGCTGATTTCATGCGCCGTAGCTTAGCAGACGGGAACACCTCCGGCGTTGGCAGCCGATTGTGAGGGCGCCTGGCAAGTCATGCCTATTTCGCGCTGCGAGCCTCCTTGGTGATCTGCGCGACGATCTGGTTGTACTTATCCATGATGGCGGCCGCGAGCGTGACAACGTTGTCCACGTTCGGTTGGGCTGGCATGAGCGCCTTCTCGACGTCAATCATCCCGCTCTCGATCGCCACGTAGGCCTCCATCGAACGTTCCTTGACGAGGTCTTCGATGCTGTCCCAGTGGTCATTGAATGCCGCGAATGAGGCCTTCGCCTTGGCGAGTTTGCCCGCTTTCAGCGCCGGCGTGACTTCGCGCAAATGCGCTCGCACGATCCGCAGCCGGGCGACATCATCGAACAATCGGTTGATCGGCGGCGCCTTCTCGATGGTGGCCACTTCCTGGTCGAATCGGGCGAGCATGGCTTTCGCGTCGGCAGCGAGCGCCGCGACATCCGGATTCGGCGAGTTCAGCCCCATCGCGATGCGGTTCTGGTAGCCGGCTTCGAGTTCCTTGTAGGCCGCGATATCGCGGACGTTGACGTACACCTCGACGCCATTCCAGCCGGAATCGTACGCCTCGAACGCGTCTCGGGCGGCCTGGATGTCTTTCTTCTGCAGCGCGGTGATGGTATCGACGAGCGCCGGCCGGATCGCCTTGATGCTGGTGATCTCGAACCGGTTGGCCTGCGCAGCTGCGGTGGCGGGCAGCAGAACCAGAGTGACGAGCACAAGAGCAATCAGCCGTGTGAATGTCATAACGCGCGCGACTCCTTCATCGCGAGCCGCATCGTAGCAAAAGAGGATGACATGAGATCGAATCTCAGAAGTGAGGCCTCAAGAGCCGTGGCAGTAGACTTGCGCGGCCAGGAGTTCATCGATGACACAGCGATTCATTCTTCTCGCTCTCGTGCTCGTGTGTGGTCTCGCGCTCGGCGCGTCGCTGGGCGCACAGCAGCAGGCGCCAGCGGGTCGCGCGGCTGCGGCGCCGACGACCCCGCCCAATCTGGAAACGCTTGCCGCCGATGTGGAACGGCTCAAAGCGCTCGTGCCGTCCAACTCCCACATCATGATGGACGTGCAGTGGCACTGGACGAACCTGTGGTTTGCCGCGCAGGCGAAGAACTGGCCGCTCGCGACGTACCAGTTCAACGAGGCGCGTGGTCACATGCAATGGCTGATCAGGAAGTCGCCGATGATCCGATCATCAGGCCCGGACAGAGAACAGGTCGATATCGAAGGCATCTTCGGCGGCATCGATACCAGCAGCCTGGCCGACGTGAAGGCCGCGATCGACGCAAAGGAGCACGCGAAATTCGCGCAGGCGTATCGGACCATGCTGGAGAGCTGCTACTCGTGCCACAAGGCAGTGGGACGCCCCTATATCAGGCCGATGATCCCGAAGACCCAGGCTCAGTCCATCATGAACGTTGACCCGAACGCGGACTGGCCGAAGTAGCGCGGCACGTCTCGAAGGGAGAGCCTTGAAGCCTTTTCGTCCTGGGCTTCCACTCGGGTCGCGCGGCGTCGATCTCAGTCGAACCCGCGGTTGCACTCAGGACAGGTTAGATCCGAGCCGAATCAATTGTGACGACCCTGCGCGCCGGAAACGTCGTGATCGTGCTCAGAGCCGGAGAACACTTGCGTCACATTGAGGCATACAGCGCGTCGATCAGGCGCGCGGCGCGCGGGTCCGGCGGCATCAGCCCGGCTCCCATCTGATTCATGACGTAGGCGAAGCTGACGCGCGTCGCGGGATCCGCGAGGGCCATTGAGCCTCCGGCGCCGAAGCTCCCGAACGCAGCGGCACTTGCCGACCCGATGCTCGCGCCGGGGGATGCCAGCGAGAAGCCGAGCCCGAACCGCGTCGGGATGCCGAAGAGCACGGCATCGGGACCGCTCGCGTGCTCGGTCCGAGCTCGGTTGATGCTGGACGCGCTCAGCACGCGGACGCCGGCCACCGCTCCACCGCACGCGAGGGCGCCGAACACGCGGGCCAGGGCGCGTGCATGCGTGTGCGCGTTCCCGGCGGGGATTTCGGCTCTCCGCCACGCGCGCGTGTTCATGTCGGCGACTGTCTTCGGCGGGTTGTTGACCGCTTTCTGTGTCATGGGCCCCGCGTGTTTCAGGAACTCCGTCTCCGGGTCTGGTTGACCGGGCGGCGGCGGTGGAACCGGGATGAACTCGGCCACGCGGGCATCGTGCTCGGCCGCGAGGCCGATATGGCAATCGATGCCGAACGGTTCCGCCACTTCTTCGCGCCAGTACGTGCCCAGACTCTTTCCCGTAATCCGGCGCACAACCTCCCCCACGAGCCACCCGAATGTGAACGGGTGATACCCGTGCCGCGTACCGGGTTCCCACCACGGCCTCTGCGCCGCGAGGGCCCGCGTCATGCGGTCCCAGTCATAGAACGCCTCGGTCGGCAGCGGCGTCTCGATTGCCGGGAGGCCGGCACGATGGCTGAGGAGAAAATGCACCGGGAGGGTCGCTTTCCCAGCCTGTGCGAACTCCGGCCAGTACGTCGCGACCGGTGCCTCCAGGTCGAGGAGCCCACCGTCGACCAGTCGATGCGCACAGATCGCCGTCAGGCCCTTGGTCGTCGACGCGATGTTGACGATCGTATCGCGCGTCCACAGACGCGTCCGTGCGGCGTCGGCATGTCCACCCCACAGATCCACGACGAGTTGGCCATCGACCGCGACCGCGACAGTTGCCCCGACCTCGCCGTAGGAGGCGAAGTTCTCGGCGAACGCGTCGCGCACGCGTTGGAAGCGCGGCTCACAGGTGCCGTCAATAACCGAGTCGCCCGTATCGCCGATCCGAGCATCGACTTCGCCCACGATGATGCGATTCTGAGCGACGCGTTACACCCGCTGCTCGGCCTCGCGGGCCGTCTCAGGAACCCGCGTGGGGCTCAGGGGGGATGACTCCAAACCCTGAACGAACGTGAACCACGTGAATCCAACGGCATGTGCCTTCAGCAAATCGAGCAGCGGCTGCGAGAGCTCTCCGTACAGGGTCATGAAATGATTGTCCGCGTAGTCCTTGAACAGCTTCGTCCTCGCTTCGAGGATGTGGGTGTTGTGCTCGATCAGTCCTTCTGGGCCGGTGTAAGCCTCCCGCACCTCACACGTCGTGCCATCGGTGCTCAGGAACCAGTCGTAGCGCAGGGTTCGTGTGTCCTTCTCTTTCGTGATCCGAATCAGCTGACCGGCCTGTCTCTTGAAGTCCTCGAGGCAGCCCGGACGCACCGTCAGGTGCGCGCTCACTTCCAAGTGACCCATAACGCCTCCGCCATGCTGACAGTAGACACGCCCGATTCTCGGACTCGATCCGACGTGCAGGGTGTTGCATATGCTGCGCCGGTGTGCAGGTTGGGTCGCGACGATTGATCCGTACGATCACGTTCACGATCGCCAGACTCGAACTCCGCGAAACGTGAGAACACGCCGCAATCTCTTTGATCATCGAGGCACGAAGATGGCTCTAGGCGTCAGATCAACGTTGACCGCGTCGCTCGCCGACTGGGGAAAAGTCATGGGGACGCGCGAAATAGTCCCCGCCTCCGGATTCGCAAGGGGTGAATAAAATGCGCCATCCCGAACAGCATCGGACAGATCGGATCGGCTGGCTTCGTGCGGCGGTGCTCGGTGCGAACGACGGCATCGTGTCCACGGCGAGTCTTGTCGTCGGCGTTGCGGCGGCTGATGCGAACCCGCACGACATACTGTTGGCGGGCGTGGCGGGCCTCGCCGCCGGTGCCCTGTCCATGGCTGCAGGGGAATACGTGTCGGTCAGCTCACAGGCTGACACCGAGCGGGCAGACATCGCTCGCGAGCGTCGTGAGCTGGCCGAAGCTCCAGCTGCCGAGGAGGACGAGCTCGCTGCGATCTATGAGCGGCGTGGCTTGGACAAGTCACTGGCCCGCGCGGTTGCGCAGCAGTTGTCAGCACACGACGCGCTCACTGCCCACACGCGCGACGAGCTTGGTCTGACTGACGAGCTCGCCGCCAGGCCGTTGCAAGCGGCGATGGCCTCGGCTGCGACCTTCGCAATCGGTGCTGCCTTGCCCATCTTCACGGTCATGATGGCGCCTAGGTCGATCGTCTCCATACTCGTTGCCGCAGTCTCGCTTGTGAGCTTGGCCTCACTCGGTGCTCTGGCCGCCCGCGCCGGTGGCGCTTCCGGGATCATCGGAGCGCGACGCGTCGCGTTCTGGGGAGCACTGGCGATGGCAGTAACGGCCGGTGTGGGTGCCTTGTTCGCAGCAACGATCTAGATGCTAGAAGGGGTACCCTTGAAGCCTTTTCGTCCTGGGCTTCCAATCAGGTAGCGGGGCGTAGTTGTCGCCGATGGGCATCTTGACCTTGGGCAGACTCTGCTGGTCGAGTGCCTGGTCCTCCGGGATCACATCGTTGATGAAGAGGAGATACGCCGTCAGCGAATACACCTCGTCGGCGGTCAGCGTGCCCTCTCTGTTGAGAGGCATGCCGCGATTGATGTAGTCCCAGACAGTCGTCGCAAACGGCGCGCGCAGCGGCAGGATTCGTCCTCGCGCCCAGAGGTCGGGGTTCTTGGGATCTTTGCTTTTCAGAATGGGAGCCGCGCCCCCGATGCCCTCCGCACCGTGGCATCCAGCGCAGCCCTTCGTACGATAGAGCTGCGCGCCCTCCTTGGCGGTTCCTTTTCCAGGCGGAAGTTCCTCTCCGGTCGGACCAATGGAGATGTCCAGCGCCTTGATTTCCTCGGCAGTCGGCGCGCGTCCTATTCCGAACGCAGGGCCCTGCGCTACCGCGGTGGCGCCGCCTATGAGGAGCACGGGCAGCACGAACGCGAACGCGAGAATCCTATGCGAACCCATTGGTCACCTTCCCGTCGCTCGCGATGTGCCACGGTTGAACGCTGTTGTCCAATCCGGGCACGCTGAAGGTTTGATCGTACGGTTTGTTCCAGTACTTGGCGATCTGGGCGCGCGTCGGTTGCACCTGTCCCACTTCGTCAGTGCATCGCGACAGGATCTCTGTCTCGCTTCCGTCCCAATTCCACTGATAGCCGAAACGGGTAAAGGCCATGCGCTGCGGCGTGCCCTTGAACTCGGCCTTGTTCCATTTCTTCCCGCCGTCGGTGGACACCTCCACCAATTTGATCGTGCCGCCGCCAGACCACGCCAGCCCGCTGATCTCGTAGAAGCCCTTGCCGGGCAGCTGCTGTTCGCCGGACGGGAACGTGATCACTGACTTCGGCCCGATCTGGTACTCGAGCGCCGCGACTTTGGCGTCCTGATCGAGATGACCGAAATCGTTGTAGTTCATGTAGTACCGATCGACGATCTTGATTCGCCGCAGATACTTGGTGTGGAAGATCCCTTCGAACCCGGGAACCATCAGCCGCAGCGGGAATCCGTTCTGGGGCCGCACGGCCTCGCCGTTCATGCCGTAAGCGAGGATGCAGTCATCCATCGCCTTGGCAATGGGCATGCTCGACGCGCCCTTCACTTCCTCTGCACCTTCGGCGACGAACCACTTCGCGCTGCTTTTCACGCCGCATTCCTTCAGCAGCGTCGAAAGGAGCACGCCGGTCCATTCGGCGCAGCTCACCATCCCGTGCGTTTGCTGAACGTTCTTCGCTGCCCGCGACGACCGGTTACCCGCGCATTCGATGAAATGAAGACGGGTGACAGAGGGGAGGCGTTTCAAGTCTTCCATCGTGAAGGTGAGCGGACGGTCCACCAGGCCGTGGATCATGAAACGATGCTGTTTGGGATCGATGTCCGGCATGAACGCGCCACGGGTCGTCGCCACGTAGTGGAGTGACGACGGCGTGATCA
>Ga0111539_10007404_pt1 | contig 14063 bp, 10 predicted proteins | sample RhiMethybrSRZTD1_FD_79667 | JGI IMG/M metagenome (GOLD analysis project Ga0111539, IMG submission 79667) | Populus rhizosphere microbial communities from Tennessee, USA - Rhizosphere MetaG P. TD hybrid SRZTD1 (version 2) (version 2) | ecosystem: Host-associated > Plants > Roots > Rhizosphere >...
GCGCAATGTTGTCGCCAAGCAACCTATGCACTGGCCGCGCGTTTGCCTACGGTGAAAGCTATGGCACCACGAACGAGCTTACAGATCGGAACAGAACCATATTGGACCGACTCGGCATCGCTGCCCGTGTATCCGACGCTCGACCGCAACCTCGACGTCGACGTGGCGATCGTCGGCGGCGGCATCACCGGTCTCTCCACGGCGTACCTGCTCGCAACGGCAGGGAAATCGGTGGCGCTGCTCGAGCGTGCGCGTTGCGCGCAGATCGATACCGCGCATACGACGGCGCACCTGACGATGGCGACCGATACGCGCCTGCGCGAGCTGGAACGCCGCGTCGGCCGCACCCATGCGCAAGGCGCCTGGGACGCGGGCATGGCCGCGATCGCGCAGATCGAAACGATCGTCCGCGAGCGCTCGATCGACTGCTCGTTCGAGTGGGTGGACGGCTATCTGCATGCGCCAGACGGAAAGGCGGATGCGCGCGAGACGGAGCGCTTCCGCGAGGAGGCGGCGCTGGCCGCCGACCTCGGATTCGATGCTTCCTTCGTCTCGGACGTGCCGTTCGTCGGTGGGCCCGGAATCCGCTTGGAGCATCAGGCGCGATTTCACCCGCGGAAATATCTCGCTTCGCTGGCGAGCGCGATCGTCGCCCACGGTGGCCAGATCTTCGAAACCAGCGAGGCCACGGAGTTCAGCGACGAACCGCTCGGCGTGAAAGCGAATGGGTACTGGGTGCGCTGCCGCGACATCGTGATCGCCACGCACAACCCGCGCGTCGGCGTGTCGAGCACAGCCGCGGCGACGATGTTTCAAACGAAGCTGGCCCTCTACACCAGTTATGTGGTGGCTGGCCAGGTGCCGCGGGGAACGCTGCCGGATGCCCTCTTCTGGGATACGGCCGATCCGTATCACTACATCCGCCTCGATCGACAGGCCGATCACGACCTCGTGATCTTCGGCGGTGAAGATCACAAGACCGGCCAGGTCTCCGACACCAACGCGTGCTACGCCCGACTGGAGCGCGCGCTCGTCGCGATACTGCCGAAGCTCACACTGACGCACCGGTGGTCCGGACAGGTCATCGAGACGCCCGACGGCCTTCCTTACATCGGCCGCACGAACGATCACCAGTACCTTGCCACCGGCTTCGCTGGTAACGGGATGACCTTCGGCACGCTCGCGGCGATGATCATCGCGGACGCGATTCAGCAGCGGCAGAATCCATGGACCGACTTGTTCGATGCCGAGCGCTCGGCGCTTCGCCGCGGGATGTGGGACTACATCACCGAGAACGCTCAGTATCCGTACTACTTGATGCGCGGCCGATTTGCCGGCGCGCAGGGACGTTCGTTGCGAGCCGTGAAGCGCGGCGAGGGAAAGATCGTCGAGCACGAGGGCCAGAAGGTCGCCGCGTATCGTCACGTCGACGGAACGCTCACCGTTCGTTCCGCCACCTGCACGCACATGGGATGCATCGTCGGGTGGAATACCGCAGAAAAGACGTGGGATTGTCCCTGCCATGGCTCCCGATTCACGCTCGACGGGGAGGTCATGTCAGGTCCAGCCGAGACGCCGCTCAACCATATCGATGCCCTCGGATGAGCCGCGTGACGGGGTATTTTGACGTTTGTTACAAATTGTCGATTTCCCCGTCCGCCGTTCGACGTCAGAGTAGAGAGAGGCAGAGACCTCACAAAGGAGAACAACGATGCGAGTGATTGTGTTCGTGAAGGCCAACCCCGAGTCCGAAGCGGGACAGATGCCGAGTGAGGCCGAACTGAAAGATATGGGCAACTTCAATCAGCAGCTCGTGGATGCGGGTGTGATGCTGGCCGGCGAAGGTCTGCATCCCAGCTCGAAGGGCAAGCGGGTCAGGTTCTCGGGCCGCGACCGCGCGGTCATCGACGGGCCGTTTGCGGAAACGAAGGAACTGGTGGCCGGCTACTGGGTGTGGCGCGTGAAGTCGATTGACGAAGCGGTGGAATGGCTGAAGAAGGCGCCGTTCGATGGCGGCGCGGAGGTCGAGATTCGCCCCATCTTCGAAGCCGAGGATTTCGGCAAAGAGTACACGCCCGAACTCCGTGCACAGGAAGAGCGTCAACGCGCGCAAATGACCGGAACGCGCTGAGCGCACGCTCAGCGGTCCTACGAGCCGATGTCGCGACACCAATACGGGCGTGCGCAGTACGCATGCCCGTCGCGCAGCGTGCTTGTATACTCCCGCACATGAGTCGGCTGGCAGTCGCGCTCATCGTTTTGATCTGGGTCGCAGGTTGCCGTCAAACCGCCTCCTCGCCGCCGGCGCAGCAAACGCCTCCGATGGATTTCGAAAAGCTGACTGACGAATTCACGCACGGAGTGCTGGCCCTCTCGCCAGTTGTCGCCACGCAGGTCGGCTATCACCAGCATCAAGGCACGTCGCTCGACGAAGCGCTGGACGACTACAGCCCAGCAGGCATTGAAACGCAGCGGCGCTTCTTGGTCGATTTTCAAACGCGGCTGGGCGCACTGAACGCCGCCCCACTCGATCCCGAACAGCAGGCCGACCTGGAGATCCTTCGCAACAACATCGGCGTGTCGCTGCTCGAGCTCGACACGATTCAGAACTACCGCCACAACCCGACGGTCTACGTCGAGCTCGCTGGGAATGCGTTGTATACGCCCTACGTCCTCAATTACGCACCGCTCGAAACGCGCTTCCAACACATCATCAAGCGGCTCGAGAAAGTCCCCGCGCTCGTGAGTCAGGCGAAAATGAATCTCGTCGACGCACCTGACGTGTGGAACCGCGTCGCCAGGGAAGAGAACGACGGCAATATCCAGTTGATCGACCACACACTGCGAGCGGCCGTGCCGTCCGCGTTGAAAGCGTCCTACGACGCCGCCGCGGCATCCGCTCTTACGTCGCTGAAGGATCTCAACACCTTCCTCGCCCAGACGCTGTCGTCAAAAACGAGCGATTGGCGGCTCGGCAAGGAGAAGTACGCCAGGAAATTCGCGTACGTGCTGGCGACCGACAAGACGCCCGAGCAGCTCCTCGCCGAGGCCGAGGCGGATCTGCAGGCCACGCGCATGGAAATGGCGACCATCGCCGCGCCGCGCACCGTCAAGCAGGCGCTCGACGAGATCGCAACGCACCATGCGACTCCCGAGACCTATATGGATCACGCGCGGAAGACCGTCGAGCAGGCGACCGCGTTCGTCCGCGAGAAAGAACTGGTGACGCTGCCGCCGCGCGCGAACCTGCAAGTGATCGAGACGCCCGAGTTCATGCGTGGAATCTACGGCGTGGGCGGCTTCAACTCGGCACCGCCGCTGCAGCCCGAGCTCGGCGCCTTCTACTGGGTCACACCGATTCCGAAGACCTGGCCGAAGGCACGAATCGACTCGAAGCTGCGCGAGTACAACGACTACGGCATTCAGCAGCTGACCATCCACGAAGCGATGCCGGGGCATTGGCTGCAGCAGGAGGTGGCCAACGACCTGCAGCCCACTTCGAGGCGCGTGCTGCGCAGCGTGTTTGCCAACACGCCCTATGTCGAAGGCTGGGGCATGTACTCGCAGCAGCTGATGTCCGAGGAAGGGTATTTGAACGACAGCAAGGAGCTACGCCTGACGTGGCTGAAACAAAAGCTGCGGGCGCTGGCCAACGCGATCCTCGACGTCCGCCTGCAGACGATGGGTATGACGGATCAGCAGGCGCTCGATCTGATGATCACCGACACGTTCCAGGAGCGCGAGGAGGCCACGGCCAAACTGCAGCGCGCCCAGCTCTCATCGTGTCAGTTGCCGACGTACTACGCCGGGCTGAAAGGCTGGCTGCAGTCGCGCGAGCGCTACAAGCAGTCCAAGGGCGCCGCGTTCTCGCTGCGCGACTTCCACGATCGCGCGCTCAAGGAAAGCGGCGTACCGCTACCGCAGTTGGAGAAGTTGCTGCGCTAGCAGTGCGAGTTCCGAAGTTCCGCAGTTCCAGGGTTCCGCAGTTCGAACTTGGAACTCCGGAACTCCGGAACTTGGGAACTCCGGAACTCCCAAGTGTCTAGTCGTCGTTGATCGAATCGCTGCGGCTGAACGTCACCTGTCCGCGAATCTCACCGCCGGGCGACTGGTCTGTGTGCAGATTGCCGTACGCGGCTTCAGCGCGCAGCGCGGCGACGAACTCCGCGAATTCACCTGCCGTCACGAACTGGGCGGCCGCGAGTGCGCCAACGTTGGCGGCCGTCAGCTCGCCGCTGACCGTTCCTGAGCCTTGAGGGCATGCTGGCGGGAGGGGTACGCCGGCGGGCGGCGGCGTCAGGTTGTTACACAGGAACACCATGATCCCGCCGTTGACGGCCGGTCGGCCCAAGTGAATATGCGCGAACCGGATGGGCGTGGCGAGGCCCTGGTAGCTCAGCGTATAGCGAACCGATTCGCCGTCTTTGCTGATCTCGACGTCGAGCGTGCCACGAGCCGGTGTCGAGAGGGTCGGCACTTCCTGATAGGGAGTGAGATCCGCATGCCCTTTGAACGGACCGGCGGCCCGCGCAATGAGCGCGACGGAAAGCGAGACTGCCACAGCAGTCGTAATTGCGATCGTTCGGACGGTCATCTGCACCATTGGGTCACCTCGAGTCAGATGGCGTCCCCGCGGCCGCCAGTCGGGAACGCTGAATCTATCGCTGGAGGCCCGCTCGGTGCAACGAACTTCGGAAGGGCGCGATTACGAGAACGGCCAGGGGTTCACGGTTGCGCGAACGCTGAACCTTGAACCGTGAACCCCTGAACCTTGAACCCTGAACTCTGAACCGTGAACGCGCCTAAGGCAGGTATTTCTTGACGAAGTCCAGCACGTCCTTCCGATCCGTGCGGATGCCGGTGTACGGGCTGCCCGGGAAATTGTTCGTGCAGTGACCGGCGGTCAGCACGACTGTTGGCGTCAGCAGCGTCGCGCTGCACCGGAACGCCGGCTTGTTCTTACAACCTGCCTCGCCGGGTCGGGAAATACTGTGAATCTCAGGCTCAGCGCGTGCGGAGTCTTCGTCAGTCCGTCGTCCAGAGGGTGAGCGTCGAGACGTCCTTCACGAAAACGCGATTCGCCGAGACGACGGGCTGTGTCCACGTGTCTGCCTCGGCGACCTTGTAGCGGGCGATCGGATCGAACCGTTCGCGGTTCAGGCGAATCACGACGAGCTCGCTGTCGTCCTCGAGTGAGAAGACAGTGTTGCCGGCGCGGGCGATGGCCGCGTGTTGGGCCTGCCGCGGTTCGCTCTTCCACAGGACGCGGCCGGTCTCGAGATCGAGCGCGAAGTACTGTCCGCTGTTCAGATGCGACAGGCCGAAGAGGACGCCGTCGGACGCGACCGCGTCGCTCAGGTGCATCGAGACGTCGTCCGTGTGCCAGGCGTCCGTCGTCGTCCAACGATCGCCTGCCGGCGTCGCACGAAACGCGGTCACGCCGTTGTTGCGTCCCATCTCGATGACCAGGTCCTTGAACAGGATGGGTGTCTGCGCCGTGGTCGTGCTCGGGGTCGTGAACGGACGCTGCCACAGCAGCTTGCCGCCGTCGAGCGACACACCGACGAAATACTTCTGCGTGAAGGTCACGATCTGCGGCGTGCCCGACAGATTGAACAGCAGCGGCGACCCGTAGGCGGGACCGTCGCCCGTCCAACGCCATTGCTCTTTACCCGTTGCCGCGTCGAACGCCGTGAGCGCGCCGTTATCGTGGCCGCCGACGTGCAGGATCATCAGGTTTCCGACGACGAGCGGCGACATGCCTGTGTGATACAGCGGCTCGACGGGGCCGGCCGGTCGCTGCCAGATCTGCCGGCCTGTGTTGGCATCGAACGCGGTCACGATGCCGCTGATGCCGAGTGTGAACAGACGATTGTTTGCAAACGTCGGCGTCGATTTCGGACCGGGGCCGTGGGGTGCCGTGGCCGGGTTCATCTTGAACGGGGCGGCGTAGCTCGTGCGCCAGATCTCCTTTCCCGTTCCAGCGTCGAGCGCACGTATCACCTCGTTGTCACCCTGACGCGTGAACACGTACAGCCGATTGCCAACGACGAGCGGCGTCGCGTAGCCGGAGCCGACCTCAACGTTCCAGCGCTTCGTCAGCGTGGCCGGCCATTTCGCCGGCTCCTTGAACGCCGCGATCGTGCCGTCGCGCGACGGGCCGCGCCACTGCGGCCAGTCCTGCGCGGCCGCGGCCGCGCCCATCGCGACGATACCGAACACAACACCAGCCACACGCCACTCAGTCATGGGATAACAATATGCCAGGAAGAGCCGACGATGCTGGCTGCAGGCACGCGTGTAGGGGCCTACGAAGTCGTGAGCTCGCTCGGGGCAGGTGGAATGGGCGAGGTGTATCGCGCGCGCGACACCCGTCTGCATCGTGATGTCGCGCTGAAGATCCTGCCCGAGGTCTTCGCGTCCGATCCCGATCGACGCGCGCGCTTCGAGCGTGAGGCACAAGCGCTCGCCGCGTTGAACCACCCCAACATCGCGGCGATCTACGGGTTCGAGGACTCGAGCGCGACGGCGATGCCGTCCATCCGTGCGATCGTGCTCGAGTTGGTCGAAGGGTCGACGCTCGACGAACGGATCGCCGGGAACCCGCTGCCGCTCGACGAAGCGTTGTCGATCGCGCGTCAGATCGCCGATGCGCTGAGTGCGGCACACGAGCAGGGCATCGTGCATCGGGACCTGAAGCCGGCGAATATCAAAGTGCGGTCCGACGATACCGTGAAGGTCCTCGACTTCGGTCTGGCGAAGATGCTGGATCCGGAGGCGGCCGCGCTGGAGTCGGCTTCGCCACTGGCGCCGACGGTGACGAGCCCGGTCGTTACGCGTGCCGGCATCATCATGGGTACGGCGGCGTACATGGCGCCGGAGCAGGCGACAGGCAGGCTCGCCGATCGCCGTGCGGACATCTGGGCCTTTGGCGTCGTGCTCTACGAGATGCTGACCGGCTCGCGGCCGTTCGCGGGCGAGAGCAACAGCGAAGTCATCAGCGAGGTGCTCAAGTCGGAGCCCGACTGGAGCCGGCTGCCAGCCGAGACACCTGCATCAGTCCGTCGCCTGTTGCGGCGGTGCCTGCAGAAGGATCGCGCTCGCAGAGTCCGCGATATCGCCGACGCACGTCTCGACCTCGATGAGTCGGCCGACACGGCTGGCGTTGAAAGCCCACAGGCGCTCGACGGAAGCCGTGGGCGTTGGCTGCTCTGGTCGGCGACCGCAGTCGCCCTGCTCCTCGCAATCGTGCAGAGCGTGCGCCTATGGACTCAGTCACCAGCCGTAACGCCGGCTCCCGAGACGCGACTCGAGATCAGCGCGTCATCTTCGCCGCCCGGTGGGATCGCTGGTGGCACACAAGTGCCGGAATCGCTGGCCATCTCCCCCGACGGGTTGAAGGTGGTGTATTCCGCGCCGGGCGATAGCGGGCTGCAGCTGTGGCTGCGCACACTTGATTCACCAACGGCGCGGCCGCTCTCGGGCACTGACACCGCAGTCCTCCCGTTCTGGTCACCGGACAGTCGCTCCATCGGGTTCTTCGCAGAAGGGCAGCTCAAGCGGATCGACATCGACGGCGGGACGATCAGGACGCTGGCCCGTGCGCCGTTTGGTGTCGGCGGCGCGTGGGCCGACGACGGCACGATCCTCTTCGCGCCAATGTTTTCGGGGCCGCTATATCGCACGACGGCAAATGGAGGCGACCCTCGTGTCGTCACGCAGCTCGCATCGGGACAAGCCAACCATCGGCTGCCACGTCTGCTTTCCGATCAGCATTCCTTCCTGTTTTCGATCGGAAACCAGCCGGTCGTGTTCGTTGGCGATCTGAACGGAGGCACGCCGCGTCGCCTCGTCGATGCGGACTTCGCAGACATTCATGTGCCGTCGAATCGTGTTTTGTTCGTTCGGCAGTCCACACTGTTTTCTCAGACAGTCGATCCAAGGACCTGGATGTTGAGCGGTCAGCCCGAGCCGCTGGCCGAACAAGTCGTGTCGTTGTCCGTGTCGCGCTCGGGCACCGTCGTGTATCGCACGTCGCCGCGTCCGGGTCAACGTCAGTTCATCTGGTTCGATCGGTCAGGCAAAGAGCTCGCACGGGTCGGCGATCCCGATCGCGTCCCGATGGGCGATCCGGATGTTTCGCCCGACGGCCGATCGGTGGCCATCAACCGCATCGTCGACGGCAACCCAGATATCTGGCTACTCGAGACGATGCGCGGTGTGCGCAGTCGATTTACGTTTGAACCGCCTGCGAACTACTCGCCACGATGGTCGCCGGACGGCCGTAGGCTCGTGTACAACTCGAACCGAAGCGGTGTATTCGATCTCTATGTGAAATCGTCGTCGGGAACCGGCGAGGAGGAACTGCTGCTGGCGACGCCGCAGAACAAGTCGGCCAGCGACTGGTCTTCCGACGGACGCATGGTGTTGTTTCGAAGCGTTGATCCGGAAACGAGCCACGACCTGTGGGCCATGCCGGTCGATGGCGATCGCAAGCCGTTTCCCGTGGTGCGAACGAACTTCGTCGAAGCGTTCGGCCAGTTTTCACCCGACGGTAAGTGGATCGCGTTCCAGTCGAACGAGTCGGGCCGGTACGAGGTCTACGTGCAGCCATTTCCCGGACCAGGCGCAAAAAACCAGGTCTCGACGCGTGGTGGGGCGCAGATGCGCTGGCGACGCGATGGACGCGAGCTGTTCTACATCGGGCTCGACAGCCGATTGATGGCCGTCCCGATTCGCTCGAGCGCCGAGGGCATCGTTGCAGGAGAGCCGATCGCGCTGTTCGAGGCGCGCGTCGGCGAAATCGTGCCGCTGCAGAGCGGCTACAACCTGTCGTACGTCGTCGCGCCGGATGGCCAGCGCTTCTTGATCAGCACCGTCATCGAAGAGCCTGCGGCCTCTCCGATCAGCGTGATGCTCAATTGGCAGCCTGCCAAGTAATCTCCGTTCGCGGTGCTCGCGTCGGAAATCCCGAGATCCTCTGAGCCAGGGCCTATCGGTGTCCGGCCCTCCGTGGCAGGAGGCGGTCTGTCAGCACGTACAACGTGTACGGTGGCGCCACTTCCATCTCGCCGACGACATCGGGATGCGCGGCGGGTGCGCTCGCGGCTTTGTAGACGGCGTTGCGCAACACCAGCTTGTCGACTTCGTTCGTGACCCATCGTGCCGACACGAACGCGATGAAGAAATCACAGAATCCCAACAGCACCAGGCCAATACCGCCGTTTGCGCTGAGACTCGCGCCAGAAATGTAAATGAGCCCACGCAGCGAGAGTGCAGTTATGGCGCCGGTGATGACATTGCCGAGGATCCCGACGCGTACCACACGGGTGCGGCCGGGCGAGAGCGTGACCACGGAGGGCAGGAGGCTGGCGCCGTCTGAAAACACCGCATTCAGTCCGCCTCCGAAGGCCCCGACCACCAGCGTAACGAGCCAGGAAATGCCTGTCATGGCCGAAAACGACTCACCTCTCCGGCTGCGGGCGTCAGTGCCCCCGCCGGTGGGAGAACGTCGCTACCGCCCGTCTCGTACACGTTGAGTCTCACGAACGCGCCTTGCTGTTCGCGAGCCCTTCGTGCCAACATTTCGCGCGGCGTCAGATGGCTGCTCACTTGAACCCGCCACCGCCGGTTTCGAATCCGCCTTCGCAAGAGCTTTTGCGGCGCGCCCGCGCCGGCGATCAGCAGGCACTCGACCGACTGTTTCACCGCTACCTCCCGTCGCTGCACCGGTGGGCACATGGCCGACTTCCGAAATGGGCCCGGAACGCCGTCGATACGGCTGATGTCGTACAGGAGACGGTGCTGCAGACGCTGCTCAACCTCGGCTCTTTCGAGCCCCGGCGCGACGGAGCACTGCTGGGTTACCTGAGGCGCTCCCTCCTGAATCGCATCCGGGATCGCTTTCGTTACGCGGCCCGGCACCGCATGAACGAACTCACCGACACCCGGTCCGACAACGGCGCCTCCCCCTTACAGGAAGCTATCAGCGAAGAAGAGCGGCGACGTTATCACGACGCGCTCCGTCGACTCACGTCCGCTGACCGTGAGGCGATCGTGGGCCGGATCGAGCTCGAGTACAGCTACGAGCAGTTGGCGCTGATCCTACGGAAGCCCACGCCTGGCGCGGCGCGGATGGCTGTCCGGCGGGCGCTCATCCGGCTTGGCGACGAGATGCGCTGTGACCGATGACGACCCGATCGCGTCTCTCGCCGACGATATCGCCGACGGTGTTCCAATCGACTGGACCACGCGCGGATCTGCCGTCGTAGCCTCGGACCCGGGTCTCCTCCGTTCATTTCAAGTCATCTCGTCGATCGGTCACACGCGCCGGGAGTTCGCACAGCGCGATCGTGCCCGTGGTGCTCGCGCGCTGCTCCTGATGTCCATGACCGTCGTCGCTCTTGCCGGCGGCAAGCTGCTCGTCGCGCTCTCGAGCGCGGCCCTCGGATGGTCACGAACCTCGCCCTTCAACATGCAACCGGCGTTTGCCATCAATCTGCTCCTCTTTGGCGGCGCGGGAATCGTGTTGATCGTTGGCGGCACTCGGGACCGCCGCGTGCAGGCGCTCGGAGTGCTCTACCTGATCATCGGCTCGGCGTTCATCAACCCGCTTCTGCCTCTTGCCGGGAAGACGCCGCTGATGTCGATGTTTGCGTGGGCGAGGAACGTCTATCCCGAAGGCTTTCTGGCGTTCGCGTGGTGGTGCTTTGTCTGGTTGTTCCCGACCGAACCGAAGCCACCGCGGGTTCGCAGCATCGGACGCGCATTCCTGGTGCTGTCCGCCGGCTTTGGTCTGCTGTTGTTCGTGGCAAATGCGGCTCTCGCGCTGCCCCTTCCCGGTGCGATCCAGCCAGCGCTCCAACTGTTCAACCGAAATGCGGTGACTCGGGTTTATTGGCCAGGCCTGTTCGCCCTGGCCGCGCCGGGGATGATCCTTCTCCTCTGGAAATCACGCGTCGAGACGCTCGAGAACCGACTCCGCATCACCTGGTTCGTGTCGTCCCTCGTCCTGGGTCTTTCGCCGATCCTGCTCGCGGTCATGCTGACACCGTTCGTGTCGACGTTGCGGAATCCTGAATGGCGAACCCCGATCGGCATCGTCTTGTATGTGCTGCTGGCGTCGATCGTTCCCAGTACGGCCTACGCCGTCGTGGTCAGTCACGTCATGGACGTCCATCTGGTCGTCCGCCGAACGATGCAGTACGGGCTGGCGCGCTCTTCGGTGTGGTGTGCGATCGTGGCGCCACTGGTCTTTGTCGCGTTCGATCTCCATAGCCATCGGATGCTGACCGTCGAGGAGTATCTGACCGGCGGACGGCCGACCGCTCCACTCGCGTTGTCGTTGCTCAGTCTCATCGTCCTCACGTTCAGACATCAGCTCCTTCAACGGCTCGACCGCTGGTTCCGTCGCGACGCGGCCGACCACAGCGAGTCGTTGGCCCGCCTCGAACGCGGGTTCAGAACGAGCCGGACGATTCGAGACGTATCGACCGTCTTGAAGCGTGAGCTGAGTCATGGGATTCAGGCCACGTCCATCGCGGTGCTCCTCGTGGACGAGCGACTCGGCCAACTCGTTTCGCTGGAGCCCGACGTCCCCCCACTCCCCCGCGGATCCGCACTGCTCGACTTGTTGCGATCCGTACGGACGGAAACGCAGCTCAGTTATCGCGCCGACGGTGCGCTGGCCAGGTTGTTGCCGCCGAGCGATCGCGAATGGCTCGACGAGACCAGATTCGGCTTGTTTTCTCCGCTTGTCGGATCCACCGGCACGCTGCTTGGCGTCGTGGCCATCGGAGAGGGCAGGAACGGCCTGCCCTATACCGAACGCGACAACATGCTGATCGCGACGATGAGCGGCCAGGGAGCGCTGAAACTCGAGAACAGTCGGCTCAAGGAGCGAGTCGCCGGTGGCACCGTGTCTCACGATGCCCTGTCGGTCGATTGGGAAAACGAGCCGGCGACACGGTGCCCTGACTGCGCGACGATGTGGCCGTCAGCGACGACGCACTGCCGGTGCGGGGCGCCGACCGTCGAGGCCGCGCTCCCGTTGATCGTCAACGGAAAGTTCTGTGTCGATCGATTCATCGGCGCCGGCGGAGCCGGCGTGGTCTATCACGCGGTCGACATTACGCTGGATCGACCGGTGGCGATCAAGACGTTGCCGGCCATTCGCCTCGAACAAGCCTCGCGTCTCCATCGCGAAGCCCGCGCCATGGCCAACGTGCTGCACCCGAATCTCGCGCTGATTTACGGGGCGGAGCACTGGAAGGGCACGCCGCTGTTGATCTTCGAATACCTCGATGGCGGCACGTTGCTCGATTCGCTGCGCGGCGGTCCGCTGACGATCGATGAAACGATCGACCTCGGCACGTTGCTCGCGGATGCGCTCGATCGCGTGCACGCATCGGGCGTGCTGCATCGCGACGTCAAGCCGGGGAACATCGGCTATACGTCGCACGGTGTGCCGAAGCTGCTCGACTTCGGGTTGGCCGCCATCCTGGATCGATCGCGCGACCTTCGAACGCCACCAGCGGTCCTGCCCAGCGACTTCTCGATGATTGAAGAGTTGACCTGGGGTCTGCATCCCTCGGCGAGCCTGACGATGACACAGCAACTGATCGGCACGCCGCTCTACTTGTCTCCCGAGGCGTTGGCGGGGCGGGATCCGGAGCCGTCGTTCGACCTGTGGAGTCTCAGCATGGTCTTGTACGAGGCGGCCGCCGGCCAACATCCGTTTGCCGGCAACACGGTAGTCGACGTGGTGAAGAAGGTTCAGCGCGGACCCATTCCAGATATCCGGGATTTCCGCCCCGACAGCCCGGCCGCGTTCGCGGCCTTCCTCAACGATTCGCTTTCCCACGTGGCGGCGAGGCGGCCGGCGACGGCTGCCGATCTTCGGGCTCGACTCCGTTGGCTCCAACGTTCGCGGCTCGCCGAAGCGATGTAACGGCGACCGGTGTACAGAACCGGCCGCTGTGACGTTCTCGTGGGGAGCGAATCCATTCCTCACGAGGTCACCATGACACCTGCGCAGGAAGTCGACTACATCCTGAACGACTGCTTCTTCGCGGTCGGCCAGGCCATCGGCACTCAGAAGAGCCTGGACTTCGACGCGATTCGATGGTGGCGAACACGCTATCGGGCCTTCTTTCTTCACGCGATGACCGCGAACGGTACCTCGTGGGCCAGCGATCGTCACCGCGTGACGGCGGTTGGCCGATTCCTGGGTCAGCGTGCGCTCCACCATGCGCGTGATCGCGCGTCGATCGACGTAGAGAGCGCCGCGCTCGCATCGCAGGACGTCGAAACGGGCTGCCGGATGAACGCGGTCCGCGAGGGAGTCGTCGCAGTCGCTTCGCATTCATAGGCTCATGGCTTTGGGCTCGAGTCCAGAGCCTGGCGCCAGCTGTGTACCGATTCACTGTGTGCGGCGTTCTAGCTCCGTCACCTCGACACCGGCGTGACGTATTGGAGTGAAGGAGGCAGCCGTGATCACACGTGAACCGCGCGACGACTCAGATGCGACCCGGGCCGAATCGATACATGGATCGCTGCTGGAGCGACCACTCGCTCCATCCGGCACAACGGATCGAGATCTCGAACGCGAGGTCGAATACATCGTCGACGATTGCTTCTTCACTGTCGGGCAGGTCGTGGGCATGCGGATGACGGTGGACTACGACGCCGTCACCTGGTGGCGCGACCACTATCGCGCCAGGTTCCTGGCCGCGATGAAGACGTTCGGCAACCGGTGGCTCCAGGATCGATCCAACGTGACGACCGTGGCGATCATGCTCGCCGAGCGTGCGGTTCGCTACGCCGAGGGGAAGTCGTCGATCGATGGTGAGGCAGCGCGGCAAGCGGCTGCTGACGTGCAGCGGTACTGCGAGCTGCACGCGCGACGGGCCGCACGAGCGCGCGGTGATGATGCGCCGGCACGGATCGCCGGTTACTGGTGCACCGAAGACCCTATCCCGTGAGCGAGTCTGAGCGGTCGGGCGCGCCCTGCCGGGTCGGGGGGGCGGCCGGCGGTGAACAGGCGGATCAACTCCCAACTGCCA
>Ga0111539_10007406_pt1 | contig 14061 bp, 11 predicted proteins | sample RhiMethybrSRZTD1_FD_79667 | JGI IMG/M metagenome (GOLD analysis project Ga0111539, IMG submission 79667) | Populus rhizosphere microbial communities from Tennessee, USA - Rhizosphere MetaG P. TD hybrid SRZTD1 (version 2) (version 2) | ecosystem: Host-associated > Plants > Roots > Rhizosphere >...
CGCCGACATGGCGCGGCGCGGCACGGTGTGGGTGCCGACGATCGACCACAACCGCTACTATGTCGACGCGCAGGACGAGTTCGGCTTCGAGGCTGATACCATCCCGCCGCTCCAGGCATACATCCAGAAGAACCTCGAGTCGGCGCGGCGCGCGATCAAGGCGGGCGTCAAGCTGGCGATGGGCTCCGACGCGGTCTACACGATGTTCGGCCAGAACACGCGCGAGCTGGCGTGGTTCGTCCGCGCCGGGATGACGCCGGCGCAGGCGCTCGCCTCCGCGACCACCGTGCCGGCAGCGCTGCTCGGCCAGGAGAAGACGCTCGGCGCCCTCGCCCCCGGCTACTACGCCGATATCGTCGCCGTCGAAGGCGACCCGCTGGCCGACGTCAACGTGGTGATCGACAAAGTACGATGGGTGATGAAAGGCGGCGCCGTCGTCGTCGAGCGCCGCTAAAGGATCGATGCCGATGAAAACAGCAATCGCGGTTGGGTTGTTGGCACTGGCGCTGGCGTCGCCCGCGGCGGCGCAGCCATCCGACAAGAAGCAGGTGCAGGACGCGGTCGAGCGGTTTCTGCTGCAGCTCGGCGACAAGGAATACGACAAGGTCGCGGCGGCGCTCGCGCCCAAGGCGCTGGTGGTGATCGCGCGCCAGCGCGGCGGGCAATGGGTGAACAGCTTTCAGACCGGTGACGAATGGGTTGCCGGCCTCAAGAACAACCCGAACCCGTCGGCGTTCCGCGAGCCGCTGTCGAACGTGAGCGTCACCATCGACAGCGGGCGGCTCGCCTACCTGCGCGCCGACTTTCAAATCATGCGCGACGGCCGGGCGCAGTCGCACGGCGTCGATCAGTTCACCCTCGTACGCGACGGCGACGCCTGGAAAATGGCCGTCGTCGCCTTCACCTCGCTGCCGCTGCCCTGACGATGCGGAACGGGTCCACCGATGCGGTGCGTCCGATCAGCTGATGATTCGTCTGCTGGCGATCGACATCGACGGCACGCTGCTCGACGGCCGCGGCCAGCTGCCAGACGCGCACCGCGACGCGATCGTCGATGCCTCGGCGCAGGGGATCGAGATCGCGCTGGTCACCGGGCGCGCGTTTCATTTCACCCGCTCGGTGATCGACCGCCTGCCGGTGCCGCTGACGCTTATTGTCAACAACGGCGCGGTGGTGAAGCGGAAGAGCGGCGAAACCGAAATCCGGCATCTCCTCGACCGTGAAGCGGCACGGCGGATCCTGGAGGAGACGCGGCACCTCGAGGACAGCGTCGCCGTGGTCTTCGACCGGCCGGACGAGCGTCAGATCGTGTTCGAGCGGATGGACTGGAGCCACCCGAACCGCCGCGGCTATTTCGAGAAGAACAAGGCCTACATCACCGCCGTGCCGGCGCCGCTGGCTGACGTGCTGACCGAGGATCCGATCCAGGTGATGTTCAACGGCAGCGTCGCGCCGATGCGCGAGCTGTACGACGCGCTGCGGGCGATGCCGATTGCCGATCGGTTTTCCGTGGCCTTGACCGAATACGAAGCCCGCGACTTCTCGCTGCTCGACGTCAACGGCGCCGGCTGCTCCAAGGGGACGACGCTGGCGAAATGGGCGGCGCGCCAGGGCATCGCCGCGGCGGAGGTGATGGCGGTCGGCGACAACCTGAACGACGTCGAGATGCTCGATTTCGCCGGCATCGCCGTGGTGATGGCCAATGCCACGGAGGCGCTGAAATCGCGAGGCTACCTGCTCACGGGAACAAACGACGAAGGCGGGCTGGCCGACGCGATCCGGCGGCACGCGCTGGCGTCACGGGAAGCAGAAAAGGCAGAACAAGGTCGCGACCGGCCGGGCAAAAACTAACACCCGCACACGGCGACTGCCACGAAAAGATACGCTGACAACCAGGCGCCCACGGCCATGGCGAGGCCGATCGGTGTTTTCAGGCCCAAAGCGTGAGCAGCGGCACACGCATGAGTCATGGCGTACCGCTTGCTAATTGAGCCCAGCGTTGGGGCCACGCCCGGGCGGATTCGCCTGGCACGGCTGACACGACGCGCAATGGGTTTCTAGGGCCCTTCGTGCTGTGAGTCGCGTCGCGCCTGTGCCTGATTCCGCGCTGGAAACGCGCCCCGATATTTTTGTACGGCGCGGCTGTCTTACGCAGGCCGCGCCGCAGTCGGCGGGTAAGGCAGGCAGGGCGGGCGGGGGGCCACCGGGTTGTCCTAAGTTCTGACTGCTTCCCTGCGACAGTCGCCCTCCTGCCGCCTCATCCGATCGCACGGAAAATCCTCATCCGATCGCACGCAAAATCAGGAACATCATGAGCCCGCCGGCTGCACCGCTGGCGAGCGTCGATAGCGCGGTGGGGAGAGCGTGTGCCGAGCGCACGAGTCCGGTCAGGGGCGCCGACACTCTCCGAATGTCCAGTTCGATCTCGTCGCTGATCTTGTCGCTGATATAACCAAGCCGCTTCGCGGCGTGGATGCAGTAGCCAACTTCAGCCAGCGACGACTCAGAGATGTCGAGGAAATGTAGACGCGTTCGGCGATACCGTCTGGCAAATCCTTCGACGATGTTCGCCGGCACTGAATACGCCGCCCGCCGCAACTGACTCCCCAGCTCGAACTTCTCGCGGCTCGGAAACGATTGCAGCGTCAAACGATGGAGTTTGATGAACAGATCGTCTGCGCGTTGCCAGGCAACCAGCGATTCGTGTCTGAGCGGCATGTCATGTCCTCCTGATAGCTCAACGCGCATGCCGCAGTCGCCTCGCCGACCTAACCTGCCTTACCCGCCCACCTGCCGACCCACCAGCCCTACCTGCCCACCCACGTGCCCCACCTGTCCCACCCGCCCCACCCGCCTACACGCGGAATCCGCCCACCGCCAGCGGCAGCCTCCTCACGCGGATTCCGCTCACCGCGAATATCGCGTTCGCGACTGCAGGCGCCAGCGGCGGCAGCGCGATCTCCCCAAAGCCGGTCGGATGCTCGACGCCCGGCACGATATGCACCTCGATCTCCGGCGCATCGCGATTGCGCAGCAGCCGGTAATCCTCGAACGTGCTCTGCACCGTCCGCCCGCGCTCGATCGTGATCTCACCGAACATCGCCGCGCTGAGGCCATCGATGATCCCACCCTCGGTCTGCGCCTCGAGATTCAACGGGTTCACCGGCCGGCCGACGTCGATGGCGGCGACCACGCGGTGGACGCGCAGGCGCTTCTGCGCATCGACCGAGACCTCGGCCACTTCCGCGGCGTAGGACCCGAAGGTGAAATGCGCGGCGATGCCGCGGCCGCGTCCCTTCGGCAACGGCGTTCCCCATCCCGCTTTTTCCGCGGCCAGCGTCAGCACGCGTTTGAGCCGCTCCGGCCGGTACGGTGCCGGGTTGTCGCCTTCGTACGGAAAGTCCGCCGCCGAGCCCAGGTACGAGAGCCGCAGCGCCACCGGATCGACCCGACCCGCATGCGCGAGCTCGTCGAGGATGCTTTCGATCACGAACGCGTTGAAGTTGTGGGACGGCGCCCGCAGCGCGCCGGTCGGCACCATCGTCGAGGCTTCCGTGTATTCGAGCCGGCAGTGTGGAATCAGCGTCGGTTGAAAGTCGTTGTCGAACTGCTTCCCGGGATCCGCAAACGGCGGCGCCATCAGGCCGTAGATCTCCGTCGACTCCGGCGGCGTGTCGCCGAGGCGGTACCGGTTGCGCGAGACGTTGACCAGATGGTGATGCCAGACGCTCAAGTGGCCGGCGGCGTCGAGCCCGGCGCGCACGTGATGCAGCCCGGCGGGACGGTAGTAGTCGTGGCGCAGATCGTCTTCGCGCGACCACACCACCTGCACCGGCGCGGCGGCTGCGCGAGAGACGAACGCCGCTTCGGCGGCGTAGTCCGACGTGAGACGGCGGCCGAAGCCGCCGCCGATGCGGGTCATCCGCACCGACACTGACTCGCGCGGGAGGTCGAGAACTGCGGCGACCACCTGCGCGCCCGAGGTCGGCATCTGCAGCGGCCCGAGAATCTCGCAGCGGCCGTCGTGGACGTGCGCGACGCAGTTCTGCGGCTCGAGCGTCGCGTGCGCGAGAAACGGCGCCTCGTAGACGACGTCGACCTTCGTCGCCGCCGCGTCGAACGCGCGCGCCGCGTCGCCCTGATCGCCAAGCAGCTTGCCGGGCCGCGCCGCCAGCTCGCGAAACTGCGCCGAGAGCGACGCGCTCGACTCATCGCGTCCCGCGCCCTCGTCCCAGGTGACGCGCAGCGCCTCGCGTCCCTCGAGCGCCGCCCACGTCGACTCGGCGACGACGGCGACCCCTGGCTTCAGCCAGGTCGGGTTCTTGTGGCCGTCGATGGTGACGACCCGCTTCGCCCCCGGAACCGCCAGCGCGGCCGCGGCATCCACGCTCACCGGCCGTCCGCCGTGCACCGGGCATTTCTCGATCACGGCGTACAGCATCCCCGGCATCCGCGCATCGAGGCCGAAGATCGGTTCGCCGACGACGATCTTCGGCACGTCCACGCCGCCAACCCGCGTGCCGAGAATGTTGTGGCGGCGGGGCTCCTTCAACGGCGGCGCGTCTTTCGGCACCGGCAGCGCGGCGGCGTCGGCGGCGAGCTCGCCGTATCGCGCCGAGCGGCCGCTGCCGCGATGGTGAACCACGCCGCGCCCGGTCTCGCAGGTCGAGGCCTCGACGTTCCACCGCTTCGCCGCCGCCGCAATCAACAGCGCGCGCGCGATCGCCCCGGCGCGCTGGCCGAGCGGGCCGTCCGATGGCGTGCCGTCGCTGCCGCCGGCGCCCTGGCCGCCGTACCACTCCCGGTTCAGCTCCGCCTGCTCGACGCGCACCGATCGCCAGTCGACGTCGAGCTCCTCGGCAATCATCATCGCCAGGCTGGTCTTGATGCCCTGGCCCATGTCCGGATTCTTCGACCACACCGTCACCGTGCCGTCCGCGTCGATGCGAACGTAGCCGTTCGGCCGGAACACGGCCGCAGCGTCGCCGCGCACACCGGGCTGAACGTAGAAGCCGACCAGCAGTCCGCCGGCGGCGCTGGCGCTCACCTTGAAAAACGCGCGCCGATCGATGCGCACCGTCGTCGTCATTGCGCACCTCCGATTCGCGACGCTGCCACGCCGCCATGCGCCGCCCGCCGGACCGCGCGTCGAATCCGCAGATACGTGCCGCAACGGCACAGGTTGTTCGACATCGTCTCGCGGATCTCCTCGTCGGACGGCTGCGGGTTCGCCGCGAGGAGTGCGACCGCGGTCAGAATCTGCCCGGCCTGGCAATAGCCGCATTGCGGCACGTCTTCCTCGATCCATGCCGCCTGCACCGGATGCAGCGTTCCTCCCCGGGCGAGGCCCTCGATGGTCGTGATGCGCTTTGCGCCGACGGCGCTGACCGGCGTCATGCACGAGCGGGTCGCGGTGCCGTCGACGAGCACGGTGCACGCGCCGCAGACGCCGCGGCCGCAGCCGAATTTGGTGCCGCGCAGCTCGAGCGTGTCGCGCAGCACCCAGAGGAGCGGCATTTCCTCGGCGGCCGCAATCGAACGTGATTGACCGTTTACGGACAGTTGATATGTAGGCATGCGGATCGATCAGACGTGATCGCCGGCGAAAAGACCCGCGGGCAAGGTGATGTTTCGCCGAGGTCGCGATGATGACGGCCGGCTGGTGCGGCGCCCGGGTCTATACTCGAAAAAATGTTCCGCCTCCGCGGGCGCATCGTCGATCCGTCGCTGAACCGAGTCACCTCGGCCGGACACGAGGTGCAGGTCGAACCGAAAATCATGCAGGTGCTGGTCGCGCTCGCCGAGCGGCCTGGCGAGGTCGTCACGCGCGAAGAGCTGATGGCGCGTGTGTGGGCCGACGTCTTCGTGACCGACGACGTGCTCAACCGCGCGGTGCGGGAGCTGCGGCGCCTGTTCGACGACGGGACGGAACCGCCCGGTGTGATCGAAACGATCCGCAAGCGCGGCTACCGGCTGACGGCGCCCGTGGAGCCGATCGAGAACGGCGATCGGCTTGGGACATCGCACGGGCGCCAGCCGCCAGACGCGCACGCCGGCACGCCGCCTCGAGCCCGCCGGATGCCCGCGATGGCAACCGCTGCGATCGTCATGATCGCGGTCGCCGCCGCCGTGGTCCTCGTGGTGCGCTACGGGGGAGGCCGTTCGGCCTCGGTCGAGACCGAAGCGCGGGTGCGCTTCACGCCGTTCACGAGCGATCCCGGCAACGAAGTCGACCCGGCACTCTCTGCATCGGGCCGGCTGGCCTACGTCGCGCGCGGGACCGACGGGCGCGCGCACCTCTTCACGAAGCTGTCCGCGGAAGCACGAGCCGCGCAGGCAACCGATGGACCCAGCCGGCAGTACGGGCCGGCCTGGTCTCCGGACGAAACGCAGCTGGCGTTTGTCGAGATCGGCGACCGCGGCTGCACGATTCGCATCGCCTCGGCCGATCTCAGCCGCGTGCGAGATCTCTCGCCGTGCCTGTCACCCGGCGAGCATCGCAGGTCGTGGTCGCCGGACGGCGCATTGCTCGCCGTCACGGCCGGCTCTGGAAGTTTCGCCTCGCCGGCGCACATCGCGATCGTGACGATCGCCGGCGGCGCGAGGCGTGCGCTCACCACTCCGCCGGCCGCGCATATCGGCGACATCACGCCGGCCTTTTCGCCCGACGGCCGTCAGGTGGCGTTCGTGCGCAGCATCAGCGGCGGCCTCGGCGACATCTTCGTCGTCTCGATCGAGGGCGGCGCGCCGGCGCGCGTCACCGCCGACAACGCCGACGTGCTGGGCGTCGATTGGGAGCCCGATGGCCGGCACCTCATCTTCTCCTCCGATCGCAGCGGCGGCATCAACCTGTGGCGCGTGCCGGTGGAGGGTGGCGAGCCGACCCTCGTCGCCGGAGGCGGCGCCAAGATCAAGCATCCGAGCGTCGCGAGGCGCACCGGCGCGATCGCGTACGAAGACTGGCACTATGAAATCAATTTGACCGAGCGCGGCGTCGAGGGCGACCTTGCGCCGGCGCATGTCAGTCCAACCAGCGATCGCTGGAACTTCCACCCGCAGATCTCGCCCGACGGCACCCGGCTGGCGTTCCAGTCGACGCGTTCGGGCGAGTACGAGATCTGGATCGCCGATCGGCGCGGCGCCGACGCGCGCCAGCTCACCACGTCGCGCACCTACAAGTCGCTGCCGCGGTGGTCGGCCGACAGCCGCCGGCTGGTGTTCGCGTCGCGCACGGCGGGTCGATCCGAGATTGTCGCGCTCGACGTCGCGGCGGGCGCGACGCACACAGTCCTCGTCGAGGCGACCACGATGTCGGCGCCCAGCTGGTCGCACGACGGGCGCTTCGTCTACTTCGGATCGGCGCGCGGCGGCACGTGGCAGCTGTGGCGTGTCGCGGCGGAAGGCGGCGCGCCGGACGCGATGACCACCGACGGCGGCTACGCCGCGCTGGAATCGCTCGACGGGCAATGGCTCTACTACACCCGGCTCGATCGTCCCGGCCTGCTGCGGCGGCCGGCAGGTGGCGAGGGCGATGAAGTCGTCGCCAGAGACGTCCGCGCCGAGGACTGGCCGAACTGGGGCGTCCTCGACCGGGGCATCTTCTATCTCACGCGGCCAGACGAAGGCGACCCGCAGCTGGTCGTCGCCGGCCCGCGCGCCGACGCGCCGCGCGCGCTGACCCGGCTGCCCGAGTTCGCCTGGAACGGCATCGCCGTGTCGCGCGACGGTGGTCGCGTCCTCTACGCGCGCTACGACCGCCGCGACGCCAACATCGGTGGACTGCTCCCCGCGCGTTAATCACATGCATCAGTCGTCAGTAGCCAGTCTTCGAGTCAGTTGCAAACGCGTCAGTCGCAGTCGCCAGTAGTCAGTCGTCGAGTCAGTTGCAGGAATCGGTCGCAGTCCGCAGTCGTCAGTCGTGAGGTCGATCGCGCCGAGATGCGCCGACTGATGCTCGCCACTGGCCAATGACGGCTGCGCCTGCGACTGACGCGATCGACTGGCCACTGGCGACTGCGACTGCCTCCGTGCTACATTCAACCGCATGGTTGAAAGTAGAGCCGCCCGCCTGGACCGCGTGTTCGGCGCCGTGGCCGACCCGACCCGCCGCGCGATTCTCGCGGCGCTGGCGCGCGGCGGGGCGACGGTCGGCGAGCTGGCCGACCGCTTCCCGATTTCGTTGAACGGCGTCTCGAAGCACATTCGCGTGCTCGAGCGCGCCGGCCTGGTGACGCGCGACATCCAGGGGCGCGAACACCGCCTGGCCTTCGACGCGCGGCCGCTGCAGGATGCGGCCGAGTGGATGGATCGCTACCGTGTGTTCTGGGAAGCGCGGCTCGACGCGCTGGAGACGCTGCTCGAGTCGCGCCGCCGCTCGCGGAGAAGGCGATGAGCGCCGCCGCCGGCGGCGCCGATGCGCTCGTCGTTCGTCGCCTGATTCGCGCCTCGCGCGAAGAGATCTTCGACATGTGGACGCGGGCCGAGAACCTGCGCCGCTGGATGCGGCCGCCGCGCGCCACCGGCGCCAGCGCCGAGTCCGACCCCCGGGTCGGCGGCCGCTACCGCATCGTCATGCACGGTGACCGCGACTACGACCACCACGGCGAATACCTGGTCGTCGACCGGCCGTCGAAGCTGTCGTTCACGTGGATTTCCGAGGGCAGTCACTACCAGACGTCGATCGTCACCGTGGAGCTGTTCGACCGCGGCGGCGGTACGACCGAGCTGGTGCTCACGCACCAGCGCCTGCCGCCTGACATGGTGTCGAGACACGAGGAAGGCTGGACCGAGATTCTGGGCGAGCTGGCATCGCAATGGCCATCGACATAACCGCGACCACCGAGATCGACGCGCCGGCCGCTGCCGTCGCCGAGTACGCGTTCGAGCCGGGCAACGATCCCACCTGGATCGGCGGCATCTCGAGCGCCAAGCTGCTGACCGGGCGCCCGATCGGCCGCGGCACCCGCGTGCAGCGGCTGGCGAGGTTCCTCGGGAAGACCATCGACTACGTCCTCGAGGTGGTCACGTTCGAACCGGGCCGGCTGATGGAGATGAAATCGGTGAAGGGGCCGTTTCCGATGATCGTGACCTATCGCTTCGAGCCGGACGGCGACGCCCGGACGCGGGCGTCGGTGCGCGTCCAGGGAACCGCCAGCGGCCACCACCGGATCGCCGATTTCCTGATGGCGCCGATGGTCAGGCGAAACGTCAGAGGCGATCTGAAGCGATTGAAGAAGATTATTGAAGAGCGGCCCTACTCGTAGCGCAACGCGACCATCGGATCGATGCGCGTGGCGCGCAGCGCCGGCAGATAGCTGGCCAACAGCGCCGCGCCCGCGAGCAGCACCGGCACGACGGTGAAGGTGACGAGGTCGGTCGGGCTGACGCTGTACAGCAGGCTGACGACCAGGCGGGTGATCGCGAACGATACCGCCAGGCCGAAGATCACGCCCATCGCCGTCAGGCGCAGCCCCTGCATCACCACCAGCCGCAGGACGTCGCCGCGGCTGGCGCCGAGCGCCATGCGGATGCCGAGCTCGCGCGTCCGCTGGCTCACGGCGTACGCCATCACCCCGTAGATGCCGATCACCGACAGCACCAGCGACAGCCCGGCGAAAATCGCGAGCAGCCACGCCGCCATGCGCGGCGCCCAGAGCGCCTGATCGAAGATCTCGTTCAGCGTGAACACGCCGGTCAACGGCAGGTTGCGATCGAGCTGCTGCACTTCGCCGCGCACGGTGCCGAGCACCGCCGGCGGCTGCGCCGCCTTGACGAACAGCGAGAGCTGCGGCTGATACACCTGCGTGGTCGCCTGGTAGATGAACGGCGTCTCGTCCTCGCCGATGAAGTTGTACTTGCTGTTCCTGGCGATGCCCACCACTTCGTTGAAGAAGTCCTGGCCGAAGAACTTGAACCGCTTGCCGATCGCCTCCTGATCGGGCCAGAACCGCTTCGCCATCGCCTCGTTGATCACGACCGCCATCGGCGTGTTCGGCTGATCGCGCTCCGAGAGCGTTCGCCCGCGCAAGAGCGGGATGCCGAGCGTTTCGAGATACTGCGACCCGACGACGCTGATCTGGACGAGCCGGCCGGCGCGGCGATCGGTCGCGTCCTGCCCCTCGAGGAACACCGTCCGGGCGAAGCCGCCGGCGAAGAGCGGCACCGTGCTCGCCACCGTCGCCGACTGGACGCCGGGCACCACGGCGACGCGCTCGAGCACCCGCTGCTGGAACTGACGCCCGCGCTCCTCGGTGTATCCCTGCGCCCCGAGGTCGAACGAAAGCACCGACAGGTGCGGCGCATCGAAGCCCGGGCTGATCTGCTGCGCGTTCTGCAGGCTGCGCAGGAAGAGGCCGGCGCCAATCAGCGCCACCAGCGACAGCGCGACCTGCGCCGACACGAGGAGGTTGCGCAGGCTGAAGAGGCGCGTGGTCCCGGCCGGCGCGCTGGTTTTCTCCTTCAGCTCGACGACCAGATCGGGCCGCGATGCCTGGATTGCCGGCGCCAGGCCGAAGATGATGCCGGTCGCCACCGACACCAGCAGCGTAAAGAGCAGCACCCGCATGTCCGGCTGCAGGTCGATGGAGTCCGCGGCGAGGAACGGCGGCCGGAACGACCAGAGCAGTCCCTGTGCCCAGTAGGCCAGGAGGAGTCCCGCGGCGCCGCCGATGAAAGCGAGCAGCGTGCCTTCCGTCAGCAGCTGCATGATCAGCCGCCCGCGGCCCGCACCCAGCGAGAGGCGCACCGCGATTTCCTTCTGCCGCGCCGCCGCGCGCGCCAGCAGGAGGTTGGCCACGTTCGCGCACGCGATCAGCAGCACCAGCCCGACAATCGTCATCAGCAGCCCGCCGGCCTTGACGATGTTGTCGCGGAAGCCCGGGTTGATCGTCGCCTGCGCCAGCGGGATCAACGTGACGCTGCGTCCCTGGTTCTCGTTCGGATATTCCTGTTCGAGCTGGCGCGCGATCGTCTTGAGGTTGGCTTCGGCCTGCTGCACCGACACGCCCGGCTTCAGCCGGCCGGTCATGTTGAACACCAGCCCGCGACGGCTCGTCGGCTCGGACAGCTCGCGAAAGAATCCGGTCGTCGTCTGCTGATAAGTCATGTACGGCACCCACAGCGCCGGCGCGCCGATCGCGTTGGTGCCCTTGAACCCCTTCGGCATGATGCCGACGACGGTGAACGCGTTGCCGTTGAGATTGATGGTTCGGCCGACGATCGACGGATCGCCGCCATAACGCTTCTGCCACTCGCCGTAGCCGAGCACGGCGACGAGCTTCGCGCCGGGCGTTTGATCTTCGTCGGCCAGGAAGCCGCGGCCGGCGAGCGGCCGCGCGCCCAGCACCGAGAAGTAGTTGCCGGTCACCATCTCGCCGAAGACCTGCTCGGGCTGCCCCGTGCCGCCGGTGATGTTCAGCGGGAGGCCGACATGCGCCGACAGGCCGGAGAACACTTCGTTCTTGTCGCGCAGATCCTTGAAGTTCATCGGCGAGGTCTGCAGGAACCCGAAGCCCGCCTGCGCCGCCTGATTGCGCTCGTCCGTCGTCCACACCGAGACCAGCTGCGAGGGATCTTCAACCGGCAGCGGGTTGAGGAGGACGGCGTTGACCAGCGTGAAAATCGTCGTGTTGGCGCCGATGCCGAGCGCCAGCGACAAGGCCGCGACCGCCGTGAAGGCTGGCGTCTTCGCGAGCAGGCGGGCGCCGAACTTCAGGTCGTGAAGAAATGTCGACATAACCTGATCTTAGACGACCAACCCATTTGCGGGGTTCGGCGCCATTTCCTCCCGGCGTATCATGAGTCGTGCGTACTCCCGGCCGCCATGCCGAACGAACGCCCCGCGCCGGCGCGATCGCCCGCGCCGCGGGCGACGATCCGTCAAAAAGCTCGAAAAACGCCTTCACTGCCGGCGCCTGGGAAGAAGCGCGCGGCATCGTCTGGACCCACCGCAAGCGGCTCGCCCTCGGCCTCGGGCTGATGCTGATCAACCGGCTGGCCGGATTCGTCCTGCCGACGACGACCAAGTTCCTGATGGACGACGTCATCAGCCAGGGGCACTGGGAGCTGCTGCCGACGCTGGCATTGGCCGCCGGCGGCGCGACCGTCGTCGACGCGGCCACCGCCTTCGCCAACTCCCAGGTGCTCGGCGTCGCCGCGCAGCGGGCGATTACCGAGATGCGCAAGGACGTCGAGGCGCACGTGATGCGCCTGCCGATCCGCTACTTCGACTCGACCAAGACCGGCATCCTGATCTCGCGCATCATGAACGACGCCGACGGCATTCGAAACCTGGTCGGCACCGGCCTGGTGCAGCTCACCGGATCGATACTGACCGCGGTGATCGCGATGGGCGTGCTGCTCTACCTGAACTGGAAGCTGACGCTGGTCACGATCGCGATCCTCGGAGCCTTCGGCGGCGGCATGGCCACCGCGTTCAAGCGCCTGCGGCCGCTGTTCCGCGAGCGCGGCAAAATCACCGGCGAGGTGACCGGCCGGCTCGCCGAATCGCTCGGCGGCGTCCGCATCGTCAAGGCGTATACCGCGGAGAAGCGCGAAGAACTGGTGTACGCCAAGGGCGCCCACCGGCTGTTCCGCAACGTCGCCAAGTCGCTGACCGGCGTGTCGGCGATCACCGCCTTCTCGTCGGTCGTCATCGGCACGACCGGCGTGGCGATGATGCTGATTGGCGGCAACTCGATCCGCAGCGGATCGATGACCATCGGCGACCTGGTGATGTACCTCTCGTTCACCGCGCTGATGACCATGCCGGTGATCCAGCTGGCCTCGATCGGCACGCAGTTGAGCGAGGCGTTCGCCGGGCTCGATCGCATCCGCGAAATCCGCCGCATGGCGACCGAAGATCAGGAGGATGCCGGCCGCGCCGCGCTGGAGGACATCCGCGGCGAGGTGGAGTTCGACGACGTCAGCTTCGAGTACAACGCCGGGACGCCGGTGCTGAAGCACGTCTCGTTTCGTGCGCCGGCCGGATCGACCACCGCGCTGGTCGGATCGAGCGGCTCCGGCAAGAGCACGCTCATCAGCCTGGTGATGACCTTCAACCGGCCGCTGAGCGGCCGCGTGCTGGTCGACGGCCACGACCTCACGGCGGTCAAGCTGCGCGACTACCGGTCCCACCTCGGCGTGGTGCTGCAGGACAACTTCCTGTTCGACGGGACGATCGCCGAGAACATCGCCTACGCGCGGCCGCACGCCTCGCGCGAGGAGATCAAGGCGGTCAGCCGCATCGCGCACTGCGACGAGTTCATCGAGGGGTTCGAGCAGGGCTACGACACGATTGTCGGCGAGCGCGGGGTGCGGTTATCAGGCGGGCAGCGCCAGCGGGTGGCGATCGCGCGCGCGATCCTCGCCGATCCGAAGATCCTGATCCTCGACGAGGCGACCTCGAGCCTCGACAGCGAAAGCGAGGCGATGATCCAGGATGGCCTCAAGGCACTTCGCAAGGGGCGCACGACCTTCGTCATCGCCCATCGCCTGTCGACGATTCAGAGCGCGGACCAGATTCTGGTCCTCGAGCACGGCGAGATCGTCGAGCGCGGCACGCACGACGAGCTGATTCTCAAGGGCGGCCGCTACCGGCAGCTGTACGACAAGCAGTATCGCTTCGAGAAGGACCGGTTCATCAATCCGGGCGAAGACTTTACGCCGGAACCGGAGAAGGTGGCGGCTGCTGCGCGCGTCAGCAACACGTTGTAACGAGATGTGAACGCCCGTCAAACGCCAAGGGATTGACGGACGATCACGGTTTTGATTAGTGGCCGGCGCCGCTGGCGATCACGTTGATGGTCTGGCGGGCGAACGCACGCTGCGCGCCGCCGGAGCCGAGCAGAAGCGCGCGCACCTCGTAGGTGCCGGGCGGCAGGCTGCGGAACTCGAAGGTGCTGACCCGAGGCGCGTTCTCGCCTTCGAGCTGAATCTGACTGCTGCGATAGAAATCGGCCGATTCCGCGATGATCTCGACCGCGCGGTTTTCCTGGTCGGCCTCGATCATCGCCCGGACCACGAGATTCGCCGGCGCAAACGCCACCGCCTGGGATACTTTCA